>JAEHJW020007249.1_pt2 | contig 16067 bp, 19 predicted proteins | sample 9271431 | NCBI WGS metagenome assembly JAEHJW02
CTAATGATGACCGCGCCGTCCATGCCGACCTTCAGGACCGTGCGCTCCTGAAGCATTCGGATCGTGACGTTTTCGACGCCCTGAGCCGCCACGCCTGCGACGGTGATCGCGCCGGTAAGGGGCGACACCAGGACGAAGTTCATGTCCTTGCCGCTATACACCCCAAGAATCTGACTCATCTGATTTCTCCTTTACCCGAGCGACTGAGTTACTGCTGGACGTAGACCGCGACGGTGAGACTCTGGCCGGAACCGGCTTCGATGAGGGCTACCGTCACAGGGGGAAGTTGCCGGGAAGACTTCTGGCCCGCAGACAGGGAACTGATCGGCGGGGCATAGATCGCGTATCCGTTCGGAAGCGTCTGTCCCGTGGCAATCGAGTTGCTCCCCGTGCCGATAGGGACGCCGGTCCACGTTCCGCTGGGCGCAATGAAGCCCCGGGTCTTGGAGCGGTCGCAGGCGCCCGCGATGGCGTTGAACACCATCGCCATTCCGCTCGCATCCTGCGGCACAACCGGGTTCGTGGTGAACAGGTTAAAGCCGCTGGTCTGGATGTCGTTGAGCAGCATGTCGATCTGAAGCCGCTCATCGAAAAACGAGTTGTTGCACATCGTTCCGCGCTGCATGAACGAATATGCGTTGTTGTTGTACGCGACAAAGACGTTGCAACTCAGGCCGGGGCTGACGCCCTGCGGGTCGCCCGCGATCGCGTTCACCTGCGTTTCGGTGAGCGGTTCAGAAGTCACGCCGGAGATCTGCTTGAACATCAGCGTGAACATGGAGGCCGCGGCGCCCGTGTTCGCTCCCATCGCGTATCCCATCACGCCCGCCGTGGCGTAGACGTTGTTCGGAGCCGCTCCGCTCTGCGTGGTCGAGTATGCAATCAGCGTCCGGCTGTACTTCGCGGCCTGGAGCGTGGCGGCGAGGTTTCCCGCTGTGCCGTTCAGGATGCCCGCTTCGCCGCTCGTGATGAAGTAGACGCTGGATGGCTGCGCGCCCTGAATGTAGGCCGCGATGGCTTCATGGTCCGCATCGGCGGCGGTGCCGACGAACTGGCAGACGTACCACTCGGGGCTCGCGATGCGGCAGGCGGTGACCGCTTGCAGTGGCGTTTCTCCGATGGCCGTGATGTTGAGTTCAAGCCCAGTTCCCGTGCCGCCGGTGGTGCTGAGATTGGACGCAATGGCGTATCCCGTGCCCTGCGATCCCTGAATGACCTGGACGGCGGTCGGAACACCGGAGGCTACGGCGGTGATCTGGACCTGGCCACCGGACGCCCCGGACTGAACCACGGTCACGATATCGCCGACGACGTAGCCTGTGCCCGCGGCGGCCCCGATTGCCACGGTGGCGATGGCCGTAAGGTCTTGGCGTCCGACCCACAGGCCGGCTGGGGTGGGCGATTGCCCGAAATACAGATTCGCCGCAAGCATCTCCGGGTCCGAGGAGGTGAATCCGTCCGTCAGCATCGCTGAGGTGTCGGAATAGAACCGGACGCGGGAATTGCCGCCAAGGGACGGGATCACCGGCGAGGAGCCGACAATCAAGCCCTGATTGAAAGTGAGGCCCGGCGATGCGGTCGGGCTGATCGTCGCGGTCGCGTTGACGATGTAATTCAACGGCAAAGTTACGGCCATGGGGGGGGAATCCTTCCTTACTGCTTGAAAATGTTTGCGGGGATAGATCAGGCGGGAGTTGCTAAGCCTGGATGGTGACGGATTCGCTTACGCCCGTGTCCGTCGTCACGGTAACTTCAACGGAGGCAGCCGCCGGGAACGTCATTGATTCGGAAACGTGCTCGTAAAACTGGGCGGTCAATTCGGCGCGAAGCCACCACTGTCCGTCCTGGATCTGCGGCACAAACTGCGGCCGTCCCCATCGCGCCTTGATGTAAAGGTTCGATGCCTCGAACATCTGGACGGCGTAATCGAGGGCCATCGCCGCCGCAACCATGCGCGCCCGGTCGAAACAGTTTGGCCCAACGAAGGTCATCGCCACCGTCCACGTCTGGGCGTAGGAGTAGTTGCGGACAAAGTAGCCGTTCGCCGGATCGTCCGGAGACTCGTCCCGAACCTTGTTGTAGGGTTCGTTCTCCGGGATGGCGCGGATCACGCAGACGTCGTCCGTGATCTGCCAGGACGGCTGGCCTTCCTGCTGCCATGCGCACCGCACGGCGAAGTAGGCGCTGTTCGGGTTTAGCTCCGGGTCGATTCCGAGGATCTGACACAGCACGTTCTGAGCGACGGCCTGAATCTGTTCGGGCGTCTGTGCCGAGGACGTGTAAACCGTCCCATCGGCGAACGTGTATGTGGACACCTGCTGCTAAGCTCCGGTCATCCTCACCAGGATCGCGTCATAGAATCCGTTCAGCACCCATGGCGCGACAGCCTGCACGCGGTACATATTCCCGTTCCATTCGATCTTGTCGCTCACGCCGCTATTCGAGGCGAGCGTTTCGTAGATCGGCTGGTTCACCACAAACTCAATTGATCCGGCCACGCGATCTCCTTCGGGAATCATCTCCAGCGCTTCCGGACTGGCGATGCCGATCACACCGAACGCCTGTATCCGCTGCGTCGAAAGCACCTGCCATCCTCCCGCCGCGAAAGAGCCGGTCTGCCGGATGATCGTTACCGCCGTGCCGAGATCGGCGTCCAGCGCCACTTCGCTCAGATCTACGGCCATGCTTCAGGCTTTCCTTTTGACAACGTAGGTGACCGAGCGGATCAGGTCGCCGGTATCGACGAGCGGCGTGTCGCTCTTCTTGCGCCGGATCGTGCTGGGCGCATTCGGTTTCAGGTTCACCTTGTCCTCGACGAAGCGCTTGACCGAGTTCGCACCGGCCGTTCCTGCGAGGTTCAGATCCCGCGTCGCCTCGTCCGGCTTGTTCGCCAGGACCGCTTTCGCCGCAGTCATCAGCATCGGCGCGATAATCTGTTTGTTTGCTTCGATCCCCGGCACAAGGATCTTGCGCTGAGGCAGCCACGGCCGCTCGCTGTTCTCATGAACGAACAGGAGCGAGGCGTTGTTGATCTTGCCTTTCTTGCGCGCCGTGTCTTTCGCCTGGATGCCGACGTACACTTCCTGGCGCTTTAGTTCTCTCACCCGGCGAGCAAACTCTGCCGTCCCGATGCCGGATTTCTTGACAGTTACGGCCGGCTTGCTCACGGTACGTACATCGGCCCCATGCCCACCACTTTAGCGAAGGTTGCGAGCTGGACGCCCCACTGCGTCTGCGCCCATGCGCCCCAGGCTTCGAGGCCCTGGGACGGCTGCAAGCTCTGGCTTACTCCGCCCGCGCTCGAACTTACGATGATTCCCTGCTTCAGCCCGGCCAGGGCCGCGACTCCCGGAGGTGCTTGCGGATTGCCGGAAGCGCGCAAGTACAGCGTGCAGAAATGGGCGACGTACAGGCCCATTCCAATCGTCCACAGATCGAGCCACCGTGCCTGAACGAGGCTTGCGGTAGCCGCCGCGATGTAAGCCGCCACGATCACGGCAGGAGGCGCGGGCGACGTGTAGGCCGTCAGGCTTTGCTCGCCCGTGCCGGTCGCCGCCGCGTTGAGCGTGATCGACGTGTTCGGCACGACCGACACAATATAATCGCCGCTCGGGATTCCCGTCCCTGAAACAAATTGGCCCGACGCTGCGTTCCCTGTGGCAGAGCAGGGAACGAGCGTCGAGCCCGGCGTGAGCGTGCCAAGGAGGGGGAGAGGCGCTCCGCCGAATTGAGGGTAAAACGAATAGAAGTCGGTTACCGTGTAAGCCGGGTTTGTGCCCGTGATGATATTGCTGTACGCCCCAGGAAATGGGACGGATACAGAATCTCCCGATCCCCAAACCTCGTTGAGGAACAGATCGAAATTCGGGAACGGGCTGGAAGATCCCATATCGGGTTACCTACTCGACAAGCCCTGCTTGAGAGGCGGCGCGGCGGCGCTTCTGGGCGGACGCATCCGGCGCCGGGGCCGCTGGTTCCGCCTTCACTTCCGTCACGACAACCGGAGCGGCCGGCGTGGAAAGCTGAAGAATCCCGCCGTCCGATACGGCGTTTCGGAAGGTGGCCGTGTCGGCCACCCAGTCCGGCACATCCTGCGGGGAGTTAGACGCGCCGGCCCGGATGAGGACCAGGCCGGGCGCGTTGTCATCCCGGAAGATGAAGCTGCGTTTTGCGATGATTCGCATGATGGAGTTAGATCCCGTCCATGTACGCCATCGTCTGCGTGGCGCGCATCTGAAGCTGGCCGATACAGCCGACGAACAGGGTGTCGAACGAACCGCCCCGGCTCTTGATGCTCGGCACGGTCATCCCGCGCATCATCGGTTGGGGAATCGGAAGCTGCAGGAACTTCTCGTCGGTTTTGTAGAGCACGCCGCGGTCCGTGCCGCCGCTGCCCTTGCCCGAGATCCAGTCCGAAGGCAGAGGAACGATGTCGAAGTCCACTCCGCGCTGAGCCGCGAGGCAGTTCTTTTTGATGTAGGTGATGGTCGAGTCGTATCCGACGCTGCCAATGGTCATCGGCAGGGTGAGCGCCGTGTACTGGGAGTACGGGATCAGGAGACGGTTCGCCATGCCGCGCTCTTCGGCATACACCGCGGCCTGCAGTTGGTAGGTCTGAGCCGTGTTGATGTCCTCGAGGATCTCCTGCGGGGTTTTCTTCGCCCACTGCGGGAAGCCAGACGCCCCGTTGGGGACGGTGAACTCTCCCACGTTCGGGTTCTGGATGAGACCGGGATCGCCGAGGAAGCCGGCGTACGCGACGTAGTCTACGGCCTTGGGCCACATTTCGCCGGCCGATTCTTCCAGCAGCTCCTGGAGAGCGACGGGCGGCTGAGTGCCGGTGGAGTTGGAGAAGTCCATGCGCTTCATGTCAAGGAAGCTCACGGTCATAACGGCCTGCCAGTCGTAAGTGCGCCACACGGCCTTTCGGATGTTGGTCTGCACTTCGGGGATGTCCGTGTTGGACGTGCCCTGGAGGCCGAAATACTGCGTGCCCGTGCTCGCCACGTCGCGGGCGAAGGCGCTCAGGTATTGCGGGAATCCGGCGTAGCTTCCGCCCACCTTGATCGGCACATCGCGTTTGGCGGTGACCGCGCTCAGGGGCGAGATAACTTCGGGGTCGATGCCTTCGAGTGCGGACTGCAAGAACGCGAAGGATTCGGAGGACGCCGCGTCAAGCCCCATCTGGCGCGCTTTGGTGTAGTGGCGGTACAGGGCTTCGTTGCGGCGGTTGGAGTCTTCCGCACGGACTCGCCGGGTTTTTGGAGTGTAACCCTTGAGCCGCCGGTCTTCTTTTTCAGCAAACAGTTTCATGGTAGTGTGTGTTTCTCCTTTGTTGCCGATGTAAGTTACGCGGCGACGCGAATCTTCATCGTGATTTCCACGGCGTTCGTGTTCGGGTCCACGTAGCCGGTCCGAAATACCGTATTCGGCAGCACAAGCGTGCCGACGAACGAGACGGGGGTGGCGCTCAGGGCGGCCGTCGTGTTCTGCGAGAGCGTCACGGAGGTGCCCAACACAGCCGTAACGACCGTGTTGGCCGCGATGCCCGCGCCGGTGACGAACTGGCCGACATAGATGCCGGTCCCGGAGGCGACGGTGAGCGCAGTTGAACCGCTCGACGCCGTGCCGGTGGTAGAAACCGGGGTGTCAGCCGCAGCCTCGATGTCGCCCACAACCAGCGCGGGATTGCTGGAGGTCGGCGCGACGCGCACGTAGACGGCGCCCTGGCTCAGGGGAGTGCCCGCGGCGAGGTTGACGGTGACCGAGCCCTTCTCAATCGCTTCGGCCATCTGTCCGGGGTAGTAGTAGCCCTGGATCGGGGTGCCCGGAGTCTGGCCTTGCGGGTAGGAGAGCACCGTCTGCACTTCGCGGCAGGCGAACCCGCCGAACTGCGTGGCGACGAGCGCGGCGTTGGCGGCGGAGGCGGCGATGAAATCCGAAACGGATTGCAGCGTGCCGCCCTTAGCGTCGGGGATGATGACGCAGGGAGAGCCGAAGTTCAGATTGTTCGGCGTGGTCGGAAGCACCTGGCGCGCGGCGATGTCGGGAGTTGGCGACCGGGAAACGGTGCCGGGGAATCCGAGGCTGACGCCAAGGACGGGGACGTTCGAGGTGAACGACTCAAAGGCCGAGAGAGGCATGATGTTTGTTTTTCCTTCCTGAGATCTGTGTGGTTAGTTTTTCTTGCGGCCCGGATTCATGAGGGCCTCTTTCGCCTCTTGGTTGAGGCGGTCGTAGTACGCCTGCGTGCTTTCCTTGGCGTCGCGGGATCTTACGCCGGCGGCGGCGGCGAACGCGCCGTAGCTGCCGGAGCCGGTACGCGAACGGCCCTGCAGCCGGTCGTAGGCGGCCTGAAATGCGTTGCGGACTTTCTCCGACCCGTGCCGCGCGATGATGGGCCGGATCTGCTTCAGTGCGTCAAGCGCGCCCGCTTTGTAAGCGGAGGCGTCACCGGCGCGGAAGCGCTTCGGGGGCGCGGCATCGTCCACGTCTTCCGGCGTGCGGCTGTGGCGCTTGTAGCCGTAAGCGTGCGACTTTTTGTTCCCGAGCTTCTTGTCGGGCCAGCGGGAGGCGTCTTCCGCGTTCTCTTCGCCGCCCTCATCGTCGTGGTCGTCTTCGTCTTCGTCCTCGGGCTCATCTTCGCCGTCGCCCTCGTCCGATTCCTCCTCGTCTTCGGGCTCCTCGAAGTCGGATTGCTCCTCGTCCTCGTCGGCATCGCCCTCGTGGGTGTGCTCGACTTCCTCCTCGGCTTCGGCTTCTTCGTTGCCTTCGGGATCTTCGCCCGCTTCCTCGGTGTGCTCCGGTTCCTCTTCCTCCTCGGAGAAGAACTGGTCAAGCAGGCTGCGGAGTTCCTTGAGGTCGGTGTCTTCGGCCTTCTGCTCGTCCTCCTTGCTCATCTCGTCGAGAATGCGGTCAAGCGCGGCATGAAGGCGCTGGCCCGTATCACCGTGCTTGGTGTCGTAGCCCTTCTTCCCGCCCTTCAATTCCTCGGGCTTCTTGCCGGACGCCTCTTCCTCTTCCTTCTCGGCCTCGGCTTCGGTCTTCTTCTCTTCGGCCTTCTCGGGGTCTTCGGCATCTGCCGCGCGGCGGCCGGGGAGACGATCCTTTAACTGTTCGACTGCGCGGAGCAGTTTTTCCAGTAGTTCTTTGTTCATTTCTTCCTCTTCTTCCAGCGGCGGCGCCGCGTCTTGAATTCGGACTTCCGATCCCGCGCGTCCGCTCGGCACAACGGCGACGTGGTTTCCCCGGATGCGCGTCTGCAGCAGCCGTTCGCCGTCCCGCGTGAGGTCGTAGGTGTACCCGCAGGACAGCTCCCGGAGCGATCCGTTCTCGATCTTCCGGGCCAGGCCGGGATCGGTGACGATGATGTCGGCCAGAACCGCGTTCTCGCCGGAGTCGAGCGTGTCTGGCATCGGCCGCACGTTCTGGACGTGGCCGCATTGCAAATCGCGGATGTTCTCGGTGTGAACTCCGTCGGGGTCGCGCGGGTGCCCATCCGTCAGCGGCTTGCCCTCGAACGAGGCCAGCGTCGCGTCGTCGAGCACTTCGCCCGGATCGCGGAACAGGTTGACCGATTCCGTCTTCGGGATCGTGTCGAGGCCGAGGTCTTTCAGAACGTCATCGTCCAGGCCGCGCGTGATTTCACTCACGCGGTACAACTGCTTGCCCGTGCGCGCGATGATCGAGTCGCGGCAGACGAGATACCCTTCGGGCGTCTTCCCGATGTTGTCGGAGATCCGGGAGGCGTAGAATGAGCGCGCCATGTTGTCGATGACCTCGGGTTGTCGGGTTGTCGGGTTGTGCCGGGACTACTGCGGGGGGGGGCTGCTACTTCTTGCCGGCGGCTTTCGCGGTCAGAACGCGTTCCAGGGCATCGTGCATCCGCTTGCGGCGATCCATTGCGCCGGAACAGTCCTTCGACCGTCCCGCGGCGGCTTTCTTCGCCATGCCCTTCTTGCCGTACTTCTCGCGCCCGATGGTGGCGGCGAGCCCGGCCGGGTCCGTTACTCCCTTGCGATGCGCAAGTTTGTTCTTTAGCTTGTCGAACTTGCTCTCGTCCGCCGCCATCGCGCGGGCGCGTTTCTCCGCATGTTCCCTCACCATCCGCTCCTCGAATTGCTCGATAAGCGTAGGCTCTGTCCGCTGCATGAAGGAAGGTATGTCGATCATTGTGTTTCTGTCTCCTCGGCCGATTACGAGCCGGATGCGATATTGATGAGTTGCACCACGCCGCCCAGGCCGTACACCGAGATGTACGTGTTGCTCCCGCGCGTCAGAGCGAGCGATGAGTTGCCGGGAACGCATACGCCGTTCCCGAAGCCGGTCACGTTGACGGAACTGCTGGTGCCCAGCAGGACGGCCACGGCGCTCGGGGAGGTGTTCGTAACCAGCACGGTCGTGTCCGACCCGGAGCCAGGAAGCGCGATGGTCTGCGAGGATTGCGTACCCGATCCCAGCGCAACCAGCGCCACGCCAGTAGGCGCGAATGTATTCAGTGCCATATTTGGTTAATCTTCGTCCTCTTCTTCGCTTTGTTCCGTCGGATCGAATCCCAATATCTCGGAAAGCTCGTCGGTGTCGATGACCAGGTCGGTCGCTTCTGGCTCAGAGCGAGGAGGAGCCTCGCGTTTCTTCGCTGTGCCGAAGTAAATATCGGGAAGGTCGGTATCATGCATGACTAAGTTGCGCCCTCCATTCGCCAAACACGAACGGGTTTATGTAGCTCGCCAGCGCCACCGTGGGCGTGTTTCCAAGCCGCTTCGATACCTTCTTCGCCACTTCCATTACCCGCTTCTTGTATTCCTTCATGCTCTTCGGCGGAGGCGGAGAGTGCACGGCGGAGTTCGCGATCTTATTCGCCAGCAGTGTCCGGAAGTCCTTCGGCTTGAACGATCCGTCTCCGAGCGTGTGGCAGTAGTCCCGGAGCGAGGCATCCGAAACACCCGGGAACAAGTCGCCGTCTGGGCCTGCCGCTTTCGCGCGCTTGACCAGTTCCTTGGCGAGTTCGGCATCGTCAATCGGGATCGACAGATCAACGCCTTTCTTGCCGACGAACTGAAGCGACACCGCGCCATCCTGCCGGACTACGTGCGCGCCTTTTAGCGTGGTCGCCCCATAGGCTTTCTTTTCCGCCTTCGTGTCCGCCTCCGAACCGGGCCGGATGCCGGTCGCCATGATGAGCCGCAGGCACTGGGCGTTATCCGCGATCTTTTTGTCCCGCGACCCGCAGGCGGATAGGTTCTGTGATTGTATTTCGCCTATCTGCGCGGCCAGACTCTTCACGCGCGCGAACTTCGCCGCCGCCGTAGACTCCGAGAACTGCTTGGAGTACACGTACTGGCTTCTGCCCTTGGCGTCTTTCCCTACCGCAAGCAGGGCGGCATCTGGATCGGATGACATCTTTATGTCGGTCCAGGCCGGCGGAATCCGAAGCGCCTTGATGTGATCCGGCCACTGTTGCCGATCCTCGGGCGCCGCCGCAAGCGATGCGGCACTCCCGCCGCCAGATCCTTTCTTGGCGAACTCTCCGGCGTGCTCGCCGCTTTTAACGCGAGGGTGGTCTGCTTCGGAAAACTCGTCGAACAGGAATGAGCGTATCGCGTCCGCCGCTTTCTTGAACGCGCTACCGTTGCCGCTCAGTTCCTCGAGCGGTTTCAGGCTGGGCGGTTTCGCTTCCTCGCTCTTTTCCTTCTCGCCGTCCGCCTTCTCCATCTCCTCCGCGCCCATTTGCGGGCCGGGCTGCTGGGCACCTTCCGTCTCGCCCGCCTGCTGCATCAGGCCCATCGCCGGCTCGTTCTCGGCTTCCTCGATTTCCTCATCCGTGATCGTGTTGAAGATCCCGGTGATTCCACCCGACCGGCGAAGTTCCTTCAGCGTCGCGCCCCGCGACGTGACGCCCGCCGTGTAGGCCGAGATCACGGTGGTCGACATCGTGGAGGCGATGGCCGCCTTCTCGTCCTCGCGGAGCACCCGGCACGACGGGAAGATGTAGTCCATGTCGTCCGGCACTTCGCCGAGTTCCGACATGAAGATCACCGGGAACAGCTTGTCGAGTTCCGGGCGGAGATCGGTTTCCTGGCGCGAATGGATGCGGTCCTCGTACAACCGCTCGTCCGCATCGTTCGTCTGGCCCAGGCCCGTCGCCGTGCGGCCCCACAGCTTGCTCACGCTGTATTCCGTCGCCGCGCAGATATCAAGCTGAAACTGCTGATAGATGTCCGCAATGCCGGGGAACGAGGCGCTCACCTGCTGGAGCTGCCCCTCTTCCGGCAGAACCACAAGGCCCTGATTCGAGAGCATCTGGCTCATGCTCTCCATCACGCCGTAGAAGTTCTGCGCCACCGCGGTCGATGCGCCAAGCCCGGAGAGCATCTGGCCCAGATCCTTGTTCCGAATGCCCAGGATCGAGGCGCGGAACAGGAGATTAACGATGATCCAGGACATGTTGTCCCGTTTTTTGATCTCCTCGAATGCGGGCTCAAGTACCGACAGGCCCCAGAAACTCTGCGCTTCGTATTCCGGTGTCGGCACACCCGGCCCGGAGAGCCGGAGAATGCGGCTGGCGTGAATCTTGAACTGCTCGCCGGACGGCCCCTGAACCGCGTACCACAACGGCGAGTTGAAGTCCTTCGGGTAGCGGATGTCAACCGATACCTCGCCGGGGCTCTGGATGCCGGACCAGCGGTCGAACGGAATCAGTCCGCGGAACGATCCGGGCGATACGTCGTCGAGATCCATCGGCTCGGCGAGCTTGTCCTCGTGGCCGTCCACCACGATCAACGCGCCCGCCCCGCCGAACAGCCGGGACCACTTCAGGGCAAGGAGCAGTTTCGCCTTGACCTGGCACTTACGGACGGCGCGCTCGATCTTCGCTTCGTCATCGGGATCGATCACGCTCGAGAAGGTCGGCCATGCCTGCACCATGTCTTCCGCGATGCCGTCGATGATGCGCCGGCACAGCCAGTGATTCCGGTACAGAGTAATCAGCGTCCAGTAGTCGTAACTGAACCGGTCTAGCTGATACTGCGTGCCCTCGGTGAGCGATGGCGTCCCGAAGCCAATGCGCGCAATCGGGTTCGAGAAATAGTCGTTAGCGGCCCAACGCGCAGCGTTTCCAGAATCCGTCAGCCCGACAAGCCGTCCGTATTCTCGCGGCAGAATGGGGCGGGAGCGCAACACGCGCGCGAAGGTAGAGCGCTGGCCTGGCATGGATTGTGACTTGGGAACTAAGCTGCTTTGCCGGCGCGCGCGCCAATCATCTTCGCGAACTGCGGGCGGTTCATTCTTCGGATGCGGCCCGCGGTGTACACCCGCGCGGGCCATTCGATCTCATCGAGGGTTGCGACTGGCAACAGGACACATCGGCAGTTGTAAGTTTGGCCCGCGAGATAGTGCCCGGCGTTGCTCTTCTCGCCGGCCAGGATTTCCGGGTCTGGCGGATCGGAGAACTTCACCAGAACCTTGTTCATCAGCCGGTGGGATGGCCGCACGCGCTGATCGTTGCTGCTCCGCCACTGCCCCCACTCAATCCCGATTCCACGCGCCCGAGCTACCGTGATGTCCGTTTCCGCACGGCTTATCTCGGTTCGCGCGATGAGCCGGATCTTCGTGCGCGTCAGATGCGGCGCGATCTCCCGCAGTTTCTCCTGAAGCGTCTCATGCCGCTCGCCCGCCAACTGAAGCTCCGTGGACTTCCGGGTGATCTCCTCGCTTACCGCCCGCGGCACACTACGGATCAGTTTCGCGTTGCGCCGGCTGATCTGCTGAATCGTGGACCACACCCCCGTCCGGTTCACTTCGGCGCTCAGGGCGCGATACATTTCCTTCGCCCGCGTAGACTTCATCGCGGCCTCGCGCCACGACGCCGCATTCACCCGAAGAACGCGCTCAGCCATCGTGCGGCTGATAGCTTCGGCACGCCGAACCAACTCCGGGCCTGGCGGCGGAACGGGGATACCGTATGCCGGGATCTGCTGCTGCGGACGGTCGTACAGCGAGAGGATCGCGCGCTCGTAGTCGGCTACGAGGAGCCCCCAGGAGGAATACTGCATCGGACTGAATCGGGCGCCCTGAGCAGCCTGTGGTATGAGAACTCGTCGGCTCTCGCTACTTCATCCGCTCGAACAGGAACCCGTAGTATTGGGCATCCTTCAACCCGCGCCCTGTGCCGTCGTGCGGGTGAGGATCGAACGCCGTGAAACCGTTCCTCCCTACAACCGCGTGCCTGCCGCCGCGCGGGCTGATTCCTTCGATGACGTGATACGTTGTCCCTGTTCCAAGCATCGCCTGCACCATCGGATCTTCCACCGGCACGCGCACATAGATCAGATCCATCGCGCCCAGGAACTCCGCCAGTTCCTCCATCCAGTGCTCGTCGGTGAATTCGGGGATGAAGCCGATCTCCGTTTCGAGCAGGGAAGCGAGGCACGCGGCCAGGCAGTTTCCGTTCCGGCCTGTCCTGGTTTGCGGGACGGCAATCATGCGTTTCTTCCGCCACCGGTTCTAGGTGTCACTGCCGGCCGGGTCTGCGTCTGGATCGGTCGGATGCCACCACATATAGACATTGGCTCTCATTTAGCGCCCCAATGCTCGCAACTCGTTGAAAACACACGGTGCGAAAGTTGACATACTGGATATTATCGGGATGAAAACGGTTTCCACTCGATACACCTGCGAAAAGTGTATATGGCGCTCGCTGTGCCGCCGCGCTAAACTCTCCCCATGGACGCCTATACCATAATGGCTGGGCTGCTACTCGCTGCCGAACTCGTCGTCTGTGCCGCATGGCTCGCATGGCGGGCTCTGCGCCGGCGCATCAGTTCGCGATCTGCCAATCGGTCATAACCGTTTCCACCAGATACCTCAGGCTGTCTGCCCCGTGGTCGTGCTGTTTGATCGGCTGCTCTCTGCCGTTGTCGGCTTTCTTCTCCGACCAGGCGTAGTTCTCGATGTCCCGCCGCGTGTTAACGCAGCGCTGATGGAGGCGCAGCCGGTTGCGTCCGAACATCGTGGAGACCTTGCGGATGCCCTCCAGCACGTCGTTCTTCGCGTTCACGACGTGCAAACCGCGCGACATTAGTTCCGCCTTGAAGCTCGCCGCGCTCGGATCTACGATGATGCTGGGACGGACCCGCGGATCGCACGGCCCGATCATGCTAACTACGTCGTCCGCGTATTCCGCGTTCGTCTTCTGCCGTCCTTCGCGCCGCGAGTCCCAGTAGAACTCATTCTCGATCCAGAGGCTGTTTCCCTCCTGGTAGGCCTCGATCGCTGAGAATGCGTTGACTGTGCCAACGTCAATCGAGATCCAGCGCCGGTTCCTTCCAGGAAACGTAAGTCCATTCGGACGCTGCGCGTCCGTGTACCAAGTCTCGGGTGTGAGGACGTCGCGGTAGACCGCGCCCTCCGCCATCACCCACATTCCCAGGATGAAGCGCTTGTAGAACACGCCCACATAGGAGCGTTTGAACCGCTCCCGCGCGCTCCGCCCGAGGTTCGGGTTGTCGTCCATCGTCCACGTCTGGGTCCAGATGTCCTTTCCCAGGCCGCGAATGTAATCCTTGTTCTCGAGAACCTCGGTCTTCAGCCAGTGGTTCGGGTTGTCCGGGTTCGTTGTGCCGTACAGCCTGGCGCCGTCCTGGGACATGCGCGAGAGGAGCATCATGAAGAAGCTCCGGGGCATGAGCACCAGCTCATCGCAGACCGCAACGCCCACCGTGGCGCCGCGAATGTACTTCTCGCTGCCCTCGTCCTTCGCGCCGATCACCAGCCAATCCGAGCCGAGCAACTTCAGTTCGCCGCTCTGCCGGTTGTAGCTGCAGTTGTGCCGGCCGGCAATGTCGAACAAGTCCTTCAGCACGTTCTGGTAGATCGCGCTCTTGCTGACGCCCGTGATGATCCTGTGCCCCGCCACCGGGTACTCGCACAACTGCAGGATCTTCGGCAGAGTGGCCCACGTCTTTCCGGAGCGCACCGAGCCGACGAGGATATTCAGCCAAGCGTCTTCCGCCGGCGCGCGCACCGCAAACCGCGCCGCCCGCGGACCATACGGCCGAATCCTGCGAGACGCTGGATGAAAGCAGGCCATGGATGCGCGCTACTCGCTCTCGTCCATCTCCGGCGTGCCCGTCCCGCTCTCTCGCAGCGCCTTGAACATCTCCGCGATCCCGGAGTCCGGCTGGGACTCCTCTGTGCGGTCGCCATACTGGCGAGGAAACAGCTTCGACAGAATCCACTTCCGGGTATCTACTGCCAGCCGCGCCCGGCGCTCATTGTCCTCAGTAACCACTTCCTCCTCAGTGCTGCCATCTGAGAAGGTGGTATGCTTGTGCCGCTTGCCCTCCCAGACCTGCGACGCAATACGAAGAGTTTCTGCCGCAAATTCATCAGCTTGGCTTATCCTCGCGCGCGCGTATTCTGACCTGAGGGATTCGTGTTTTTCCATCCACCTATATAAGGTGGCATGGCTGGGCATATCTGGGTCACGGCACACATCGCTCATGAGGCGTCCGGAGGCTACGCGTTCGCAGAACTCTGTGGCCAGCTCCGGCGAATAAGCGATTTGCCGGCCGCTTTGTTTTCTGATTTTCGCCATGCTTCATGTATTGAGCTTTCGTCGTTGCCGCACGGGATCATCCCGTTTCTCGATATTCCGTGCTGGGCGATACGCCGCTTCTACGCTGCCCGCGCTTGCGCCAATTCTACTGCTTTTGCCTCACAACGGAAGGTCAGACGCTCTCCGTCCCGCTCGACCGAGATCATGTCTCCGGCCTCGATCTGGCCGCTCGACACGAGCCGCGCGAGAGGCTGAGTCAGAAGCCGGTCAATCGCGCGCTTCAGGTGCCGCGCTCCGTAGCGCGGATCGTAGCCGTCACGGAGAATCGCGTTCGACGCCGCCTCGGACACGCGGAAGTGAAAGCCCCTTACCGCCAGGCGGTCGTAGATCCGGTCCTGCAGTTTACGCAGTTCAATCGCCAGAATGTGGCGCAGGTCTTCCTCCGAGAGTGTCCGGAATGCGACCACGTGGTTGAGCCGGTTGAAAAACTCCGGCGTGAACTTCCGCTTCGCCGCCTGCGTCCCGATCCTGGCCGTCTCCTCCTGTGAGAGAGCCCGATGCGCGTCATGCGCCGCGAACCCCATCGAGCCCTCCGACGCGGTCCTCATCTCGGATGCGCCCAGGTTGCTCGTCATGAAGATCATCGCGCGCGAGAAATCCACCTTGCGGTTGTCGCCCAGGGTGAGCGTCGCATTGTCGAGCACGCCCAGCAGCAGGCTCCAAAGGCCCTCGCTCGCTTTCTCGATCTCGTCGAACAGGACAAAGCTCAGCTTGCAACTTTCGGTCTGGTGCCGATCAAGTGCCTGCTGGCAAAGCAGAGGCGCCGTTTCCTTGTGGCCCAGGTAGCCGGGAGGCGCCCCGATCAGCTTCGTCACCTCGTGGTCGCGCTGGTACTCGGCACAGTCGATCCGCACTACCGCACGCTCGTTGTGGAGCAGCGCATCGGCAAGCGCCTCCACAATCCGCGTCTTCCCAGTTCCGGTCGGCCCGAGGAACAGAAAACTCGCCGCCGGCCGCGTCGGATCGCAGAATTGCGCTTCCCATTGATCCAAAGCGCCGGCGATCGCGTCGATTACGTGATCCTGGCCGACGATGAGCCGCTCAATCTTCTCTCGGATTCGCTGGGTCGCAAGACCGCGACGGTCCGCATCCAGGATCGCGTTCGCGGGAATCATGTGTCACCCGGTGCCGTACTCTTGCTCGAACTCCGCTACCGTCTCGATCCCGAGGTACGGCAGCACGGCCAGGATGCTCTCCGCATCGAGCCGCTGCGCCAGGGGACACCGCGGAGGTTCCGAGGATGGCTCGGCTTTCCCGCCGTCGCCAATCACGCCGCGCTCGCGCGCAACGAAACGGGCGCCACGCTGGTCTTCCATGTCAGTGTCGCATCAATCTGAGCAGTCGGCAGGCCGTGTCACGCGCATTCGTCGCTGCCGCAGTGGGGCTGCGTCTTCGGGCGGGAATGTACTCGAAGGATGCGCTAACGCGCATTTCTATCCACTACCCCCCT
>JAEHJW020003927.1_pt1 | contig 16065 bp, 23 predicted proteins | sample 9271431 | NCBI WGS metagenome assembly JAEHJW02
CGTAATGTTTATACCTCCATCAATACAAAAAGAAGAAAATGGAATATCTTTCCGTATGAATACGATTAGATATCACATAGAAGATCCAAACCTAGTAAGTAAAGTAAAAGCCAGTACAATCGGGTTAGCTTTTCATACAGCTTTTGTTATTAACGATAAGAGTGAAATAGTACCAGCTCCATATAAAGGAGAACTAGAAACACCTAGTAATGTGTTTGATTTTGATATAGAAGTTAACCATCTATGGAGAAATAAACATTTTGATTTTCTATATGATTTTGATAAGCTATACAGTTTACATAATCTAGAATTACCATCTTGCTTAATGCAACATACTAAATACTTAAAACAGTATTCAAATTGGTGCATCAGAAATAATACTGTTGCGAATATAGTGGGGTATTTAGAATTTATACTATCCAATATTAAAACAAAACATCGCGACGAATTATACACAAAAGCTGCAGATCAAAATATACTATTTGATAATTTATTTAACGTATACAAAGAAATTCAGCAGGTAAAAGAAAAACTGATAAACAGCCTCAATCAACAAAAAACTATATTTACAAAATATACAATAGATATAAATAATATGAGTATTGCTACCGATTCCGAAGGTTATGTTTATAGAGGCGATGATATAATCTTAAAATTAGTTAATCGTAAAGAGTTTTCACGCTATAACTTTCAAAGAGAAAGATCATAATATGCCTTCCGATACCCCGCGTGATGAAAAAATAAAAACACGCAAGAAAATTAAAGTAAGACAAAGTCCTGATATTGAAGTCGACCCATCACTGGGTAGAGCTCCAGATGCGCGCGTTACTGTAGAAGATAAAGCAGTTTTCAGTTTTTGCAGAATGAACCCTCCTACTAAGGGTCATCAAAAACTAATCGACACTATCCATAATATTGCTGAAGAAATTAAAGGTACCCCTCTAGTCTTTTTATCTCATACTACCGGTGATAAAAATAACCCTCTTACCTACAAAGAAAAATTTCAACTCGTACGAGAAGCATTTGGTGATATTGTACAAAAATCAGACGTAAACAACATACTAGACATTATTAAAGATGTAAGTACTAAATATAATGAGCTTCATATAGTCGTAGGTGAGGATCAAGTTGATTCACTTACGCGTATGTTAAGTCGAGCTAGTGTAGCAAGTCACTTACAGGGTAAACCAATATTTGTACATAACGCAGGAAGAAGGACAAATATTATATCAGAAGATCTTCAAAGTGTATCTGCTTCAAGGGTAAGAGAAGCGGCCAGGTCAGGTAATATCGAACTTATGAAACAGCTTATGCCTGATAATATTTGTGAAAAATCACTAAAAAGCACGTACAATAATATTATAAATACCTAATATACCTCAAGGACCCCTACAATGGCCGATTACGTCACTTCACATTCCGCTCACGAAGCTCTTATTAAAACTGCTACTCAGGTGCTAAAAGATATCAACTCTAAAGGTAAACCTGCAGCCGTACTAAATGAAGATCGCGGCTCTCATGAAAATGATGAAGGCGAAAAAGTTGACGAAAAAAATAAACACATTATTCTTCAGCTTAGAAACGCGCACGATCTAAGCGGTGATAAACATATTGAGTTCAAAAACGGTACCAAAGCAAAACTTAATAAAGAGCAAATTAAGAAGGTACTATCAGTATATGATGCAATGAAGAGATCAGATCAAAAAGAATCTTTTGCAAACGATATACACACATCACCTGAGAATCTTCTCAAGCACGCTTAAGGAATAATTAAATGTCTCTATGGGGTAGATTAAACATAGCTAATAATGCACCGAAGTATACTATACTAGCGGGCTCGAATACTACAGGTAACGGTGTATATGCTAATACAACTGAAAGTGCTTTCATACACAATACTGTTGTAGATCTTTTTGGTGTACCCGGTGCAAATAGCAACTCTAACTCCGCACATGCAGGTTGGATTGTAGAAACTCTAGGTTCAGGACCAGTAAAAGCTTTTAACGTAGCCAATGGTGGGATATCGTATACTAATACAGATTACGTTACCGTTTCTAACGGTAGTATTAACGCTTACGGGTTAATTACCACCAATGCTACAGGTGGTATTATAAGTGTTGCTATGGGTAATTCCGCTGGCGGAGGGTTTGTTAATAATTCTATTAGCACCGTTACTATCACTTCAAGTTCTAATACTGCAGCAGGTGGTGTTATTACAGTAACTCTTGGTGGTAGAGCTAATCGCAAGCAGTACGAAGTATTAGTGGCAGCCTCGTCCATTACTTCAAATAGCACTGGTGCAGTACCTATTTAAGTTAGATTTATTATATTATGACACTTGGTGTAATTGTACAATCGTTAACAGATCAAAACTTTATAATCTATGCAGCCCGTAATTACGATAATGCGGGCTGCATTTCTTTAGAAGAATTTGAAGAAGATATAAAAAGATTCCAGTATCTAAAAAAACTATTTGGTAAATATAGAGATACTGGTGTTTTAAAAACAAGATTAATATTAAACCATATCATCATTATACAAAACGTATTTGGTAATAAACAAGCTATTAGGATGATATTCCTTAAGCTAAAAGATTTCTACAGTGAAGTATGTCCCTTTTTGATATATTTAAATACATTACCAGATATTATCCAAAATATTAATGGATTAGATGTACAAGCGGCCGAAGTTAACCTAAATAGTGATGTTATTCAAAAACTTAGGAACTTCAATAATGCCCCTGATGAAACTGAAGAAGATACAGATACTACAGAGTATTAAAGAAGATGAAGCTCCTACCAATTCCGCTAGCGGAATTGCTGGAACAGGTGGACCAGCTGGCATTGGTAATCAAGGTGAACCACCTGGACCAAGGGGTCTATTATTTCGCAGAAAAAAAATTAAGATAAAAGGTTGAGTATAAATGCCACCTCAACCAGACAGCATTGCTGTTGATCTGGCTCTAATAAAGAAAGATCTTTCTAATATTGAGCCCATATATAAGCAATTAGTAGTGGCCCTAGGTAGTGTTACTGATATATCAAATAATCTGCAACAGGTTACTGCTGTTCAAGAGAACCGACTATCCACTATAGATAAAGCACTAGAGCGAATTGATAAATCGTTTGATGTACTTGAGAGTAGGATCACTGATTCTTTAACAACTTTAAGCAACAGAGTAACAGGTTTAGAGAATTGGAAATGGTGGATTATAGGTGCTGCTGTTGCTACGGGTATAGGTGGTCACCTTCTCGAAAGCGTTAAAGGCATACTACCGTAACCTCAACATATTGTAATAATATATGTTGAGGTTTTAGCGCATTTATTATATTATAAAAAAAAAGATTAAAATAGGCTTAATATTATAATGGCAGCGTGGATCGACCGTAAATTCATAAACTATTTAAGTCCTTATCTGCGTAATTTTAAATGGTCCAGTGATACCACAGCTAGATGCAGCTGCCCTGTTTGTGGTGACTCTAAAACAAATAAATTTAAAACCCGCTTCTTTTTTATCCAACGTGATAATAATTATACATGCTTTTGCCATAACTGTGGTTATTCAAACTCTCTGAGAGGCTACCTGAAAGAGTATAATCATGCTTATTATACCGAGTACCTTATGGATAATTTAAGGGAAAGGGTAGGAAATAAGTCTGTGGCTTATAATAAAGATTTAAAAAATGATAAGCAAGAAACATTTACAAGTTTATGTTTAGATCCCCTTACATCCTTAGATAAAATTAGTGAACTGTCAGATGAACACCCCGGTAAACTATACTGCACCCAGCGGCTAATACCTAGTAATAAATTACAACTTATTTACTACTCAAGTGCATTTACAGATTGGGTAAACACTTGGAATCCTAATAAGTTTACCACCGGTATGCTAGATGAAAACCGTATTATATTACCATTTTTTTCAAGTAAAACACACGAATTCTTTGGATGTTCTGCTAGGACTATACTAAATAAAGAGCCAAGATATTATAATATTTTACTCGAACAAGAAGAGGATTGCCCTAAATTTTTCGGTTATGATCGTGTTGATACTACTAGAGAATATTGCTTAGTAGAAGGTTCAATTGATTCTCTCTTTGTTGATAATTGCGCGGCCATGAATACTTTAGCTGTAAACCTTAAGCAAATTAAAAATAAAGAAAACTGTATTATAGCATTAGATAATCAACCTAGACATAAAGAAGTTGTTAAAACTATGGCTAGGTTAGCCTCTAACGGGTTTAATATCTGTATATGGCCGGAAGATATTAAAGAGAAAGACGTTAACCAGATGGTGATCGCCGGTTTAGACCCTAATAGTATAATTTATAATAATGTATATAGCGGATTAGCTGCAAAACTAAAATTAGTAAAATGGAGTAAAATTTAAAGTGACTTATAATTTTCAACAGTATCAAAGCGTTAAGCTAGTTGCTCATTCAAAATCTAATATATCAGACGTAAGCGATGAAGGCATTATTGCCTACATGGCGAGGGTATCTAATCCTGATAATCAAATGAATAATGAAACAGCTCCTAAGCTATTAGCTTACCTGCTTAAGCATAAACATTTTAGTCCATTTGAAATGGTTAGTATTACATTAGAAATTAATACTACGCGCGACATTGGTAGACAGATTCTTCGCCATCGTTCATTCTCTTTCCAGGAAGTAAGTCTTCGATATAGCGAAGCATCTCTATTCACCAACAGAGAATGTAGAATACAGGATCACAAAAATCGCCAAAACTCGTTTGTAACTGAAGATAATAATCTCGCAGATTATTGGGGCATCGTTCAAAACGAAGTACAGAACTTAGCATATGAGAGATATAAAGAAGCTCTCGCAAGAGGCGTGGCTAAAGAGCAAGCTAGAGCCCTTTTGCCGGAAGGTATGGTAATGTCAAAATTATATATGGCAGGTACACTTCGAAGCTGGCTTCATTATATTCAATTGAGGCAGTCTATTGAAACGCAAAAAGAGCATCGTGATATCGCGCTAAAAGCAAAAACTATCATACTAACAGAATTATATCCGAGTTTGTCTGCATACCTGAAAGAAGATGTTTAAATGGTTACCAATACAATATACGTTACGAAGCGCTCCGGTGAGAGAGAACCTCTTAACCTGGATAAAATTCATACCGTAGTGCAAGAAGCATGTAAAGGTATCTCAGGTGTATCGGAATCTCAAATAGAATTTAACGCTAATTTAGCGTTCGTTAACGGTATCACTACTAAAGATATTCAAAATACTCTCATTAAAAGCGCTGCCGATCTTATAAAAGATGAAACAAATTATCAATACGTGGCCGGTAGATTAGTAAATTATATACTTCGTAAAGAGGTATTCGGGTCTATGCGTATACCCCCTCTATTTGAACATGTCTCTAAACATGTTGCTTCAGGTTACTACGACGCTGATCTGATCGCAAAATATACGCAAAAAGAATTCCAGCAAATGGATAAGTTTGTGTGGCATGATCGCGATTACGATCTTGTCTATTGCGCAATGGAACAGTTTAGATCAAAATACTTAGTAAAAAATAGAGTTTCAGGTGAAATTTACGAGACACCTCAGTTAGCATATATTCTAATTGCTGCTTCAATCTTCATTGATTACCCTAAAGCTACTCGTCTTAAGTATGTGCGTGAGTTTTATGATGCCATTTCTACACATTTTATCTCTCTACCTACACCTATTATGGCTGGAATACGTACCCCTGAGAAGCAATTTAGTAGTTGCGTACTAATCGATTGTGACGACAACCTTCCCAGTATCATAGCTACTTCCGGGGCGATTATAACATATGTAAGCCAAAAGGCAGGTATAGGTATTAACGGAGGAGCTCTTCGAGCAGGACACTCACCAGTAGCGGGCGGTCGCAAATTTAGTACGGGTGCAGTTCCGTTCTGGAAGATGTTTGCTTCTTCAGTAAAATCTTGTAATCAAGGTGGCGTGAGAGGCGGCTCTGCTACTTTGTTTTACCCAATTTGGCATTTAGATGTTGATGAATTTCTTGTACTTAAGAATAATAAAGGTACAGAAAATAATCGGGAGCGGAGATTAGATTATGGTGTGCAATTAAATAAATTGTTTTATGAGCGATATATTCAAGATGGAAATATTACCCTCTTCTCTCCATCAGACACGCCAGGATTATATGACGCCTTTTTTGCAAATTATGATGAGTTTGTTAGGTTATACACTCTATATGAAACCCAAAACATTCGGAAAATAGTAGTAAAGGCGCGAGATTTATTTACCACATTAGTACTTGAAAGAAAAAACACAGGCAGAGTATACATACAAAATGTTGATCATTGTAATGATCATAGCTCTGTATACGAACCTATCAAGATGTCAAATCTCTGCCTGGAAATAACGCTACCAACTACCCCCCTCACTTCTCTTGAAGATCCGGTACCTGGTGTTGCTCTATGTACCCTTTCAGCTATAAACTGGGGTAAAATTAAAGCACCGGTTGATTTTGAGAAATACTGTAATCTTGCGGTACGAGCACTTAATGCTATTCTTGATATTCAAGATTATCCTTTACCGGCGGCTCGCAATCATACCAAAAAATACCGGCCGCTCGGAGTAGGTATCATTAATTTCGCATACTTTCTCGCTAAGAATGACGTAAAGTGGGGCACCCCCGAAGCTCTTAAGCTTGTACATGAATTTACAGAAGCTTGGTCTTATTATTTAATTAAAGCTTCCGCTGATCTTGCTATTGAGAGGGGTGCACTTTCACAGAAGACTAAATATTCTGAAGGTATACTACCAATTGATACATATAAAAAATCAGTTGATTCTATTGCTAATGTAGAGTATAAGATGAACTGGGATGATTTAAGAAAACAACTTCGTGAAACTGGTATATGTAACTCTACATTAATGGCCCTAATGCCAGCAGAAACGAGTGCGTTAATCTCTAACGCTACTAACGGGGTTGAGCCACCCAGAGCTCTAGTTTCTCAAAAAGCCTCAAAAGATGGGGGATCTGATCAAGTAGTACCTGAATATAAGAAGTTAAAAAATAAATATGAACTATTATGGGATTTTGAAACAACACAGCCCATCATAGATACAATGGCTGTTCTACAAAAATTTATTGATCAAGCGATTTCTACTAATCAATCATATAATCCTGATCATTTTCCTGATAGGGAAATACCAATGTCTGTATTGATTGGTGATCTACTATATGCTTATAAAATGGGGCTAAAAACTCTTTATTACTCGAATATGAACGATGGGCAAGAAGAATTTGATAGTACTCTCGCGGAAGCTGAAGAATCTACCGATGAAATTTGTGATGCTTGTGCAATTTAATAAAGGTTCAAAATGACTATACTTAATACTATACATAATCCAGAATACAGCAACTTATTCCTCGGGAGTAAATCTTTAGGTATAGCGCGCTATGATAAAATTAAATATAGAGTATTCGATCGGTTGACAAAAGATATGAAGGGGTTCTTCTGGCAACCGGAAGAAATTGATCTCCAAAGAGATAAAGCCGATTTTAAGCAATTATCGCCCCACGAAGAGCATATTTTTACCTCCAATATTAAAAGACAGATTGTACTTGATTCAGTACAAGGCCGAGCACCATCATTAGCTTTTCTACCCGTATGCACTCTTCCGGAATTTGAATCCTTTATTGTATGGTGGACTGCGACAGAGCAAGTGCACTCGTATTCTTATACTCATATTATACAAAACGTTTACCCCGACCCCACTGCTGTTTTAGATGCTGTTTTAGATATTAAAGAGGTGGTGTCATGCGCAGAGGATATTAGTAAGTATTATGATGATCTTATAGCTTACAATAATAAAGTTGCTTATGCGGGGTATAATGCCTCTACAACCATATACAATCATAAAAGGGCTATATGGTTAGCACTTAACTCCGTCAACGCATTAGAGGGGGTTAGGTTCTACGTTTCCTTCGCTTGCAGCTGGGCTTTTGCAAAAAATAAAAAAATGGAAGGTAACGCAAAGATAATTAAGTTGATATGCAGAGACGAGAATATTCATCTCGGTGCTACGCAAACCCTCCTTAAATTAATTGTTAAGGAAGACCCTGATTTTGCAAATATACAGTATGAATGTAAAGATGAAGTAATTCAAATTTTTAAAGATGTGGTCAATCAGGAAAAAGAATGGGCTGAATATCTATTTAAAGATGGCTCAATAATAGGTTTATCTAAAACTCTATTATGTCAATATGTAGAATATATTGCTAACTCGAGATTAGCGTCAATTGGGTATGACCCAATCTACAAAAAAATATCTAACCCGCTACCCTGGACTCTTGACTTCATTACATCAAAAGGTGTACAAGTTGCACCTCAAGAAGCTGAAAAAAGTGAGTATAGAACCGGTGAAGTAAAACAGGATATTAATGTAGATACTTTTAAGAGCTTTGAACTTTAATAATTAAAAGGAAAGTGTAACTATATGTTTAAAATTATCAGTAAACCAAACTGTGCGTTCTGCGATAGCGCCAAATTATTGTTTAAGCGTAACAATATCTCGTATACGGAATCAGTACTCGAACGTGATATTAAACGTGAGGTAATTATTGAATCCTACCCTAATGCCCGAACGTTTCCTATCATTACTTACAACGGGGTATATATCGGTGGGTATACGGAACTAGTTAAGTTCATTAGCGAACACTCGGAATTAATCACCAATACTCAACAACTTATTCAAGAATAATTCACTTGCATTTTCATTAACTATTATATATAATGAGCATATGATGGAAATTAAATATAACATTGGTGATAAAGTATGGTATGCTTCATACGCAAACCGAGAGACGACAGTTCTATGTGACGATTGTTACGGGACAGGTCTACTGCATGTTACGCTAGGTAACGGTGAGACATTTGCAATAGAATGCACCAACTGTGTGAGTAGTGACTGGTCGCGCAAACCTACAGGTTATATGAAAAGATATAACTACGAAAAAAAAGCAGAGTATTCAACCATTACTGGTGTTAACATTACAGGTAATGGAGTAGGGTATACCATTTCAGTCAACGGAGGTATGTATACTATCCGCACACCGGAGGAAATATCCGATACTGAAGAGGGAGCTCTCCTGTACGCTTCCAAGCTTGCTGAAGAAGCAGAAGTAGCTGCTACTGACAGGTTTAATCGCTGTAAGGAAAACGGTAAAAGAACTTGGGCATGGAACGTATCTTATCATCGAAAATGCATCAAGGAGGCAGAAAGACAGCTCGCTTATCACAAAGCTAAGTTAAGTATAGCTGCTCTTAAGGTTAAAGATAAAGAATAGACGCCGAATTACTCCAATAGCTCAATTGGTTAGAGCTAATAGCTCATAACTATTAGGTTGCAGGTTCGAGCCCTGCTTGGAGTACCAAATACCGCGTCAGAGCAGGTGTTCAGAGGAGTCTTATAAACTCTTTGCTCCGGACTGGAGCCTTTGGGGTGGTTCGATACCACCGGCGCGGACCAAACTTAATAATAAGAAAGAATAATAAAAGTGAATACAGATAATTTCGACTTAATTGAAAAAAACGAGTTTAATAAAAATGCAAACGGTGGTACGGAGCTTATGCAGCGAAGACTGTATTCCTCTCTACCTCGCGAACTTCTTGAAAAATTTCAAATTACAGCATCGCGCCCAAGTGACCTTAAAGATGGTATGAAACATATCTTGTGGGCTCACGATCTAGCAGAAGACCCTGCAGTAAGATTTTTAGCAGATCCTGCAGAGCATAGTAAGTATGATAAATTTGTATTTGTGTCGAACCAGCAAATGCACCAATTTAATCAGGTGCTAGGTATTCCATTTAATAGAGCTGTTGTTATTGAAAATGGTATTACACCTATTGATTTCAATGAAGTTGAGAAAAAATTAAAAGATTTTAAAGAGGGAGATACAATTAATATTGTGTATACTCCAACACCTCATAGAGGTTTAGCTATTCTTCTACCGGTTTTTGAGGAACTAGCTAAGAAATACAGTAATATTCATCTACATGTATTCTCCTCCTTTAAGCTTTACGGTTGGGCTGAAAGGGATGCAGAGTATACTGCGCTTTTCAATCGCTGTAAAGATCATAAGCAAATTACCTACCACGGTACAGTTACTAATAAAGAGCTAATGCATTTTCTAGCTACAGAAGCACACGTATTTGCGTACCCCTCGATCTGGCAAGAAACGAGTTGTTTATGCTTAATTGAAGCTATGTCAGCAGGGCTGGTCGCGGTCCACCCAAATTACGCTGCTCTACCAGAAACATCAGGCGGCCTCACCGCTATGTATCAGTGGGATGAAGACCTACAAGAACACGCAAGGGCGTTTTCAACAGTACTAGAGACTGTGATCGAATCATACTCTTCCGAATTCTTTCCATATATTGCTCGTAATAAAACCTACGCAGATTCTAAGTATAACTGGGATATGCTCAAATATAAGTGGGAAGCTCTCCTTACGACGTTATCAGCAACTTAATTAGGGATAAATATAATGGATTTAGAAGATAAAATTAAAGCTACTTACCTAGAAGTACCATCAACATCATTACACGACAAGTTTGAGGAAACTGTAGAAGCTATTAATTGGTTACAATCTTTTGTGCATGCTGGCAATAGAACAGCCGGATGGTGGACTGATATTAACACTGGTAAAAATCTTCAGCGCAATCCATATGAAATGATTGCGCTAATGCACTCCGAACTATCAGAAGCGCTTGAAGGGCTCCGTAAAAATCTTATGGATGATAAGCTACCGCACCGGTTAATGGTAGAGGTTGAAATGGCGGACTGTTTTATTCGTATGCTTGATTTTTGCGGAGGATTTGGGTACGATCTCGCCGGTGCAGTTATTGATAAAATTGCTTATAACAAAACACGCGAAGATCATAAGATATCTAACAGATTGAAACCAAACGGTAAAAAAGTATAATGCGTGTATTTTCTAATACAGAACTACCAGAGGAGAAGACGAATTCGTCTTCTCCTCTGCCTATTTGGATAAAGGTAAAAGATTTTGAACCTGTACCTTTAGGTAAAGTGACCTTACTAAGGTTTAAAAAGAATAAAGAAAATAAATACGCATACGATCTACTGACTTCCCAAAGTTTCAAAGAGCTGTTAGAGCAGTGGGGAAAATGTTACTACACTCTAGATGCTTATGCACAAGGGCTAGAGTATTTATTTTCATGAATCTAATTAATTCTAAGATACGTAAGGTAGAGATCGACGGCATCAACGAGTGGGTATGGCCGGAAGAAGATGAAGGTGCATGGGAAGGGCCCTCAGAATCTTGGCCTCTTTTCCGTGAAGCTATAATTAAAAATGTAGATAACTTTAACATATGCGTTCAAGCAGGTGGTAATTTAGGATTATACCCTAGACTGCTTTCACAGATGTTTAATTTTGTGTTTACATATGAACCTGATTTTGTAAACTTTGAGTATCTAAAGATTAATACCGAACACGCAGCTAACGTATTCGCTTATAATTCCGCTTTAGGAGAAACTAAAGGTACACTACAATTACAATCAGGTCCCCCTGATAATTTTGGTATGCATAAAATAGTATTTGAAAACACATTCAACACCACAACAGTTCCAGTTACTACTATCGATATAGATCACTCTACTACTGGGTGTGATTTGATATTTCTTGATATTGAGAATTACGAATATTACGCTCTTAAGGGTGCACTATTAACTATCAAACAACATAAACCAGTTGTCATTGTAGAGAATGAGACTACAGATATTAGAGAATTTTTAATACAGTTAGGTTACCGCACTCCTACAAAAATCACCCCACATGATAGCATCTTTGTTCATAAGGATAAGTTACATCTCGTAGCTAGTAATATGTGATTATGTATGATCTGCATATTCTATAATAACACATAAATAAAAGTGTTATAAATCAATTATTTATAGTATCTGTTTTTACATTCTGTAAATGTTCGTCACTCAGTTTTTTACTATATTTTTGCAAATGCATACGAGTGATTTTACAGCTAATCCATTGATTAAAATAATCATCCCGTAGTAATGCGTCTTTTAAAAAGATTTCTTTACTCTCTAGATAGTTCATCTCACTTTTTGTGTGGCAGAGGTATATTACTTCAAAAGAGTAATTATCTCTACCACTTATTTTGATTTCTTCGTTTAGCAGAGTATTAGAACCAGTATAAGATAGCCACAAGCTATCAGATAATACCTTTATTTTTTTACCTTTAACTGTTTTTGTTTTGGTAAAATTAAAAAGTTTTCTACCAATATACTTTTTGTTTGTTTGTATATTGGTGATAGTATACACAAACCCTACATAACCTTTGGGTATAGTGCTTAACTCTTCACCTCTGTAAATCCACATTAGGTACCGCTTCATATTGCTCTACTGCAATACTTAGCGACGTTAATAGTTTTATACCCGGATCAGATGTAGGATAATATTTACCGTATATTACTCGTTTAATTCCTGCTTGCGCAATAAGTTTAGAGCACTTTTCACATGGCGCATGTGTTACGTATAACGTTGAATCTACACTTGATTCTGTAGATTTGGCCATATGACATATTAAATTTTCCTCAGCATGCACAACAGCAGCTAGCGTAGTATTATCTGCAGCTTCGCATATGTTAGTGTGGTAACCCGTGGGTGTTCCGTTATAACCGGTCGCTAAGATTCTACGGTCACGAACTAATACTGCGCCAACTTGTAGTCTTTTTGCATACGATAATTTACTAGTAGATTCAGCAACTTCCATAAAAAAATTATCAAACTTATTGAACATTATTCTACCGGTTCAAACGTATGTACGTGGCCGGTTACAGTACTAATAGTACCTTTATGTTTCCATTTTTGATCAGGTTTAAGTAAAAATTCGTGCTCTTCGCCTTGCCATTTACTGTGCTTATCGATATAAGCGCCTCTATTATAACCGGAAGGTAATTTAAAATGTATAATATGAGGTTGCTTATTATCAAAGCTAGAATGAAATGTTTTTGCAAAAACAGGATTAATAGAAGAACTTATAAATGATTTATTATGATAGACCCCGCCTTTAGTGCCGCCGGTCGGATCAAAATCGCCAGTAGCACTGAAGGTATGTAAGGGGGCACTTAAGGGTTTTTGAGCATCTATATGGTTTATTATTGCATCGTGCTCGTGTTTCCACATACCGAAGGGTTCGTTATTTCTTAACCTATAATTAAGAGGTTCAGCTATATCACCAGTATAATGGTATATTGCTTCGTGATTTTCCGGGGTTGTATCAGCAACATGAGTATCTTCTAGATGTTTTGCAACTTGAGCTACGCGTTTAGGGAATACACTATCCTTATACTTAAAGACCATTTTATTTTTTATTCTGAAGTTTATTTTCTAATTTAGCTTGTAGGTTTCTATTAATTTCCTCAACTTCACCAGGCTTATAGTTCCGGTGGTGTATAGTTGCGAAGAATTCAATAGGCGGCTCTTCCTTTATTACATCAATAGCAGCTTGAATTTCAGCAGGCGTTTTAAGTTTCTTCGTCATTTTATCTTCTCCTATATATTGTTATTATAGTATACTTTTTAGATTTTATCCACTATACAGTTTAATCTAAAGGCTCAAAGGTATGCACTTTACCGGTAGACGTGGCTTTAGTAGCGATATGTTTCCACTTTTGATCTGAGTTAAGGAGATATTCCTTTTCTTCAGGGTGATTACTATTATTTGCTACATACGCGCCGTTTTTATATCCCACTGGTAATTTGAAATGTGCTATATTACCTTCAGAAAACTCTTGCGCTTTAGCAAAATTAACAGATGAAGATATAAACGCTTTATTGTGCAGGATTTTACCTTTAGTCTCTCTTGTAGGATCCCAACCTCCTGTACCCGAAAATACACTCATACCTTTATCAAGAGGCAACTGTTTGCTAATATGTGTTTTAATACTATTAATATTGTCTTTCATTTTTTGGGGTAACTGCTGAGGGTTAGAGGTCTCAATGAGACCTTTGTTAATCGCCCTAGAACTACTGGTGTCGTTATGACCAGGGGCTTCGGTATATTTGTTAACAGCTTCCTCTGCGTCATCAGTCGACGGTTGTGCAGAATTCCATAAATGACGGTGCAGTTCGTCAGCTTTAGATATAGGTAAAGAGCTTGTAGATTCTTGTATACGTTTTGGTAAATGGTTAAAAGAATTAAGTACACCTGGGTGTTTAATCTTTTCTAAAATAGGCTCAGCCTCTTTATCTGTAAGGGGGTGAGCAGTAATTTTATTAGTTTTATGATCATATACGTGTACCGTTTTATCTTCAGGAAATCTTTCCTTATGAACAAAAGCGAGGTGTGATACAGGTAAATGGTCGCCTGCGCGATACTGATTTCGCCCCTCATTATTCATAGTTAGGTCACTATTTACAAAATGTAAATAGTCATCCTTACCTCCCATACGAGATATTCCACCTTGTGAGAATGTTTGAGGGGCCTCCCCGTATACTTTTTTAAGATGGCTAACGATAGGTTTAGCAGCTTTATCGTAAATATCATACCGCTTTTGAATAACGGATTCTAAAATTAGCTCTGACATATTATTAACCTTTCTCACCCTGAGGTACAAACGTATTAATGTAATTGCTCCCGCCAGCTGGCAGCTTGCCAATATTATCACCCCCTCTGCTGTAGTGAGAGATTAAGTGTCTATTGACAGTTTCATAAGCTTTTTGATATATGCCGGATTTACGAGCTAAACTTGGAGTAACATTATCCAATAAATTTAATCCTGTATATATTTTATAGTATTTATGTTGAATTCTTTTTACCAGCATGTAGCCAAGCTTCTTTACCGTCCCCTAAGTACTGAAGACCACCTTTTGAATAAGCGGGAGCAACGCGTGATGCTTTTTCTTTAATAGAATTCTGCGTAGCTTTATCAAACTTATACATGTTTGTAATAATGTCATTTTTATTACCTGTTGTTTGATCGCCTACACAAAATTCTCTTATATCTCTTTTATCGTAGTAAGTGCTATTTACTTTACCGGGTAGATTACTTTCAATTTTTCTACCTGGTCTAGGTTTAACGTAACCTACACGTTTTAACAGCTCAGCTGTTTTCTTTTTTTCAATTTCTAATCGTTTATTTTTAGATAATTGTTTTGGCATAATACATTAATATAGTCTATAAATATCTATGAATCAAGTGATTAATGAATAATTATGGATACTGAATATATTAAGCAATTTATAAACAACAATTGCTTTACTAAAACTCATAAATTTAATAATAGGGTTTGCATTAATTCCTGGTGGGTAAATAAGAACTTTACCCGCCAACTGGAAGATATACACAAGCTATATCCAGCAGATATTAGTCTAGTTCAGAAAATTTATAATATAATACACGATATTGCAATTATACCAGCGTGTAAATGTGGTAATACATTAAAGTTTAAAAATTTTCAACTCGGGTACAATACATATTGCTCTCTCACCTGCTCATATAGCAGCGATGAACGAAACGAAAAAATTCGTAATAATAGAAATGAGCAACAAAAAAACTTAACAATGTTAAGTAGATATGGAGTAAAATCTTTTAGACAGTTGCCAGAATTTCAAAAAATGTGCAGAGACACCAAATTAGAAAGATATGGTAAGCTAAACGTAAATGAAGAGGTTCGAATTTCAACAAATTTAGAGAGATATGGAAGTGAAAGCTACTTCTCTTCCGAAACTTGGGCTGGTGTAAGAAGTAGAAAATTAAAAGATAATACCGGCTCTCTCAAGCTTACACCGGAAATTAATAGCGCTATTAACAACCAAGAGCTACTAACAGAGTTAAATAAAGAATTTGATGCGGTAGATATAGCTGAGAAATTAGGAGTCACCCCAGTCACAATTCATAATAAATTTAAAGAATATGGGTTAGCTTATCAATCTCACAATTACCGTAAATTTAAATTACAGAATGAGTTTGCGCTTAAGGTGAAGGAAATATATAAAGGAACTCTAATACTTAATGATAGGGTGCAATTAAACGGCAAAGAACTAAGA
>JAEHJW020003584.1_pt1 | contig 16037 bp, 33 predicted proteins | sample 9271431 | NCBI WGS metagenome assembly JAEHJW02
GGATGGGATATGCTTTGGGGTTTGTTGGCACGCCAATTGCAAGCGGCAATCTTTCCGACGAACGGCAATTGCGGAGGGGCGGGATTTGGTATGATGGGGGTGCTTTAGAACTCACCAATTTAGGAGCACGTCAAAATGATATACGCCATAAGAGAAACTGGCTATGGCTGGCGCGTCACAAAATGCAAGACGTTAGCCAAAGCAAAGCGTAAAGCGATTAAAGAGCAAGCGGACTACGACATGCGTTCATCGCTGTACGTCGGCGAAATTAGGCCTCCTTTCAACGATGTTTACTTGATCGCTATGAAGCATTGGTGTGGTGATTGGGCGGAACCCGACTATCAACGGTTAGTTGCCAGAAGCGGCGAACTATGAACGCAAAGCCAATGCTTGACGTGATCGAACGCGAACTAGTATGGAATGCTGATCTGCTGATCGCTTGTACAGAGAAAGGCGATGCAAGTTTACAAGCACGCCATTTAATCGCAAAGCGCATGGTAAAGCATTCCTATATTCTGCGCTGGTGTCGTTCGTTACATACGCCACAAACTTTTCGCGAGTTCTTTTTGGGCTTCTAAGCTCGCCCAACAAAAACGCCGCCCCTCTCAGGGCGGCGCTGCCGTTTTTGAACCGCGCGCAAACGTAAGGGGAGTACGCCGGCGCGAAGGGTAAACGGCTAACCTATTCTTAGCGCTTGGTCTTTAGTTTGCGCCCAAGCGTTTTCTGTGCATACGCAATAGCCAGAGCTTGTTTTTTGCTGCGCCCAGCTTTCAATTCATTACGAAAGTTTTTTGTAAACGCTTTCGGCGAACGCGAACGGATTAGCGGCATGATTGCTCCTCAAACAAAGAAACGTTTAGCCAGTTTTCGCATTTCAGCAATTGCCGTATCACGTAATTGGAATGGGCCTGCTACTTTTTCGTTCCCCTTGAACACCCAGAATTCCCCCCTGATCTTTTCGACGTGCATATCATTTGCCCGACGATTGCCGGATAGCTGGAACATGCGCCGTCAAATTTTGATCCGGTGCCGTCAGCGCACGGGTACAGTGCCCCGGATCAAGTGCGTTCAGGCCGCCGCAAACGATTTTGCCCCAGCGCTTGCCGGCTTGGGCGGCGTAGGCGGCGCGTGAGCTGATGGACTGGCCTAGATGGCCGTTGCCCGCGACGTTGCCTAAATCATCGACAGCGAGCGCGACGCGCCAAGCCCGGCCCGGATTGGAGGGAATGGCGACGACATAGCGCAGGACGGACAGGACCGCGCCGACGGCCAGCACGGGCGTGAGTGCCACCAGAATCGCGCGCTGTTTGATCGCCTGAATCATGGCTTAGTGCCCTTTGCCAGCGCAGCTTGCAGCGCCGCGGCGAGCGCTTGTGTCTGCGCAGCCGTGGCCGTTTGCGTTGGCGGGCTGGCGCAAAGGGGCGCGAGTGCGGTCGCGAGTTTCGCATCGAGTTTCAAAACGGGCGATGCGCAAAGCTGAATAACCTGCGTTTGATACGGCGTTGCGGGGCCGGCCAGTAAGCTAGCCAGTGTCGCGCAGCCTTGCAGTGTTAAAGCGAGCATCGCCACGATTAGCAGTTTCATATTTTCATTCCTTATAGATTGGCGGGAGCTTGGTATCAATATCGTTTACGATTGAGCCATAGCCTGACGCGCCGATGATGACGCAAAGCGTATTGATTGGAAGCGCCGGATCGTGGCCGGTTATCACAAGCAAGACAAGCGCGGCCATTGAAGCGAGCGAAATAACCAAGTGTTGAGTTGAAGTCTGCATTATTCCCCCTTGCGCCATTGCGCCATGTACTGCCTTAGTTGGCGGTTTGTTACGAAATGCTCGTAGATATGCGCTTTCAACTCTGAAACTGCCGCGCTGATTTTCCACGTCATGCCTAGAATCAGCACGTTAATTCCCGCTAGGCTTATCTCGAAAATAAGGCGCACGTCCAAGTTTTGCATGCGTTACCCCAGCAAGGCGCTTGCTTTCGCCGCAGTGGAAGTTACTTTCACAATCGTTCCTTTCTGGCTAATCAAAAGCGCGCCCAGCGCTAGAATTGCTCCGAAGGCCACAAGCCCATAGTTTCCCGCATGGGCTGCTAGCCATGACGTGCCCGTTGAGCCGGTTCCTTGTTTGACCGCAGCTTGCAGCTTTGGTGAATTGTTGTATGCGGCATTTAGTTGCGCCCTGTAAGTCGGGTCTGTCAGATATTGCCAAAGGCCGCCTAGTCCATTGCTGAAATTCTGGCCTGTAGCCGACGCCGCCCCCGGTTCCGTGCTCAGTGTTTGCGAGCTTGAAACAGAGCCGGGCATGCTGATTGCGTCGCCAATCTGCGCTTGAGTGAATCCCTGATTGAGCATGGCCGCGCTCACAATCGGCGCAGCCTGCTGCGGCGAGTAGCCTAGGCTAAGCGCATTGTTATAGATCGTCGAGTAATCCGTAGGCGTCATGCTCGGATTAGGCACGATGATAATGGGCGGCAGTGCAGACATGGGAACCCCTTACGAGTAGAACGCACCCTGCGCCATGCCGACGAATCCGAACAGCGGGACATATTGATTGCTCAGAAATCCAAGCCCCTGATTGTCGACGTTCACGTTAATATTGCCGAGACTCTGCGGCATGAACGCTGCGGGATTGGCTGAGAAAGCTGCAAGCTCGGGCGCGGGAATGTTGCCCGTATCGACTGGCGGCACGGGCTGGCTAGCGGCCTGCGCTTTGGGCCGCATAATCCACCAAACCGCGAGAATAAGCGCTGTTATCACAACAAGCCGATCAAACTTTTTGTCGTCCATTATTTAGGGGGCCTTATGCAAACATTGCCATATAACCTAGATAAGAGCCGTACGCACTGGCAGCCGCGCCGAGCGTCGAGCCGACGGCGCCCGCCGTGCTGGAATTCGCGCCAGCCGCTGCCCCCGCTGCGCTGGCCGCCGCATTCGTGGCGGAGCTGTTCGCGGAGCTAAGCCCGCCCAGCGCCCCCGCATTGGCCGTGCCGACGCCGGAGATGATACCGCCGATGCCTTTGGCATAGGACATCACTGGAAGATAGCTCGCCGCCGTCAGATTCGCCGCCGCATTGAGCGCGCCGGGCATGGCCGTCACGCCCGCCGCGGCTACGCTCGCCGCCGCGGCAAGCGCGGTCTGATTTTCAGCAGTCGCCGCATTGATCGTCGCGGCGGGAATCATCGACTCAGACCCGATGATGGTCGCCACGGCATTGCCGACATTGCCCGCCGCCGTACCAAGTGCATTGATCTGCGCAACCTGCGCCGCATCGGCAGCGGCCTGCTGCTGCCCCTGTAGCTGCGCCGCTTGCAAGGCATCCGCCGCCTGCGCCTGCTGCGCCTGTAGAGCCTGCGCATTAGCTTGTGAGGCATATTGAGCCTGCGCAGCAAGCGCCGCCGCGTAGCCGCTTCCGCTTCCGCTGGTGCTGGCGCTGGAGCCGCCCGCATATTTAGTGTAGAGATAATAAGCCGCAATTGCGCCAAGCCCCCACGGCCAATAGTTCTTGATAATTTCGCTGGTCTCAGCCATACGCTACGCGCTCCGCATACGCCGTGCCTTCCGAGTAAATCCGCATTGCGCCTTTATCGTCGCCCGCTTTGATCGCGAAATAAGCCGGCAGGATGTAGAGCAAGTAAATACTGCGCAGCCGGCGCTTAGCGCTTGGCTGGCTCTTGATCCTCGCCACGATGGCTGGAGCCTTTGCGTAATACTCGCTGATTTTCTCGCGCGAAACATAGCGGTCGCGGAAAGCTCGCAGCGTTTGCAGAATATCGCAGTCATCCGCCATGCCTTCAGACTCGCAGACTGCCGTTGTGATATAGCATCCGCCGCTATTCGCGCTCGCGTTGCTTGAGGCAATGGACGCCTGCGACGTGGCCTGCTGCGCGGCGATGGCGTTGGCCGCTGTCGCGTTTGCTCCCGCGATGCCCTGTTGCCCGAGCGTAAACATATTGCTATAAATTTGCGGCAGCGCTGTCGTATTCGCATTGATCTGCGCCGTCGCCGCGCCGACAATCGGCCCGGTCATATTCGTTAGAAATCCCTGCGTTCCTGCAATCGTCTGCGCAAGAAAGCCTTGATCGGTCGCGTTTGTGTTTTGCAGAAATTGGTAGCTGGTCGCCGCCGCAGCGGTCGGGTTCGCACCGAAATCGAAATTAAGCCCGAGTCCGCCGGCACTGCCGGCGCCGCCCCCAAAGTTGAGGCCGGGGATATTGAGTGACAAATTCCCCCCCGAGCTTCCGCCATAGCCGCCGCTGATCGTTGTTGTCGTGCCCGGCACGGGGGCGGATGGAGGCGCGCCTGTCGCGGTCATTGGAGTAAAAATCGGGTCGCTAATTTGCGCAAAGCCGCTGGACGGATTCATTAGCCACCTACCGGATTTTTCATAATGCCGCTGATTTGGAGATTGTTAATCGTGATCGGGTTTGAATACGCATTAACTTGCACGTAGGGTAGCGGCTGGAAAATCTGGCGCGGCATGGCGCCGACGCCGTAGGTTCGCACGCCGTAAGTAGACGGATAGCTACGCGGCTGCGTCGCCAGCAGTCCGATATGCGAGGCCGGGCCGCCCTGTCCGAAATTGACAAGCTGTAGGCCCGGCTCGAATCCGGGAGAATAATACGGAATGCGAAACATGGGGGTCTCTCCTATTCAGGAAGCGACCGGATAAGGCGCCGCCGAACCGCCGCCGCCCATTGCCACGCCGAGAACGTGCGCGAAACCGTTGCTTGCCGCGCCGATTACGCCGACCGTTTTATTCTGGCTCGACACGATCACGGCTAGAATCGCAACGCCGACAATTGCCATTGCGACGCCGGTAATATCTTTGAAAATTTCGTTCATGATGTTGCTCCGGGTAGTTTCTGGCCGGTTATCGCATTGATCTGCCCGATAATCGTGCCGTAGTTTTTCAGTACAAACGTCAGAATTGCGAGGCCGATAAAGGGTTTGACTGCGGGTCGCAGTGTCTCCGAGTTATACATGGCGCGCAAGACCAGAATGGCAATCAGCCACGGGGCGAAGCCCTGCGCATCCGCTCCAATATCGGCGAACAATGCGCCCGCATTGCCCTTTACGCCCACAAACATTAGGAAGATGGCGTAAATACCGACAAGGCCATAGCTCATGGCGCGGCCTTTTTGGCGAGGTCCACGTATTTAACAAGCTTCCCATGCACGGCCAGATAAAGCGGAAACGCGAGCAAGATAAGCGCAAAGGTATTCATTCAATCATCCCTTCAATGCTGATTTTGTGCGCACCGATCAAAAGAATGAACGCGAAAAGAAAGGCCAATTCCCAAAATAGGGGATTGGCCTTCATGCTGTCGATGAAGTTTTGCATGAAGGCCACTCCTATTACTGGATGACGCCGGGAAGCGGCGTGCCGCTAAGGTAGGTCGATTCATACTGCGAAGCAAAATAGGGATTCGCGTTCACAGTGAGAATGTCAAATTTCGTTTGAACGTTGCCGTAAAGCTGCGTCGTAATCGGCTGCGTGCGGCTCGAAAGGTAATAAACGCCCGCCGCGAAATCAGCGCCCATATGGTAGCGCATCATGCGCCGCAAATAGGCCGGGGACATTTCCCGAATGTTCGTATTGCTGTTTCCGAGCAGCGTAATCAGCGAAAGGTCCGCGCCGTTCGCAACGCCGCTGCCGCCGTTGTCGAAAACGTGCAACGCCGACATGATCGCGCGGTTATTCGGCCAATTGATATAGTGAGACTGATTAGCCGAAATGTTCGAGTTGTCAGTGTAATTGCCCTCGATGGCGTAAATCGTGCTCAAATCAATCATCGGCAGGTTCGCCACGCCATTCTGAGGCATGATGTAATGCTGATAAGCCTGTACGGTAATGTTCTGACCGGCCTGCAATGTGACCGCACCCGCCGTATAGGGCGCCGTGAAGGCATCCGCCCCCACCAGCGCGTTTGCTAGCTGGATCGTGATGTAGTGATCGCCATAGATGGTCTGGCTCAGTACCGCGCCGCGCAAGTCGGACATGGCGTCATACGCGAACGGCACGAAAAGCGAAAAGTAAATATTCGCAGCCGCCACCGCCGTCGGCAATTCGAGCAGGTTTGTATCTACGCCCGTTTCGGAACCGGTCAGAAATTCGCCGAGCTTCTGCGAATTATTCAGGAACCGATGCCCGCGAAAGCAATTCAGCACGTGCAACTGATAGCCATTCGTGATGACGCGCTGCAAGCCCGAATAATCGGTGTACGTTACGAGGCTCGCCAGATTGTACGGGCCGAAAGGCGACTGCGTTGCCGCAACTGTGACATTCACGGGGACGGTGAAATCAAGCATCACGCCCGTGGACACGCCGATGCGCTCCAACGGAACGCGAATGCTTGTGCCCATTGCGTTTGTGGTCACGGGCTGCAAACGCTTGATCATATGCAGGCCGGTCGCGATCAGCGCGGCGCGAGCCTGATAGTTAAGCAAAGCCTGATTTTGTGCGTTGGTCGCTGCGGTATTCATGCGTTGTTTTTCCTTTAGGCCTTGTAAGCCGACAGGCCGACTTTATCGAGCACCTTGTTAATAACCCAGACGCCGATAAAGGCGATCACTGCGACCTTAGCGTAATCGACAAGATTATTCATTGATTCATGCCTTGTATTGAGAAAAGCCGGCTTTATCAAGCCCGCGATTGATGATCCAAACGCCCACAAAAGCGATCAGGCTAACCGTAATGAAGTTAGCAAGATCAATCCGCACGTTGCCCATAGCTCAAGTCTCCAAGTTGTAAGCCGCCTTGCGAATCGGTACCGGCTGCCAGTGCTCTAGGTGATCCCGCCCTACGTCATACCACAACCAGTGCTGCGGCTGCAATGGGCGCTCGAAGCGCTGTTGCCCCGTATGCTCGTACATCCGCTTTCGGTCTTCTTTGGTCGTCAAATTCATTCCGCCGATGTAATCCGCTTCCGAGAAAAGAAACCGCGAGACAAAGGCGGGGCGCTGCGTCAAGCCTAAAAACGATTGCTTCAACTCGCGCCCTCGCGTCAGCCAGCCCGTCAAGCCGGGGCCTTGTCTGCCTCCGGTACTGTGCAGCGTGTAAAGTTCATCGGCGCACAATCCGATATTGTTATACGTACCGTGCAAGTAATTGACACAGTCATCCATGAATTCCGCGTTAGCTTCGGCTCCGGGGAAATTGATAATAGTGAAGCGGCTGCGCATGATCGAGCTATCAACGCGCCCCGGAACAAAACTGCGCAATGTTTCCGCACCTTCTAAATTATTATAGCCCTTTGTGTGTTTGGGGTTAAAAATAATCCAGTGCTGCCGCGACCGCGAAAGTAGCCAACAAGCGAGCGTCGTTTTGCCTGAGCCTGTTCGGCCCGCGATGACGGCGCGCTTGTCGGCTTCAATTGATGGAAGGCGCGGCGGCATGAACGGCTCCATTATCCTGCGCCGCAGGCTGCGCCCGGCGCGCATTGATCGCCCGAAGCCGCGGAGTGTACACAATCGCCGCCGCCGCCAGCAATTGCAGCGCTGCGCCCGTCTTGCCGTCGATGCTCAGGCCGTATTCACGCGATACCGCCGCGATGCCATCCGCCAGCAAGGCGGCTTCGGCTTCAGAAATCTGGAGTTCGCCGAGACCCGTTGCGCTCGCTGCAATGTAGTGCAAGCCCTGAATCTGTTTAGCCAGATTCGCTTGAGTTTCGGCAGAAAGCCCTTTGTTTTTCGATGGCGGACGCCCGCGCTTTGCTGCCGGTTGCACGTCGGACGGAATTTCAGACGCCGCACCATTGACGGCCTTCGGCGGCCTGCCACGCCCGCGTTTGACGGGCGCCGTTGTCTCGACAGGCTCAGGCTGCGCAGCCGGCTGCGGCTCGATGGCGGCGGTTTCCGTCGCCTCGGTCTCTGCATCGTTAGCGGCGCTAGCGGTCTCTTTCTTTGCCATGTTCTTTCCCCTTTAGGTTAATGAAATAAAGCCGCGCTTTTTGCGTACCGGCTCCGCCGGTTCGGCGGGTGCTGCGGCGACTGCGGCGGCTTCGGCTTCGATCACGCTGGCCGCCTCTTCTTCCTCTTCCTCTTCCTCGGCTTCTTCCTCTTCCTCGGCTTCTTCCACCGTTTCGGTGACCGTTTCAACGGCGCTGGCCACTGAATCAAGGCGCGCTAAAACGCCCCCGATTGAATCGCTAAGCTCTTTATAACGCGCCCCCAGCTCAAGCGATTGTGCCTCAAGCGTTTCAACCTTCGCCGTCAAATAGCCGAGCGTTTGATCGGGCGCGGGGGCTTCGGCGGGCGCTGGCGTTTCCGCTTCAATCACAACCACGGCGGGCGCGGCGGGTGTTTCGTTTTCTTCATTCATCGCGTTTACTCTCCAAGAGTATCAAAATCGAATCGAGCTTATTATGGACGGCTTGCAGCCGATCTTCCAATGCTTGCATGCGACTATCGTAGCTTTCGACAAGTCCGTTTAACTTCTCTCCAAGTTTTGACATTGCGCTAAAATCAAGCATGCTCAATCCCCTTTGCCCGTTTAACCGAAGTATGCATTAACGTCCACGATGCCCGCCGTGAGCGCGCTTGCCAGTGTGACGACAAGATTACCTGCGCCGGCATTCAATCCGAGCTTTGCGAAATCCAGATTGATCTGATAAGCGTTTTCGTTGAATCCCGCCGCCGGAATAAAGACATTTTCCTTGTAAATCGCCGTGCCGTTCAGCGTAAGCGTGAGCAAGATCGTGCCGCCTGCGGCCTGCACTGCATTACCCGAAAATGTAACGATGGCCTTGCGCAGGTTCAAATTGGCCGTCGCGGGGATCAGGGTAACGGTCGTCGCAGCAGGCGCAATCGAGCCGTACACCGCGCCGATGGGCGCGGGGATTTCCTGCACGTCATAAGGCACGCCGCTTGCATTGATCGGCACACTCACGTCGATTGGCTGGCCCGTAATCGCGACATTGACCGTTCCCGCAATCGTAACCAGATTTTGCGCAGGCAGCACAGGAAAATCGACAAAGACAACGGTCGCTTGCCCGGCGCCCGTCATCGTCGCGCTCTGGCCATTGGGCGCGGGAAATTGCGCCTGAGTCGTCGCACCGGCAGGGCAGCTTACGGTCCAATTCAGCGGGCCTATCGTGATGACAAGCGGCGCCGTTCCCGCGCTATTATCAATAAACACGCCCTGCGGCTGAAACGGAAAACTGTCGATTTTGAATTGCCGCCAATCGACAAACTGCCCCGCTGCGTCAAAGATGCCGGCGAATGTGACCGCGTGCATCGTGCCGCCAGCGGGCGCAAGGTAATTATTGACGCTGCCTTGACTTGGATTAATATTCACGTGATAAATGCTCCAATGGGCGAGACGGGACGGGTTGAATTGGACAATACCATTGGTGTCTGATTGACGCCAGTGGCGCTATTCGGAAAAGCCGGAACGGCGCCAATGAAAACGTGGACGGGGCCATTAGGTACGTTTGCGAACGTAAACAAATTTGCGTTCAATACCCCGTTTCCGAAAGTCTGATAGCCGCCGGGTAAGTTGCTGCTGTAATAATAAAACTGCGAAAAATCGCGCGTCATCACAAAGCGCGTTGATGATGACCTATCGTAGGCCGCATAAAGTTGCGGACTGCCAAATATTCCAAAGGCAGCCTCCGGCCCCGTTGCGATATTCAGACAATCAACGATGCCCTGCACTGACGTTTCGATGATGATCTTATTAAGTGTGCAACCGCCCGAATTGCTCGCATTCAATGCCGTAGCGTAGCTTTGCATCATCGAATAGGCACCGCCATATTGCGCCGAAGGAGCGAACGCGATGTTGGCGCCGCCGCTATTATACGTTAGCGGGGGATTGGGGAATAGCGTTGTCCGTGTCGCTGACGTGATCGGCGGATTAAAAAGCGGGTCGGGTTGCCCGTTCGCGACAAAGCCTAAGTCAGCGCTCACCCCCGTTTCAAGAACCTGCGCCCATACGTGCGAGTCCTCCGCGAAATCCTCGATATATTCGAGTACTGTTTTCCCGCCCGCAGAATAGATATTCGCGAAGTAGCCCGTTCCTCCGCATGCGTTCGCAGGCGGCGGCGTGCCTGCAAACGGAAAGCGAAAGACGCGCCCCGGCTGAAACGTTGCAGGAACCGAAAAGCGCGCAAAGAAATTTCCGTTAGTGAACGTAAACGTCTTATTGCCGTCAAACGTGATGCCATAGCCGCCCACTGAGGTTTTGCCTGCGGCGGGCGGAGTAAAGTTTGGTGTGTTCTGCGTGACAAAGGCGCACCAGCCCGCGCTATTGATTTTCAGCACGCCATACCATTCATATGCGCTGGGGGGGTCGCCGGGGCCGCCGACAAAAGGAATATACAAATAACTGCCGTCGGTAAAGACGGGAATTAGGGCGCTGCCTAGTTGCCAGTAACTTAGGAATGGAATCGGCGAAAAAGACGCTTCGGCCATCGCGATATTAAAGCCGACTAGCTCTATATCCGGTTCGGACCATTGGAGCGTGCCGGCCCCGACACCCGCATAAAAAAGGCTAGCTTGCACTAACGCGCTCGTAACTCCTGCCGGAATCGTGCAATTGACGGTGTAATATCCTTTTACCACGTTTAATTGAGTAAATTGTCCTATTTCCGCTAGCGTGGCTGCGTTTGAAAGACGCCACCCCGCGTAGTTGTTAGCTAGGGCGCTCGCGTCCAAATAAGCGCGCAATGAATAAATCCCCCCCGGAATCACCTCGAATGCGGGACTATTCATGCAATTATCAATGGGACCCGCATTAGGCCCCGTAAACTCAAACGCCGGCAAGCCCGTCGGCGACGCGCCATTTACAAGAGCTAGGCCGCCATATTGCGCGGTCCATCCTGATAATGATTTACCGCCCGGTATCAGATTAGGCATATTGGCTGCCCTGATAGGCGCTCATCATCGCCGCCGCGTAGGCCGCGGGGTCTCCGGGGCCGTTGTATTTTCGGGCGAAGTCGAGGCGCTTGAGGGTATCGGTTACGATCTCTTCCAAAGTGTAATCGCAATGATTCTCCACGCAATAGGCTTGGAATGTGCTTAATTGCGCGGATTGATTGTTGCAATACTGAATAGGCGTCGATTGCAGCCCCAGCCCGATCAGATTGTCCCCCATGATCTGATAAAGCCCCCATGACATTTTAGAGAGCGTGACCGCCGTCGCCAGCGAACAGCGCGCGAGCTTTTCCATTGCCAGCACAGCCTGATTATCGGGGGAATAAGCCGGCTCGTATCGCACCGCGTAGGGGTTCCCGCTCGATTCGACTTGGGCGATCAATTGCGAAAGCGTTGTGATCATGGCGAATCCTCTCCGTCAGATAGCGGGCGCGAACCGACGGCGCTGCCGACTTTTCCAGCCGGCTGCGAATCAATCCGAATTGAATAACGTTGCTTTGCATGCCGCCAATTTAGGGCGAATTCCATCCGCTGTCAATTGCCAATGGGCAGAATTGTCAAGCAGCGTGCTGCTGCGCTCGGCGATGCGCGCCGGTTTAATTCCGTCTTTCATCGCAACGCGCAGGCTCGGCAGCGATGGATAAGCCAGGCGGATACGGCGGCCCTCGTGCAATGCTCGCCAGTGCTCGCGCTCCATCGAGGCTTTGCGCATGCCTTTTGCTGCGCCCCGGTAAGTTCCATCGGGCAGCGTGCCGACGTACACTTTAGGCGCGATCGCGCGGAAACTGAGCCATTGGCGTTCCAGCTTGAATTGGCCATAATCGTCGCCAACGTCAAACGATGCGCGATGGCCCGCGAGGCAGGTTATCGAATCTGTGTCGCCATAGATCACACGGTCCGCGCCAAGCGTATAAATCTGTTGCAAGAGCTTTAGCCGAGCGTGCGCCGTAATGAATACTGCCCATTGCGGCAGCGCTCGCAAATTATCCTCGAATTCTTTGCGCATCCAGAAATAATCTTGTGCGTCAACTGGCGATGCGCCGATAATATCGCCGTCTTTCTCAGGGTGAAATATCCGCATGCGCTCGCGGCGGCTTCCGAATTTTCCGAAAAGCGAATTTTGCATGAGCTTGGCTAGCTTTTCCTGCGGCTGGCCTTTGTAGGTCTTGCGTAATTCCTTGCAGCGCGCGATAAAGGCATTAAACGGAAACACAGTTTGTTCAAACGCGACACCTTCCAAAATGTCCTCGATAATATAACCGTGCTGCGCTGCAAATATCAATTCGGCGCTAGTTACTACCGTTTCAAAACTGCCGCGCACCCATTGCATATGGCCGCGTTCGTTACGGCTTGGCAGAATCGGTATAACCAGATTATCAGGCGCTTTGACGCGTGCGCGGTAAATCCCCATTTCCCCCGTTTCGTAATCGTCGGTCTGAATTGCCCGGCCATAGGGCACGCCGAACGTTTCCATTACGTGCGGGTAACAGGAATTGATATCGTAAGTCTCTGCGGCTATTTCCCCGTGATTTTCAGTTAAATCATTGCGCGTCAGAAATACGAGGCCGCCATAATAAGCCGAGCGTATGAAATCCTCGCGCGGCCCGTATTCCGTCGGGTCATAATACGTGCCCTGCGGAATCGTCGCCTGCCACGCATTCAATGCTGTCCCCGCTGACGTATGGCCGGCGCCGATTCCAAAATGATGCCGCAACAGCATATCGACTCGCGGCATGGCGCGACGCAGAATCTCCGCGTCACGCTTGGCGTATTCGACATGCTCAGGATTGCAAGGGTCAAAATGCGCAATGTCGATTTCACCCTTTGGTAGCTCAGGGCAAAAAGTCTGTGCTAGCTCGGACAGCTTGGCGGGGAATAGAGCGAGCGAATCGCGCATCACGATCTTGTTTCCGTCAAGCTCTAGGGCGATCTGATAAATATCAGTCTCGGTCCGCATCGAAATCTGACAGTTTATTGCGTGCTCGATAATCCACGGAAGGATATAGCGCCAGTCGTATTGCGCATGATGCGCATACCAGATGGCCGGATAAGGCATTGACGCGACCAGCGCCATGAAATCATCGAGCATTGAATCCCCCGCGAATACGTGCGTCTTATTAAGATCGCATGCGGTTATCATTAGCAGCTTTCCACCTAACCCTTCTGTTTCGGTGTCGAAGGAAAGAAATAACAGCGACTCGTCACGCACGGAATCACAACTAAAGGGCTTGGGCTTTTTACGTTTCATTTTGGATAGCCTCGCCTGCGCGCGTATTCGATTTTAAGGGCAACGTACATAAAAGCGCTGAATGCCTCGATGTAGTCTTTAGCTGCGATAGCCCGCAAAAGGTTATCGAAATCGACTTCGCTAAATGCCTTTCGCATTGAGCGCAATTGCGACATTGCGAAAGAACCCGTGTCGCCTGTCCGCGTGTCGATGAAATTGGCGCCAACAAAATAGCCGCGCGCGTTTCCCCATGCAGCGGCTTTCTGGCGGAATCCCTCAATTTCGGCGTACTCTATCGGAAGCTCGAAGGCGCGGCCTAGACGCTTGGTGGGGAAGTTTTTTGACGTTAGGGATTTAGGCGTGCGCGGTTTGCGCGCTTGGCTGCGATTGATTGCCTTGTCGATTTTCTTTTGTGCGACAGCTTCGCGGCGTTCAAGCGCGATGCGCTCTCTTTCTTTCTGTGGTAGCTTTAATGCGCTCTTCCGCCCTCGGGCTGGCCGTAGCGGTGCCTCGGATTCAGCGGCCTTGTGCGCGGCCTTGCGCTCGTAGGTGCGAAAGGCGGCGGCGCTGCCGTAGTGCTCGTCATATTGACGACGTGATATTTGTGCCCCCGTTTTTGTATTGACGTAATTACGCGCTTTCCCCGGTGCGCGTTTCCAATCCCCGCGCGCCCAATCCCGCCAGTGTATCGTCATGCTTCGAGTCCCTCAGTCGATGCGGGTCGCGCCCCACCATTGTCCGCCCGGCCCGGCTTTTTCGCCAATCGGCCCGGCCTATGAAAAAAGCCCGCACCATAGGCACGGGCTTTCAATACGCCTAGACCGCCAAGCGGGTCAGCGCTTGCCTGACTTGGCCGGGGCCGGGGCCGGCTTCACCGCCTCGGTCTTCGGCTTGTCGTGCGTCAGAGCAGGTTGCGTGACGCGGTGCTCGATTTCCGCGAGCGCGCTGCTTGCACGATGTTCCATAAGGGACTCGGTTTCGAATTCGTAGCCGAGCACGGCGCTCTCGTTTGGCACGATGAAAAAATCAAAACCGAATTCCACGGGGGAACCCTGCGCGCCTTCGACGGCATTATGCAGCAGCCCTTGCGCAGGCTCAGGCATGTAACAAACAGCCGCGATGAATTCTTCGCCGGCCTCATTAACAGCCTTGAATTCACCGCCGAAGGCGTAGCTGTTTTTCATCGTTTCCGAAACTTTCAAAACGGACTCGCGTGCAATGCCGAAAATACGCGCGACCTTGCGGCGGGTCTTCACGTCCTTAAAGCCCTTACGGACGCCATTGATTGAAGCAATGGTAATGCGCTTGCTGATTTTCATGATCTAGCCTCTGCTAATTAGCCTGCGATTTTGGGGCCACAGGCGATTCCCCTGATTGCTCATAACGTTCGAGAAATGCGGCTTTGCTGAATGCGTCCGCTTGCTTCGAATAGGCCTCGGCTTTTTCGATTGCACGTTTTGCAATCTCTGCAATTGACTTTTGCAACGATTCAAACATGCCCGGATAAATCTCTAGATAATGAGCGTGCGGCAAGTCAATCTTTTTGACGCCCAGCAAAATGCGTCCAATAAGTTCAAGATCGCCGCACGCCTTACCAGCAAGCTCCGCGTAGAACAGTTCTTCTTTCGTCGGCGTGCTCAGACTCATAGCGGCAATTCCCCTTGTAAAATGGTGTTATGCAATTCGCGAAGCATTGCATTTTGCAATTCCTCTCCACTTTCTAGAGTCCTGCTAATCACATCGCGAACGCACATGCAGTCATAGGCGAGTGAATTAGCACCAAGCCCACCTTGCGCCCGTGCTCGCCGAATGATCGAATCCAAACGATCATGCGACCATTCCAGACAATCACGATATTCACCGCAGGCTTTGGCGAAAATCTCGGCTTCAGTCATGACTCACTCCATTCTTTGTGAACTTCCAGCAAAGCCAGCGCTTCGCGAACGCGCGCGCGTGTATCGCCCGTGCGGCCTACAACTAACACGCCCACCTCATAATGAGTTAATCCCGTCAGCAGCCTTAGAGCATAAATAGCGCGTGCATTTGTGATCGTTTCCAATACCGCGCCGTAGCTAGCGCTACCTTCTAGAACGGCCTCGTAACTTTCAACTTCGCCTTCGCCGTCAGGTATCAATGCGCACCAGCCCTGACGCGTACGCTTCGGCGGCTTGATTAACGCGGCCGCGCGGGCACAGGCTTCAACTACAGTGAGTTTTTCGGTTGTCATGATGCCGGCCCCTTGCTTGCGCCAATGAATTTGAAAACGTCCGCGTAGCTGCCGATAATCGCAAAACCGTTGAATGCGTTGCGCACGATGGCGCGGGCTTTGGTCACGGCTTCGATATGGAAAACGCCGCGGCGGGTTACGAGCGGCTTAGCGTGAATGTGTGCGTTGTTCATGAATTATTCCTCCTCGTCAATAGCACCATTGCGCCCGAAGCATCTATAGCTCCGCTTCGCCGCGCCTGATCGTCGCCTCGATAATGCGAGCGTCCGCATTGCGTCTAGCCGGTTTATTGGCGGCACGCTCTAGCTCAGCTTCATAAACATCGAAGGTGCTCATTCCTCGGACTCGCGAAGGAGAATAAGAAATTTCGCATCACTTAAACCCCAGCGTGCGAGCGCCGCACAAATTAAATCCGCATTTCCTTTAGAGCCTTGGCGTTCTCTAGTTTCGATAATCTCATCGGCTTTTATGCGTATCCCTTTTTCCAAGCGATTCATTAAGTCATTCATCATATCGCCCTCCGTTGAATTCACCCCCATCATACCAAATCCCGCCCCTCCGCAATTGCCGTTCGTCGGAAAGATTGCCGCTTGCAATTGGCGTGCCAACAAACCCCAAAGCATATCCCATCCCACGCCTACCAAAAATAGGTGTGGTCTATTAGAGCGCGTAAGAAAATTAGACCCCACGAATTAGCTCTACATCATC
>JAEHJW020008535.1_pt1 | contig 16030 bp, 30 predicted proteins | sample 9271431 | NCBI WGS metagenome assembly JAEHJW02
CCGTGTGCGCGCTGCCGCCCGGGCCGAGTATGACCGTGTGCGCGCTGCCGCCCGGGCCGAGTATGACCGTGTGCGCGCTGCCGCCCGGGCCGAGTATGACCGTGTGCGCGATGCCGCCCGGGCCAAGTATGACCGTGTGCGCGTTCCCGCCCGGGCCGAGTATGACCGTGTGCGCACTGCCGCCTGGGCCGAGTATGACCGTGTGTGCGATGCCGCCCGGACCGAGTATGACCGTGCGCTCGCCCCCGCCCGGGCCAAGTATGACCGTGTGCGCGTTCCCGCCCTGGCCGAGTATGACCGTGTGTGCACTGCCGCCCGGGCCGAGTATGACCGTGTGCGCGCTCCCGCCCGGGCCGAGTATGACCGTGTGTGCGCTCCCGCCCTGGCCGAGTATGACCGTGTGCGCGCTCCCGCCCGGGCCGAGTATGACCGTGTGCGCACTGCCGCCCGGACCGAGTATGACCGTGCGCTCGCCCCCGCCCTGGCCGAGTATAACCGTGTGTTCGCTTCCGCCTGGGCCGAGTATGACCGTGTGCGCATTGCCGCCTGGGCCGAGTATGACCGTGTGTGCACTGCCGCCCGGGCCGAGTATGACCGTGTGCGCGCTCCCGCCCGGGCCGAGTATGACCGTGTGTGCGCTCGTACTTTCGGACAGTTATATCAAGCAATACCTTGAAACGAGTGGATTAACATGAAAGTCTGCAATATCTGTGAGGACGAAATTTCCACTCGCGACGGTGTGAACGTTTGCGCAAAGTGCGAAGAAACCGAAACGTCACGGGCGAAACGTCAGTGTCGCGCGAATCAGCGCAAAGCGAAAGAAGACGTCTTGCGTTCCATCGGGTTGAAGAAAGTCCGCGGCGCACTTGGCGGCATATATTGGGAGTAAATGTTACATGCAACCCAAACGAGTAACGATAATATCTCTACGCAAAGAATATAATCGTTTAGTCGATTCCAGGCGCAAAATTTTTGGTGAATATGCTGGTACAGTAATCAGGAATTTGTGTGATTTTCAAAACAAGGTAGAAAATATCGAATACGAAATGGAGCGTATCGTCCATCTTATGAACGTGACAAACGTTTCGTCCGATGTCATGGATGAATACGCGCGCGGAGAAATCTAATGCGCTGCCATTCTTCAAATCGCCCTGTCTCGAATTTTCTAATCGCCTTTGGCGAACGAGTCCGACTAGCACGTCACGGTTTGCGTTTGGATCAATGTTCTTTGGCGTGCGATATCGGGATTACACAAGCCGCACTCTCTAAAATCGAGACCGGACAATCTGATGTCAGTATTTTGCGTGCAACCAAAATAGCGAATGCTTTAGGTACGACTTTACCGAACCTTTTAAAGGGGTTAGTATGAAAACCTTTGCCGCTTTAGGCATCGTCATTATTGCCTCTCTCATCGCCTATTTCCTAGACCGTTTCTTGCGCGAGTATCAACTGCGCAAATATCAGCGCGCGAATCAGGAGCGGTACAAATGACAGAAGATGATTACGGTGCGCTGTACACGAAAATCTGCGCGCTTGAAAACCGTTTGCGTTCTTCCCATGCGCAAGCATGGATGAAGCCCGAATTACGCGAGGAACTTTCAAACCGTGTCCGAATCATCCGTGATGATTTGTACAAATCGAAACGTAAGGAGGATTTAAATCTCGCAAACAATAAATCTTGTCAATGTTGTGGCGGAACTGGAATAGGTCCGATAAATTCAAATTTCGCAGGGTTGCCGTGTCTGGTATGTTCTTCGCAGGAGAATCTAACCCATGAATGCCTATCTTGTGACTGAGCACAAATCTCGCTATTCCCGCCGTGCCTTTTGGCGTGCGTGGTTCCGCTGCGGCGGCTGTTTTGTGCCATATCAAATGATCCGCTAAGAGGATTTTGTGATGTACGGAACTCATTACGATTTTTTATCGGTCCTCAATCATGGCATGCCTTTTGCTAAGGCACAACAAGTAGGAATCGCTTTAGATTTAGCTATAATTTTTGGCGCCATAAATTCGTCCGAACTCAAAGCACAATGCGTCGAACGTGGTATTACACTTGAGGACCATTATCAAAATACACTTACAAGATTACGTGGAGTACCTTAACTATGACCATCAAAGATTTACTCCGCGACCGTCTCCACTCTGCCGAGTGCGCATTGGACGAATCCGCAAAACGTGAGGCAATTTTGCGGCGAGAATTGCAGGATACTAAAAACGCTTTATCTTTTGCGTGTAGGAAGTATCAATTACCTGCGATAGAAAAAGAGCAAATCGCCAACCGTATAGATGAGTCTTTGTATCGTTTGATTGCCCGTCACATCACAAGCGACAAAGAGACGATATCCAAAATCTTGTGGTGGATACGCGAGACAATCCAGCTTGCTACATCCAATGACGAATGAAAAAAGCCCCCGGATTTCTCCGGGGGCTTTCTTGTCTCCTGAAATTTACTTGCTCTTTTTGTCAGTCGGTTTCGCTGGAGGTTTCGGACTCACAGTCTCGGTCCGAGCCTGATTCTGCGTCGGCGCCGGCAGCGCTCGCTTGATCCGTGCCTCGATACTTTCGAGCGGGTCGGCAACCTGACTCTCGATAATTGGCTTTGCCGTGAACTGGTAGCCTCGGCCCGTTCCGTCCTTGTTCTCTGCCGGTGATACCCCGATGCAGACTGCGAATTCCACCGGATCGCCCTTGACCCGCTCGCCCGCAGTCTCGGCTTTGTCTCCCGTCTTTTCCTTGCCCAGCGTCGCGCCCGCTTCCATCATTTGCGCGAGCAAAAGCCCGTCTGCGATCTCTGGGAGCAAGAGAGACGACGCGCGGTAGATCTCGCCCGTCTCGAGGTTGACGGCTTTGAATTCCCCCTTGTACTTATGAAAAATGCCGTACGTCGTGCTGCCTTCATTGACCCGATCCGCTCGCCCGTAGATATGTGCCAATTCTTTTTTCTCGGTCACGGTGCGCGGGGCGGGCTGCGCGCCAATGGTTTTCATGGTGATTTTGGAGATGATTTCCACGGATGACTCCTTAGATTAAGTTAATTGAAGTCCGAAAATACGGACACTGAGAATCCTACGCTACTCTCGCAGTGCGCGCAATATCACGCGCGATAAATTTTGCTTCCCGTCCGACTTTCAGCGACGGGGCATCGATAGGGACATGCAGGATTTCGCCTTTCGCGACGCGCGCGATATCCTCCGGTTTCATGCGTACACCTTTCGAGGCGCATTTGATCGGGGTTTTATTTTTGTCTTTGGACTTATAGAAACGTCCGTTTTTCTTAGCTGCATACATTTTCTTCCCGGCAACGTACAATGTATCGCATTCCGCTTCCAGTTTCCACGCGCCCAATTTTACCGGATCCAAGTCAAGCGGTAGATCCTCGCACCATAGCGAATCGGTATCGCCATATACGGGGCGTTTGGCACTCGCCCATGCGTGCATCCAAACTGCGCGACCCGCTCCCGTGACGCTTGCCGCGACTGCGACATTGCGATACATGCGCGCATTGATCGCGGCGGGCTTTGCGCCGATGATTCTATCGCCTAAGTTTCCGGCAACCTCGAATTCTGCGGCTACCGCTTCGCTCTCACTTTCAAAGAGCTTGAAGTCTCGGAACTTCTTAGGATTTTGGGCAAATTTTCCATAGCAATTATTTTGAATGAGTTTGTTATTTGTTCTCCCTAAGATATCACCCGCAAGTTCCGCTTCGATTTTTGCGCGGTTGAATCTATCGACGAACTTGTCAAATGTTGTCGTTTCATCCCATGCGTGAACTTCGATAACTTGTGTTATCTCAGCCAAGCCGAGCTTGAGTGCCATTCTGATTTCGTGGCTTGTGCAATGGAACTCAAAATGACCGACGGGGAACTCCAATCCGTTCCGTGTCCGCAAAGGAAAAGCGCCGCGTGAACGAGCACATATCCTAGCCAGATAAAAAGAGCTATCAGGCAAATGAGCACACACGATATCCGCCGGCCCAATTGGATGCTCAAACGTTGCCATGCAATAAGGGTAGAGTGAATTAACGTCATACAGCTTGAAACCTCTCTTGGATTTTAACTCACCGACCTCGAAAACCTGACATCGGCCCCCGTGGAAAAATTGGCGATAGATTGCATCTTGCGTACTTGTGATGCGCGGGGTTTTATAGTCGCGGGACAGTTCCTTGATTGCCGCACTTCCAATTGTAATCACGTCTCCAAATTGCATTACGAAACGCTCGACCGCATTAAAAAGGTTTACACAATCGGACTTTAAGTATTTCAGGATTTCAACCTTGTACCTCTCTCGTTTGTCGTATTCCATTTTCTTGTAATCAATTTCATCCTTCTGAATTGCTGCGAGCGGAACGGGCAAAATTTTATATGAGTCTCTAACCTCGTGTTGAAATAATTGGGCTTTGACCAAGCGGGAGTCGATGAAAAGAAGTGGCTCCGCCAATGCGTGCGCCATGAACCAGAAGTCAAATTTTCCACCGTTATGCGCGTAGATAACCAGTTTGCCCGGATAGCTTTTGAGAAACGTGAGCAACTGATTAACGCAATCGTCACCCCAAAATTCTGCGTATCTTTCTCCGTCATAAAACCCCGCTGCGAAAGGCGCCGGCTGTCGCTCATATTTGAATGGATCGGTTTCTAAATCGATTGTCGCGATTCGCATAATAGACTCCTGAAAATGAAGGCGACGAATGTCGTCATCGGGTTGCTTTGATCAGTTCCGCATTGTTCGCCCAATCGTCAAAGTCTCCGCGCTGTCCTCCATGTCCGTGCCACAAAAAACCGCCAATGTATTTTTCTAATCGTTGTACTAACAAGTGTAGAGAATCGTCCGGATAAAATTGACCTTGAAAATCTCCATTCATCCTAAGTCTGATACCTTCTTTTTTCTTCATCTTCAATCGGCCAGACTTTATATCGTCAACTAATTTTATGATCTCGACCGGTCCGGTTAACGGTTCGCGTGTAAACTCTACTGTAGGTCCGCCTTTTTTCTCCGTAACTTTTACCTTTCCGTCTTTTGTGATCGATATTTTTTCGTCCGGCGCTTTTGGAGCAAAAACCCCTTTAGACGTTTTGAGCATTCCTCTAGGCGCTTTTTTGATTTTTCCTTTTGCGATCTGAAAATGATCCGTATCGACAACGTACTTGACGGCTTGGCGTGTATAAACATGTTTGGTTCGTCCTAATGCGTCTCTTACTACGACCTGCTTAGGCGTTTCGTCACGATGCACCGGACGATACGTTTCTCCGCTTCGATACGATGTCATGGACTGTAGTTTATTGAATCTTTTTTTAATCTCCTTTTTTCTTTCGGCACTCAATCGGTCTGCTGAAGGATTTACGCGAGTGTCATATACGCCTAATTTTTTCAGTACACGCCACTGCGCGACTAAATCCCGGTCGGATGTTTTTTGTTCGCGCTTATGAACCGTACGCTTGCGTGCAGAGTGAATATTTGATATTTTTCGTTTTGCCACGGTCGGGGTTGCCTAGCTCCGCCACCCGGCTAAGCCGGAATTTGAACGGGCCGGATGTGAAGGTCCGGCCCGTTCACTCTTTGAGAGAGTGGAGACTATGCCCGAACCGACCGCCTCGTCAATGCTCGCAACCCCGTCGCTTGCGACCCCGTCAACCTTGGGGGCCGACCCGGCGCTCATGCGAATCATTCGGCAGGTTGAATCGGGGAATCGCTCGGATGCTATTCGATTCGAGCCAACGGTTTTCAGCGGATGGGCGGGAGAATCTTCCGAGCAAGGCTTCGTTCAGCGTATCGCGGACATCAATCATTGCGATTTTGATACCGCGAAAGTTTTGTTCTCCACAAGTTTCGGACTCTACCAGTTGATGGGTTTCAACATTTATTCGCTAGGATTCGTGCGACCCATCGTAGAATTTTGGTCGGATCATACGTTGCAGGATATCTACTTCCATAAATTCCTGATTAAAAACAATATCAACATACCTTGGAGTACTCTCAAATCCAATCCAGAATTGCTCGCGCATTTTGCGAGCGTTTATAACGGCCCGGGCGGTCGGGTCACCTATGCCGCTGCGATGACACGCGCGGCGACAGGACTCGGACTGTGAGTCGCGGACTATGATTGACTTAGGCACCGTAGACGTTTCGCTGATCGCGGGCCCTTTTGGCGGGATTGGATCTAATTACTACGAATACGTTGCACAAAAACTTTTCGCTTATGACGACGATTCTTGCGTGTGGTTTGCGGAATTCAATCCGAATTCCGCCCAGTATTATTTTCAAGTTTACGTTGTCGACGCCTCGGGGGCATACACGAAATATGCCATCATTCCGACGAATGCCGCGGCATACATAACCAACATAACCCCGATGGGACAGGGTTGCTTTTGGGTGACGTTGGAGAATAACAAGACATACTTTGTCAGAGTACAGAATCTGAAGCTGAACAACGCTACTCCCATCATCATTCCCACATCCATTTATCCGCTCGGTAATCCGTGCTACGCGGGAAACCCGAAAGTTTTTTACGACGGCGCCTCAAAATTGCTCGCGGTCGGATTCTACGAATCCGTAGGTCAGGAAGGCACGAGCGTTTTCGCGAGTGTCTATCGAGTCAATGGTGCGATTCTGACATTGCTCAATACGGGATACGTTGGAACTTTTCAGAGTGTCGGAACCGATCCGTTTGATTTGAGCGCACAGAATGGGGTTCCGACAGGATATAGCTTCCATCAATCCGCACTCGCGAGTAACGGAATTTCGCTTGCGAGGTATAATAAAAACTTTAATCCGTATGTTAATACTGTCGGGGTTGCATCGAATGTTTTTGCGGTGACTCCCGGCATTCAATCGAATTGTGCTACACCGTGCGGGGCGAGCGTTCAATCGCGTGCGAATCGATTTTATACTGATGATAGTTTATATTATCAGAATTTCTCTTTCATCGATTCTAACATTCCAAACATGTTTGGATTCGTTGCGAATGAATCAGGGCAACCGAATTATACAACGACTGGAATTTGCTCGGACGGAATAGCGGATTACACGTTTCAGGTTGCATCGACTACGACAGCGAACTACGGGGCAACCGGCAATTGCGTTTTGACCCGCAAGCATTTTTTTCAGGCGGGATATGCGGAAGTAGACGCTCAATTGGTTTATGGCGCCATTTACATGGCCGCAAATCCTGGAGTCAAAACCGGATCACTGCTTCACCGCCGCGCCTACTTCACCACAAACAACACTCGGCCCGTTTCGCCCACGGGACGCTTCATCACTTGAGGATTTTTTACCATGCTTTTATCCATCGGCGCCGGTAACGGCACAAGCAACTATCTAGTCCCCGCAGGCGGCGGCACGCATGCCATTCCTTTGACCGGGGTCTTGGGTGCGGCTCCCGTTGTTATCGATTGGGCGCAGTACTCAGTCGATAACTTTCCGTTTCAACCTCAAGGCGTCTTTGTCGATAACTCAGCCGGGGCCGGTGATGTCGTTATCGACATTCTGACCGGGGTCAATGGGATTGTTTTTTGGACCGTGACAGTTCCGGCCGGGGCGGTGCAAGCCGTTTCGTTTCCGGCGCCGAATGGTCAAGCCATGTCGATTACCGGAGACGGGGAAGCTAATCTCATCTTTGTTGATTTCCCCGTGTTGCCTTCGGGAACCGATGTCACGGTCAGTAATACCGTCAATGTCGATATCGTCTCGCCGAATCCCGTTCCGACCGCGCCCGCCGTTAATGCCGCCGGAACCCCGTACCAGAATACGGAGGTTCCGGTTTTAGTCACGCCTTTTTTCAACAATACGATTACGGGTGCCACTACCTCGAGCGGCAACATAACTCCAGCGGCAAATACCTATTTGCGCAAACTGTTACTTTCATTGAACGGAAACGTAACGCTTGCCGCCGCCGGGTTGAACCTGATCACGGCCACGCTGAACGGAACCGTAGTCTATAAAAAGAGCGTATACATTCCTGCCGCCGCGACGGATGTCAATGAGTATTGGCGTGACGAGCTCGATTTCGCGAAATTGGGTCTTGCGGTCGGGGCGGCGGGAAGCCTTGTTGTCACGGTGGGAACCGCCCTTGCGACCGGTGCGCTCGAAATAAACGCCTACTTTGGTTGAGGATTAAAACATGAGTTTTCTAGACGCTTTTTCAGGGCTCGAGGATATGGGCAAGCAAGTCGCCGCCTTTATCGAATCCTCGCAGCGCGTGATGGATGAGATGCGAAAACGCATCGATGAATCGCACGCTGCAATCGCAGAGTTACGGGGCCGGATCGATGAATTGCATGAAAAGCATGATGCGCTCTTTGCAGCGATTGCGGACTTGGAGGAAGAAGAGCTAGATGAGGCACTGGAAGAAATAGACGCTGCGGTTGCGACTGCCGAAGAATCGGCACAAATCGCTGTCAATGCGTCAGCCGATGCCGCAGGAGTCGCTGCCGTCGCGGCTGAGGCGTCTGAGGAAAAGCCCACAGAAGAAAAGCCCACAGAAGAAAAGCCCACCGAGGAAAAACCGTCCGAGGAAAAGCCCACCGAGGAAAAACCGTCCGAGGAAAAGCCCGCCGAGGAAAAGCCCCTGGAAGAAACCCCAATCCCGGTTGAAACCCCGCCGAAGCGTAGAAAAGAAAAACGCACCTTTATTCGTGTCTAGTATTTTGGGAGTTATAAGTTATGAGTGACGAAACGATTGCGAACGGTCCGACCATAAACGGTAAACCTACTCCAACTCCTGATGCTCCGCGGGCCGACGGCCCGCGCCGGCGGGGTCGTCCGCCCGGGTCCAAAAACCGGGAGACACTTGCTGAAACCCCGATTGACGGAAGCGGTCCGAAGCGGGGCCGTCCGCGCAAGGTGCACATTGAATTGAACCCCGAAGCGTTCGCGCGACAGATTAAAGGCGTACACGGATCGGTGGCGTTCATGACAGGCTTGCATGAACTCATCATTAATGACGACGAAGCAAAGGAACTCGCGGCGGCATTCGTGAATTTTTCGCGGGAATTCAATTTTGAACCGAATCCCAAAATCATGGCAACCCTCGAGCTTGTCGGGGTTGCTGGCGTGATCTATGCGCCGCGCGCAATACACATTGCACTTAGAATCAAGAAAGCAAAAGCGCAACGTGGCGGTGGGGCCGCGGGCGGCGCGGCCACTGGTGGCCAAACCATTGACGGCACTGCGCAGCCTGTGGAGACTCCCGCCAATGGAGCCAAGTCTGCCGTCAATTGATCCGGGACAGCGCGCGTTGATTGCCGGGAAAACCGGAACCGGTAAATCGACGCTCGCAGCCTGGATTCTGAATCGCTCGCCGCAGCATTGGATTATTTTCAATCCAAAACATACCGCGAGCTATAAAAATTTGCCTAATTCTATTGTGTTCAAAAAATTTGAAGGCAAAGCTATTCTCTCAAAAATTAAGCATTACAAATATGTGACGCTAAATTTTGGTAGAGATGAATCAGACCCGGAATTCATGGATGCTGTTTTAGGTTGGTTGCAAGATAACGCTAAAAATGTTGGGGTGTGCTGTGACGAACTTTACACGATGCACAGCGCGTCAGGACGCGCGGGTGACGGATTGACAGGTTGGTTGACGCGCGGCAGAGAATCGAATCAATCTTTTTTGGGGCTCACTCAAAGGCCCGCGTGGATTTCGCGGTTTCTTTTTTCGGAAGCCGATTTCGTAGGTTCCATGCGTTTAGTACGTGCGGAAGATCGAAAACGCATGGTGGAAGAAACCGGCAGGGAAGAATTCGGACAACGCTTGCATGGACATCAATGGCTGTGGTACAACGATGCCCGAGATGACATAAGGCTATGGGGACCGGTTCCGGTTTAAGAGAATCATATGATACGCATTGACCTTGCGAATTTTATCACCATCGGACTCATCGCCTTTGTCGGCGTCTTCATCATCAACCGCGCTCTGCGCTATGCAGGGCTCACCACCTGGGAAGCATAACCGTGGAACGCATCATTCGCTGGGCGGAAATCGCCATCATCGCTTTCATTGGCGTCTGGGTCATTAATCATGGACTCGCCGCCGCCGGCATGTCGCAGTACAAAGCGTAGGATTCTGACATGACCACAGCAGTGCAGCAAAATCCTCGGCTCGCGAACCTCCAAGCGCGCATGACGCTCCTTGCGACCGGATTGCGCTTTACCAAGATTCTCCCAGGGATCACCCAGGGCAATCCGATTCTGGGGCAGCAAGTCCGAGTGCCACTTGACCGTATCGGCATTACGACGGGCGTCACGCTGATGTTTGCCGTTCCGGTTGATGTCACCGCCGCGGCAACTCAGTCGCAGTTCGGACCGTGGAATTTCGTCGCACAAATCGAGTATGTCGATTTCGCTGGCGTGCGGCATATCCAAACGACCGGCGCGCATCTGCACATGCTCAATTCCGTGAAAGCCCGTCGTTCGCTCGGGAATTCACAGAAAATGTTCGGGTATGTCGCGAGTGAAACCGGCATCGATACCAATCTCCTCGAGCTTCCGACAGCGGTCGCGGAAGCCACCGCGTATTTCACGCTGTACGTTCCGCTTGCAGTCGATCCTTCGACCGACCTGCGCGGCGCGGTGCTCGCGCAGACCGACCGCGGTGAGCATTACATCAACATAACTTTCGTCAATGCCGCGGTCGGGGCGGATCCATTCGTGTATCCCTACACGGCGGGGACTGTCGCTCTCACGGCGGGCGATACCATCGGCGTAACGGCTTTCCAGCATTACATCATGCCGCAGGACGGTATCGCGCCGGGAAACCTGCCCATGATCGATCTTTCGACGATCTATGAGCTACAGGGGAACCTCTTTGACAACGCTAACATCGCGGCGGGACTCCCGAAGTACACGAATTGGCCTAACAATCGGGCGGTCATGTCGGCCCTGCATCTCTTTAATCAGGGCGCGACGGGCGGCCAGTTGAACGGGACGGATCTTCAGCGGATCACGCTCCTGGTCAACGGCAATACGAACATGCGTGAACAGACCCCGTCGCTCCTGCGGCTGATGCAGCGCGACATGATGGGGTGGGACTGGCCAAGCGGTATCTACTACCTCGGCGCGCAGACTCAGCCGATCACCACTCAGCTCTACGGTAATGTGCAGACAAAATGGGACGTGCTCACGGCAGCGGCCAATACGTACATTCAATCTCAGTTCGAATCGACGTATCTTGCCGGGACTCCGCTCCCGGGTGTGATTCAAAACTGAGCGGTAGGGGACTCGCGCGTGATAAAGGGGCGCGCCTCGAAAGAGCCGCGCCCCTTTTGTTAGGTGGCACAGATGGCAAATTTTTTCAGTAATCTCAAAAACAGTCCGAAATTTTTGGAGATTATTTTTATTTTTGCACTCGTGCTGCTCATCTTGGCACATAAGGTTTCCATTGAGGGAATGATAGGTGTCGAGTGAATACCTTTGCACTCATTCTATTAGGATGGCCGCTCTTTCTCGCAATCAACGGGAAATTGGTGGAATTCGTGACGCTTGCGACCGGCAAGGTCTTGACCCCTCCGCACGAGGGACAACGGAGCGGACTACTGCCCGGTGCGCCGGGATATGTCGCTCCAAAGCCGCTGACACCCGTCGCACCGCTTGATGCAACTGGCACGGCAAGCATGACCGGCAAGGGGTCTTGATGTGTCAGCGGGTCTTGTCGGGCTCTACGGTGTCTACCTCGTCCTTGTCGGAATACACCATCACTCGTCCGAATTGCTTACCTTGGTGGAGGATAACGGGCGGGAATTTTTGGTCTGGATTCTGGCGATTGTCATTTTACGTGCGATCTATCAGATCAAATCAATTCGACCCGCAATCAAACCTTTCGTCGCTTTGGTCGTTATTGTTTTTGTGATCAAGAATTGGAATACTATCAAGGGTCAGCTAGAAACGATTTTGCCCGCTAACGTCCTTACTTCTGCCGTCAAACCTCAAGGCACTTAACATGTCGGAAACCATGAAAGATATCACCGCTGTCGCAATGGCCATCATCGGCGTTGCCATCGTCGCGGTTCTCGTCAGCGGAAACAGTAACACCGTAGGCGTCGTCTCTGGGATCAGTCACGGATTCGCAGGCGTGCTCGGGACTGCGATGAGTCCGGTCACGGGTGCGCAAGGTGGTGTCTACGGCGGACAGTATCCCTAAGCCATCATGGACGGCTTAGGCTACATTCCGGAGAATCCCCGCCGGTTCCTGACCGGCGCACAGGTTTTCGACCCGGGTACCCCGGGGCCGCGTACCAACCTCGAGACACAAGGCGCATATCCGCGAACATGGCCGACTATCTACGGGATTCGGCTGATGGGACTCGGCGCCATGCCGGTATTCGGACTCGGCCCCACGGCCCCGGTATTCAATAATCAGATCGCAGGTGGCGCGCCGTTCTACAATCTGGCCATCCCGGGTCTGGCGCGTTCTCCGTTTGGAGGTTGAGATGCTCGGCGCATACGGCGGCTACAGCGGATACGGCAATTACGGGTTCGGTGGGAATCCGGTGGGATACGGCTATCCGCCGGAGACTACGGGCACCTCAACCTCGAGCGGCGCGTCAACTTCGAGCGGCACGTCAAGTAACACTCCTGTCAGCTCCCCAAATTCCCTCTCTATGAATTTGGGCGGTGTGAATGTGAACTACAGTCTCGGGCCGTCCGTCTCGACACTCGCCGCGCAGAGCGCGCAGTTCCTGAATAACTCGTTTTCAAATGACGCTGCGTTTCTGGGACAGACCATTGTCGGGGCAAATTCGCTCGTGACGAATTTGACGCAACCGCTCATCAATGCGGCGCAGACAGAAGCAACATTCAACAATTCGCAGCTTCCCGGCTTTTACAACACACTGGCCGGTGAAAACTACACACTGGGACAATCCGCTATCGCAGCGGAAACCCAGACCGCAAACGCCTCAATTGCCGCTTCCCGGTCCGCCGCCTCGAGCGCGGGCGGCTGCTACATCACAAGCGCAGTCTGCGAAGTCTGCGGGTTGCCGGATGATTGCTATACGCTCAAAACGTTGCGGGAATTCCGGGATCGATTTTTGCTTACAACAAATGTTGGACGCGCGTTCGTACAAGAGTATTACGACACGGCGCCAAAGCTTGCGGAAAAAATCCGCGCGCGGACCGATGCGAAAGATTATCTCACGTCACTTTACACGCGGTTCATTTTGCCAGCGCTCTTGTCGATAGAATGGAAGCTCGACAGCAACGCATTCAAAATTTATCGTCGCATGATCTATACGATTCGCAGCGAGAACCCCATAAATGGGGAACCCATAAATGGGGGACCCCTAAATGGATGAGCACACAAAAGGGTTTCTGAAAAAATACGGTCTTTGGATTGTGGGCGGTGTTGTCGGACTGTATTTGATCTATAAATACATGGCCGGCAGTTCGAGCGCTTCGAGCGGCTCAAGCTCGCTTGCCTCGCAGTATGCCGCTTCGCTCAATGCGCAAAATCAGTATGCCGCGCAGGCCGGGCAATACGCTTTGCAGCAAAACGCGCAGGCTATGCAGTATGCGCAGCAAACCAACCAACTAAACGCACAGCTTGCCGCAACACAGATGCAGGAGACTGTCGCAGGCGTACAAGCCGCAGGACAGACACTCTCATCCGTGATCGGCGCACAATCCGTCCTGCCCGCGACTGCCATCAATGCCGCTGCCGTGACGAATCAGCAAACACTCTCCGCCGCTGCGCAAGTTGCCTCAGCGGGACTCTCCGCAGTTCCGGGGAGCGTACAGGGTGCCTCGCAGGCACTACTGGCGACACAACAACCTTGGGATGCTGTCGCGCAAGCCGTCTCAAGCACGGGCGGAATGCAAGCGTTCAACTCCTTGGCTACCTCTCTCGGACAGTCCGCTGGAGCCGCCGCAAGCGCTAGCAATGCGAGCGTACAGGCCAGTAACCAGCAAACCGGACAAATCCTCGGAACCGTCGGAATGATCGGTGGCGCGGTCCTCGGCGGACCCATCGGGGCGGGGATCGGGGCATCGATGGGTGCTACAATGAGTCCACGGTCCGCGACTACCCAGAGTGTCTTCGTATGAATGACAAAGAATTCACGCTGTTTGCGATCTTCGCAGCTATCGCCGGCTTTGTCTGGTGGATCTACGAAAAACACAAGCAAACCGCTGCAACCGCAGTTCCGGGAACCATCGGTGGGACGCTCCCTGAAAATTTGAACTGGCCGATGGATTCCGTGAATCCGCAAACCTACTCGCCGCCGTCAATCGGAAAAGTATCAATGTCGGTCAATAATCCGGGCTTCAACCTGCTTTCGAATCAGTACATTCCGCTGTTCGGATTCGTCGGAATGTCAACCGGGTCTTATTACCAGTGAGTCTGTGGACTGACATCACACACTCTCCGCTTGTGGAGCTGGCCAAACATGGCTCACAAGTCGTGCATGGAGTCGAGGAAGTCGCGTCACTCTCATTAGGCGACTACACGCTGATCGGACTCGGAATTGTCATGATTATTATTGCGGTCAGTAGCTACAGTAAAAATACTGTGACAAAAATAACTAACGTTATCCCTTCGAAAGCAACGCCGACAGTCGCGGAAGCCGCTGGAGCCGTCGTCGCATGAGCCGATTCTCAAAATTCGTTACCAAGCTGCGCGCAGAAGGATACTCAGAAGAATCCGCGCGAAAGATTGCCGCAAAAGCAGGCGATGAAAAATACGGCAAGGAAAAGATGGCTGAGTGGGCCGCTGCGTCTCGGAAACGTAGAGCAAAAAATGAGAGTAAATGATGCAAGTTACTTTCCATACGATGGCCGATGGCTTTATCTTTGTCCTGCAATTGGCACTCGCATTCATCGGCTGGAAAATTAAAGCCGAAATTTCCGAGTTACGTTCTCATATGTACGAAAATTTCCTGACCAAGAAAGATTTCCATCAACTGTGGAATCGCAAATCATGACACTGCAAAAATTTCTCGCACTTCTCAAGTACGACACTTTCGTCACAATTCTGCCAATGGCCGCCAAAATGCTGTCCGCAGATGCCGCCAATACGGACCCGCTCAACCTCCTGACCCAATGGACCAAGTTCCAGGTTGACGTGATTGCAGCCGCGCCGACACTCGAAGCTGACGCATTCACGGCTCTGGCGCAGCTTGTCAATAGTGAGGCACAGACGCTCATCCAAAGCGCTGCAAAGGCCGCTGGTGTTGCAAAATCCTGAACAACCCTGCGTTACAATCGGCTTCTGCCGGTCGCGAGGTATCCTCTCTCGCGCCATTGAATGGTTCGGGGCCGGACACTATTCGCACGTGACAACGCTGATGCCGGATCGCGTCAGCGTCATTGACGCGCGCCTACACGGTGGGGTCAAACGACGTCCGGTCAGTTACCTCAAAAATACCCAAGTCACTTGGGTTGACTTGCTCTGCGACAGCGAATTACAGGCACTCAAAGTCTATTCATTCCTGACCGCGCAGATCGGGAAACGCTACGATATAACAGGGATCATTGACTTTGTGACCGGATATAATCGCGACCCGAATTGGAAAACCAAATCGGCGTGGTTCTGCGACGAACTCGCTGCCGCGGCGTGTGAATATGCCGGACTTGTAACCCGACCGTGGTTTGCCCCAACGTTCCGGTTGACTCCCGGAGCCTTTGCGGCAATGGTGTCGCAGCGCAGGATCAGGTTCTCGACCTTCAAGATCTAGCCGGACACGCTATACTATAGCTGGCCGGCCTTCCAACCCCCTGCGCCGGCCCGGGCGGGACACTCCTTTGACTCCTGGGAGTGTCCCGTTCGTTTTTGGGAGATAAGCCGCCCCTCGAGGACCGGCCCCTTTCCTCCCGCCCGGTCCCCGACCCAACACCTAACACTCAACACCTAACACCAGGTTAGGTCTTCCTTGGCCGGGGACAGGGAAAAGAACGAGCAAAAGACCCCGCACAAGAAAAAGACGCACAAAATAATCGGACGCGAAAAAATAATTGCGCGGTTTTGTGAGGGGAGAAAGAAAGATGGAGAAAATTTATTTTTGGTGAAAGCGAAATCACAAAAAGAGAGTGGGGGACCCCCCCC
>JAEHJW020001468.1_pt1 | contig 16026 bp, 15 predicted proteins | sample 9271431 | NCBI WGS metagenome assembly JAEHJW02
GAGAAGCGCACGGCGCGCGGCAACGCATCGCTGCCAACCGTGCGCCCATAAAGTTGCACGGGCGTGTAGAGAGCACACCCCGCGGCATCCCACACGATAGATCCCGTGATCGCGCCGGCCGCCGTCCCAGTGTTCACCGCGGTTGCTTCGAGTGCCAAGGAAAAGCTCGTGGCGTTGGCCGGCGCGGTGAATTGCTCCGAATAGGCTTGCCAGGTGGCCGCCCCGCCGGAAAGCGCCGCCGTCTGAGTTGTCGAAAGCAACGTTCCATCGGCACTGTAAAACGACACCGCAACTGAGGCGCTGAGGGCGATATTGACGTTTGTTGGCTGCGATGCTGCCTGTGTGAGCAGCACGGATGCCGCCGCCGCGAACACATCGCCGGGTGCGCACGTAATGCGCGTATCGTGTGCAAGCTGTGCCGTAACCGTCGAGTTCGCGGCAACGGTCTGAGCATTTCCCTCAAACGTGATCGCCGATGCGCCGTCATAGACCGAAGCCGCGGTTACGGCCACGCTGAACGGCGTAGCAACCGCAGTAGGAGCCCAGCTATCAACTAGATCGCCGGTCCCCATGGCCGGAAACTCAAAGCTCCCATTCTTGAGCAGATTCGGATAGTAAAAGCTGTTCGCGCCGCGGAGTGACTTCGTTTTCACAAACACATCCAGCGCGCGCTTGTCCTCTTCCACCAGGTTGCGCACGTTGACCTTGAACGTGTCGCGGGCGCGCGTGAATCGCGGCCGTGTTGCCATGTAGCCGCTCTCCATCGAATCGCGGATCGTGTCATCCTCGGTACTTTTCGTCGTATCCATCGACGGTTGCCGCGAGAGCGATGGAAAGATGAGCGGGGAGCTTGCCATGCTTTTAAGGTGTCCCGGTTCGCCCGATTCGCGCTAAGTTTGAGACATGGAAATCCGCGCCACCGTTGATGTTTCGGAAGCTGTCGCAGGGCTGCATGATCTGCAAAAAGAGCACATTCCTTTTGCGCTTGCCAAGACGCTCACCCGTTGCGTGCAAGCAGGACAAGCGGCAATGAAGAATTCATTAGGTGCTAAGTTTGACCTCAAGAACAGCTTCACAAAACGGGGAATTCGCATCAAACCTGCCGAAAAGAACAGCAGCCGCATCGAAGCAGATGTTCATACCAGTCTCGCAACGGAGACGCATCCGGATTATCTTGAAAAGTTTGAGACGGGCGGCGAAAAGATTGCATGGGGCGGTCACACTTATATCGCGGTGCCGACAAAATACGCGCATCAGATCGGCGGCAGGATCATCCGGCCTGAATTGCGCATTGGGACTGTGATGCAGAACCTTGGCAACGCGTGGCCGAACACAAGATCAGTGAAAGGCATGGGATTTAAGCGCCACGCGACGCACTCCCATGCGCTCGTGTTCTTTCTGCAAACTCTTAAAGACGGTCACCGAGCCGTCATGTGTCGCTATTGGGATTCGCGCGATCCGGTGCCCTTCTATCTGCTGATCGAACACGCGAAGATCGATGCGCGCCTTACGATGGAGCAGACTGTCGTGCGGGCGGTGCAAGAATCATTCCCGGCTCAATGGCGCGAAACATGGAAAGGAATCATGGCGCGCGGGCTGCGCGTTTCTTGACTTTCTGTGCTGGCGTCCTTATACTTCATTCAATTTTATGGGATGGCGGCGCACGTCTACGTGCCCGCACGGGAAATGAAGTCTATCGAACGGTTGTAGACAATGACAGTTTTCATCAAGGATGATGCCCCCACGCGAGCATATTGTCCAGTCACGTTTATCAAAGGTAACAAGACGTTCACAATCAATGGCTACAATACGGCGCTTCTAAAGCGTGAAATTGAAGCCGCGCTGGGACCATCGAACCCTCAAAAGAATCAGGTAGAAAACACGTCGCACATTTTGTGGGAAGACGGTTGGATTCCTCTAGCTGCAAGCACACAACAAATAGAAGGGAATATCTATCATTTTGCACTCCTCCATCAACCCGGCGAAATTGATGCCGATGGCTACAAAAGCCGTCCATGCCTGACATATATTCATATCGAAGGGCCGGCGCGAAGAAATCCCTCCAACCGTATCGTGGGAGGATTTCGGGCCGATCCTCCTTTTACGGCAATTGACACTGGGGAATTGCTGCATATGCGCGCAGTAAAAGCAGCGCTCACCGCATGGTATAGATCGCCGGATGTGAATGAAGTGTATCGAAAAGCCAGAAAGGCGCAGAGCGACTTTACAAACCTGCTAATTCAAGAGAGCCACAAGCGCCGCGCGCGCAATCCGCTTCCAAAAGAGAGCACGCCAATCTCAGAGATCCTTGCACAATTGCCGCCTAACGCCGATATCTGCGCCCATGACCAAATCACCTGGGCCGATACGCAAGACCCTCCCGTTGATCGGGTGGTTGACTATGCCGATCGATATGGAGAAATTACCGAACGTCAAGTTGCAGTCAAACATTTCAGTGGAACGCACGCAAACGGGCATCAATATATGGGCGTATTCGAGGACGGCCACTTTAAGACTTTTCGCCTTGATCGCATTCTCAAGATGACGCCCCAGTCTTAAAGCATTCCCATCGCGGCGCTGACAATTCCTTGCACACCGGTTGCTACCGGTCCGTTGGTCTCGAACTGCTTGAGCATGATCTGGATCACTTTCTGCTCACCATCATTGCCACCCGATTGTGATGTTTGGCCGACCTGCATTGGCGCTCCGTTGTTATTGAGCACCACTTGGACGCCGCCGCTGCCAGCAGCCTTGTTTCCAATACCTAAGAGGCTAGCCGTGGCCGATGGGATTGTGCCGGGCCCGCTGCCTACGCCGCCGTTGGATACTACGCTGGCCGGTTTCTTGAAGAGTTTGCCGAATAGTTCGCCTAGCATCCCGGTGCCTTCGCCAGAGAGCCCAGGCCGGTTGGGGTTGCCCTGCCAGCTTGTGCCAGCCCAGCCTTTGCCGCCGCGGCCGTTCGGATCGCCGAAGAGAGCGCCGAAGAGTTGGCTTTCGACCAGCTTCCCCAAGTCTGCGCCCATCATATTAACCATCTGATGCCACTTTTGATTCCAGCTCGCATTGAAACTGAAGAGTGGATCGAAAACAGAGTGCGCAACTCTTTCACCAACCCCTTGAATTGCAGCCATATTGATGCCGCTTTTATTGCCGGGCACAGGCGCGAGAATCACCTTGGGAATCTGATCCTTGATCGTGGAAAGAACACGTGTTGCCTCATCGGCTTGAGCTTTATCCATCGCGGCTTGAGCCGCCACTATCTGATTTTGGAGCTGCTGAGCCGCAACCTGCGCAGCATCCTGGGCATCTGCTTTCTGGCGTGCGATGGCATCCGCAAGCGGCGCGGAAAGCGGCGCGCTCAGATTGCCCATCAACCAAAGATTGCCTGTCTGGTCGCCGTCAGGACCGCTTGCTGCTGTACTTGTCGCGGTACCGGAGCCAGTCGTGCCACCGCCGTGGCGTCCCTTCTCGGTGGGCTTATTTGCGGCAATATCGATTGTGCGCTGGACGTAGGTCTGTTCTGCCTTTTGCCAAGCAATCATCTGCTCAACAGCTTTCAGCTCGCTTCGTAGATCACTCAGGATCATGGGCGACTCGCGCCCGGCCCCGCCGGTCGTTCTCCATTTCAGTTCGCGTGCTCGAGCTGCGAGGGTTGCCCCATAACTCTTCGATTCCGCGAGTTCATCGGATACGGACGTTGATTGCAGCAAATGCGCCTGATGTTGCAGCATGAGCGTCTGCTCATAGTCTGTGCCACCCTTTATACCGAACATTTGCTGCAAAAAAGAACCTTTGAATTGCTTCGCCTGCAAGAATGCAAGCTCTTTTTCCGTCACTCCATTAAGTTGCGTCTGGAGACGACTTACCGCGACGGCAGTCTCATCGGCAGAGATGCGCAAGCCGTCAAAAGGGCGTCCATCGGAGATGGCCTTAGCTTGCAGTTCTTTATCCAAGGTCAGCTTCAGGTCTGCATTTGTGGCTGCAAGGCTATCGTCGAAGTCGAGCAACTTATTGTTCGCTTGGATCATCTCATTGCCGCCCGATCCAAACTGTTTGCCGACTTCGAGCACCATCTTCCCCAGGATTGCCAAGCCAGCCACGGTCGCGGCGATTGGCAGGAGGTCCATCACAATCCCGAACTTCGACATGCCACGAATGATATCCGCAAGCGCGCGGCTCGTTTGCCCACGCATCGCATTATCCACGAGCCCAAGTTGGGTTTGCAGACGGCGCCCGGAACCCACAACTTCATCGGAAGAATCAGCCAGGCGCTTGTTCCCAATGCTTGTTTCTGCGGCGGCCGCGGTCACCTTCTCCATATGTGCTTGGACAGCCGCAAACACTTCGCCGGTCTTGTCCTCACCGGCTACGATGATGGTTACACCGTTTCCCGTTCCCATTGGGTTCAACCTCCTGCTGTGATTGTGCCTGATATGCAGCAAACCAGGCGCTTGCCGACTCTTCCATGTTTGTAAAGCGCACACGGCGCTTCCCGCGAGGCTTGCGACCCATGATCTGATCGACGGTCACCGGCTCGGCATCTTTGTCTTGGTGGGGCAACAGCAGCCATGTGAGCATCCAAGCGTGCTCTTCCTGTCGCTCTTTGAGCGCCCGCTTGCGGGCTTCTGTGCGGCCAGCCAGAATGAGCACTAACTCTGCATAAGTAAGCGCATAGAATTGGGCCGGTGACATTCCGATTTCACCGCAACAAATCCGAAACGCATCTTCCCACGTCCACGCTTTGCCGTGGCGTTTACGCCCCGGCTTTACTCGGCGGCCGGGGCGAGCGCTTCCCCCGGTCCGTCACCATAGTATGCAGAGATAGCTGACAGAATTGCACCAGTAGCCTCCGTGGCCGCGTGACGTGTCTGGATGAGACGCCCTACATCCTCGATGGTGAGCTTTTCCAGTCGCGCATCCTCTTGGATGGCCGCCCACAGATATAATCTCAGATTTTCAAGATTGACACTCAAGATCGGAGTATCATCCTCGTTTTTGCCGATGGTCTCAAGGATGCCTTTCTCCTGACCCCCGGCGTTCCGGATCAGAATCTCCGTGTTCAGATTGAAAACAAGCTGACGGCGCCGATCAAGATCAATGTAAATGGGCATCTTCTGAATCATGAGTTGCGCTCCTTGCAAGCACGTTGTGGCCCTTCGCTAACAAAAAGGGCGCAGTTGGTTCACTGCGCCCCCCTCAAGGCCACCGGGGAAGGCGGACCCGGTGAACCATCTTCGCCCGTCAGAATTACTGCGCAACCACCGTGAACGGACCGTTGCCCACCAACTTGACCTGGACGCCTTGCAGCTTTGTGTTGTCGCCGTCCCACTGCCAATCGGCAATGATCGCCGGTCCAACAAAGCTCTTTGCGCCCGAGCCGCTGACGACTGTGGGGAACAGCGTGAGTTGCAGCGCGGTGTGATTGAGCACCGCATCGAGCAGATACGCCTGAGACGCATCCCCCTCGATATAATCGAGATCAGCACTGCCCTCAAAATCATTCAGGCCGGCCATACGCGATTTCCAGCCGTTCGTCCCGTGGTCGGTGGAGTCCAACTCATCCACCTTGAAACCACCTTTGAGATTCTTGAGTCCGGCCACAATCACATTGCCGGTGCCGGGATTATAGGCAAGCTGCGCCTTGTAGCCCTGAAGCTTTGTGGGCAGTTGAACCGTCACGGCTGTCACGATCACAGTTCCGGTACCCGTGGTCGTCAGGTAATTCGTCGAACCGGCTGTGTCCGGCGTATACGTCGCGGTGAGCGTATCGGATGAGATCGCCAGCGCTCCAGCCGGAACGTTAATGACCGTCACCCCACTCACCAGTGTCGATGCGGGCGACGTATACGTGCCAGACGTGAGGACAACTGAACCGGTTGGCGTCCCAGCACTGCCCGTAACAGCAACCGTTACGGGGAGCACCTGGAGATTGGTGATTGTACTCTGTTGCGGCGTAACTGTTAGTACGGGTGCTACGGCTGCCATGGTCTCTTTTCTCCCCGGCTCACAAGAGTAAGCCGCTTGTTCTGTTGACGGTCGGATCGCCTCTGTCTACTTCCACATTGAGGGTGATCGTAATATCCACGCAAACCTTATCGGTCTCTGATTTGTCGAGATAGCCGAATTGAATCTTTTCGATACGGCTGTCTGTGACAATGCCGCCCAGCGTGGGATCTGCACCGAGCTGTTGCCATGCCCATACGATCAACGGATCGGCGGCTAAGTCTACCTGATCTGTGGCGGCAACATACCCGCGCACGGTGGATTCATGCTCAATCGATGCGCAATCGTGCGCGCCGTCATATGTAATGCGCACTTCCGCCGCATACACATTGAGCGCCGGTGCCTGCTCGTCACTGATCGACTCAAAGCGCGTGCGCCAGATCGATGCGGGAGAACCTGTGGTATTCAGGCGCGCCAGGTAGGCGGTGATGGCTTGCGTCCAAATGGTCTGCGCGGGCAGCATGGCAATCCTCAGAAGGGAATATCGTCGTCGCCAATCTCAGGCGCGGTCGTGGCGGCCGCATCCTTCGCGGCGTGCCCATATCCGTAGTTATCGGCTGCAAGCACTTCGTCTGGCGTCTTCGGTGGCCGCCCCTCGCGCGGATCGAGCAGTGTGATTTCTGTCGCCACCACATGCGTGCGCCAGTTCTTTTTGCCCGTAGCATCATCAACCCAGCTATCGGTACGGATGCGGCCCTCGATGTATGCCTTGGAGCCTTTGTGCAGATAATCGCGGGCGATTTCCGCCAGTTTGCCGTAGAAGAGCACCGAATGCCACTCAGTACGATCCTTCCACTCGTCGCCCTGCTTGAATCTCTCGTTGGTCGCCACTGAGGCCATCGTCAGCAACGTTCCATTGCGCAGTGTCTTTGTTTCTGGGGGCTGCCCGACGTTGCCGAGCAGGATGACTTTGTTCACGGATTTCATAAGCTTCGCATTCCTTTCGTTCAGGAGTCAGCATTCGATTTGAGTATTGAGTGAGCATCGCGCCTCACGCCAGTTTCAAGCGCAGAATGACGATTTGCGGGTCTTCTTGCGGCGGTAAGTCGAGCACCGTGTAATTCACGCCGGCCACGGTGATGGGATCGCGCGGCTGAGGTGTCCCGGTAAATGCGTTATAGGCAAAGCGCAGTGTGAGCGTGGCGCGCTGAAATGCGCCAGGGCCCGCGCCATGCTGAAATGGATCGACGGCTTGATCAAGAATCCCCCTGGCGGTCTGGTCCTCCCAGATCACCGAGACACCCATATCGGCGAAGAACACCGGAAGATCGTTGTCACCGTACACTGAGGGCCCCCATAAATGCCTTGGGCCGCCATAGCGGCCCATGCACAATCCAGTTACTTGCCTTTCTTCTCCAGCTCTGCGATGCGCGCGTGGGCAGCGGCGAGCTGCGCCTTGGTATTGTCGAGCGCGTCGAATCGGGCCGCGGTCTCCAGCGCGACCTTGCGGCGCTGCTCGGCCTGCGCCTTGGCGGAAGCAATGTTTTCCTTGGTCGCCTCAACCACACGATTATTGAGTGAAAGAAATACAAAGTCCCGCTTTGGGAGCAGGACCACATCACCAGCCGCGCACTCTTCGCCCTCGATCCGCATATCGATGAGGCAAACTGCGTTGACGGGTTCGTTTTTCTTGCTAGACAGCGTTAACATCGGACACCTTTCGATTCGGAGTCAACCCACATGGGGCCGCCGATGAAGTTATGCCGGGCGTCTTGTAAACGCCCGGCAATAGGATGAGGCAGCTCAGAGCCGTTGCCCTGTTCCCCTCGACCCCTGGCAGCCTCCAGTTCGAGGTCTGCCAGGGATCGAGGGGCCGCAGTACATTGTTGGGTTGTGTATCTCGTTACGATGTGGCGATTTTGGTTGCGGCAACGAACGCGGCGATGTGCCGGATTGCATTGTCGTGCAGCGACCGCATGGTAAGGACGATGGCTCCATTGCCCGCCTGGGTGTAGGGGTCGTAGATCACTTCCACGGCACCCCAATCGGCGAAGATCAACTGCGACCAATCGCCAAAGATGGCGGTGTGGAGACCGGGGCCCGTATAACCGGTCAGCGCGCCATTCTGCGGAAGCTGGTTGGTAACGCCAGCCTTGTAACCCATTGGCCCATCTTCCAGTCCGAGCGGATCGCGGCCACCCTGCGGATTCCAGATCGGCTGCGCATAGCCCGCAGCAAACATGGGCGTGCTCTTCAGCGCTTGGCGAATGCCGGGAGTCACCATCCAGCCAGAGGTTGCCACGTCAGCATCGGCCGCAGCGGGAATCTCCTCGAAGTTGGTGATATCGGCCCAGCTCAGCATTTTGGCCGTCGTGTACTGGCTCACGGTGCCTGTGGGTGAGAGGGTTGCGAGACCGCTGGCGTTCAGCAATCCCACTGGGCCCGCACCACCAACGGGACCGTTCAGGGCCGCGTAGTCGAGAGCAAGGTTGCGGATTTTGTTGAAATCGGCCCGCATCAGCCCTTCAACGTCCGGCGATGTGCTCGCCAGCAACTCGATGTCAACCGCGCTCTGCGTCGAGCCACGATGCGGCTGCACACTCACGAAGTCCATGCTGAGATCGGCCGGCGAAACCGCCGCGCCTTCACCGAGCCACTGCCAGCTTCCAGCACCGGTCTGACGAGGCAGACGCACGATGCCTTGCAGGCCGCCGAGCACCTGTGCACCGAGCTGCAAGCAGCGCGGCCGGTTGCGCAACAACTCGATCACTTCAGGCCGCGTGATGGTCTGAACGGCAGCAGCCTCAGAGGTCAGAGCGATCTGCCCCGAGCCGCTAACGATAGCCTGGGTGCCCAGGGCGCGGGTGAGCGCGGACATGGGCACAAAGCAGCCCGTGGTGCTGAGGCCGAGGCGCTTCCCGAGTTCATCGCTCATCTCGCGCTCAAGCTTCGCCTCATACTCGCCCTTGAAGGTTCCCCGCGATTTCTCGTTGACCAGCGAGCGGATGAGATTGGTGAGGCTGTATGCACGCTGCTCTTTCCGCGTTGCTTGCGCAAACGTGTGATCGGCCAGCGTGCCGACCTTGGCTACATCGTTCGCATCGATGATCTTGCGCGTGACTGTATCCTTCACGGCGTCGGCAGTCGTCCCATCCTTGATGGCGCGCTGCGCATCCTCGACCGTGAAATACTTGCCGAAATCCTTGTCAGCCGCAACGGCCATGATGGCATCGCGCCGGGCCAACTCCATTTCGGCCTGATTGGTGTTCGTAGCCGTCTCGGCCATTGTTCGTTTCTCCTGTTCGGGTTGGATTTCGATTACGGGACGTGCAGAGCTGGAATCAGCCCCGCGCTTTTCTGGAACTGTCGCATTGTCTGGATGGTCGGCGTCTTTGCCGTCAATCTTCACCCCGTGCGCCTTGGCGGCGGCAACGATCTGCGCCCATACATGCGCTTTCACCGTATCCGGCAACTTAGCTAGCGGGAAGAGCTGCACCGCTTTTTCAATGTGTTCCTTTGTCTTGGCATCGTCGCCAGGGAAGTGCAGCGGAAACTCCCAATGCGACGGAACATCGTCCGGCGTGTACGCGAAACAATCTTTCGGTAGCTCAACGCCGTCAACCTTTTTCGTGTCGCCAGTGTGCTCCCGCGCGGCGCGCGTCTCAACGAACACCTGAAACTCTTCTTGTCCTGATTCGGAACGGCCAACGCCCACAGTCGGATCGGCCGGCACCGTCACGAGAGACGCATCGAAAGGTTCCCAATCCGTCACATCCACACGGTCAGGCGCATCGGGGTTCTCATGATCTTCAGTGCGCAGAACCTTGTGCACTCGATAACCACCGGATGCCGCGTTGAGAACACCAGTGTCGTAATCAGCGCGCTTTTCCTGCGCAAGCGCTGACGTTCCAAACTGTCCCTCGACGCGCAAAACACCATTTTTCAGTTCATACTTATCAACGCGGCCCAGGTGCATATTGGGATCGTGGTTGAAGAGCAACGGGACCATACCCGAATCGAGCCGACCCGTGCGCACATTACTGGCGTTGTGATTGAGTATTTCGTCACCAAACCATCGCCGCACTGGCTCTTCGCTCGTGAGCGCGAAGCTGAATCGGCCAGGATCGGCACCGGAAAGACGTGCGCCGCTTTTCGCAGCATCGATCTTTGCAGCGCGATATTGCATCGGCAGTGCGGTTAGATTCTTTGCGGTCCTCATGTTTTGACGATGCGCTACAAATCAAAAGCCGCGCAAAATACGCGGCTTGTGACTCCAGTCTCGCGGTTGTTACCAGCCATCAGCAACGAGGTTTTGGCCGTCTGCCCCGCCATCCCTCCGCGCCATCTGTTCGACGGCACGCTCTCGTTGCCAGCCGCATCCACGCTGGTCACGTAATAGGCGTAGGCAACCGTGTTCTGGGTGGTGGCGTCCACATAGCTCACAGCCGTCAGCCCCGCGGCGATCTCGACAAATGCGCCGCCGTTGGTTGAACGGTAGACGTTATAGCTCACTGCCGGATCGGTCTGGTCGGCTGCTGGATGCCACGATAGCGTGATTTTCCACTGCTGCGCGTGCGCCAGTGTTGCCGCCAGCAAAACAAGAATGAGTACGATATGTTTCATGTGCGCCTCGTTAGTTGTGGGTCATCATCTGCGGTACTAGGCATGTGCGCAATGACGGTGCTGGAATTGCGATGGATGCCGGAAGCTGACCATTCGTTGACGCGGTGGAACTGTACCCTTGGCACATGACCGATAACGGCGTTTGCAATCCTTGCACTTGAGCCGTCGCAGCATTTCCTGTCGTGGCGAGATAGTAATACTCACCAGCGGGAGGTATCTGCAATGTAACCGCTCCTTGATGCCACGCAAGATCGAGGACGGCAGCGGTTCCGAGATTGATACCCTGCGTACCACTGCCTAAATCTGCCACCAATGGGCAACTCGCTGCCCCTGTCGCACACGGGCCATAGATCCCCACATCGTAGTAATCTGTCGCGGTTGTATCGACGGTAGTTACCTGAAAGACAATGTTTGTCATCTCTTGTAAGCCAACAGGCCCATCTGGGAATGCCATAAGGTTGATCTGATTGGCAGTAATTCCAAACTGATTTCCGGTATAACCGCCCCACGGCGTCCACGGTCCTGTCAGGGTCGTGCTGCCCCCGGTAGCCGCCGTATAAGTGCAGCTCGTCGCACTGGTGCAGTTCACGGAATAAGTACCCGCAGCCGGATTGCCGAGGATGTTGCTCAGGGCAGCGGTGCCGGTGGTCGCTCCCGTGCCGCCATTAGCAACGGTAACGGGCGTTGCGATGCCAGTCCCAACCGCCGCATTCCAGTTCGTGCCATCCGTCTGGATCGAGAAACTGACCGGTCCAGCTACCGTTGCCGGGCCGGTGTAGGTAACAGTGCCGCTCGTTATGGACAGCGTAGATCCCGACGCGACCTGAAAAGCCATGACGCAGCCCGTCGAAACTGCCGTAGGCAATGTCGCCGTCACACTGGCGCTCACGTAATAGCTGCCGGGGCACGATGATGTGAAACTGCCAGTCTCGTCGGTCTGGTTTGTGTTGGCCGGTGCACCCCCAAGCGCAGCAAGCGCCGCTGGAGCCGTGGTAGCGCCGGTGCCCCCAGCCGAGATTGGGACCGTCCCGCTAATGTCGGCAAAGGTGGGCTGCATCTGCGTGAAGACGCCCGTTGGTGCATCGTAGGCGTTCAGCCACTCATGCACAACAGACGCGGTTGTGGTAGGAAGAGTGGGCACTGCACTGATCTGGGAGTATGCCACCTGAGCGCACGAGGGGCCAGTCGTGGCGTCGGCAGTCTCATATTGGCCGCCGGCGCACGTTCCGACTCCTGCTCGTGCAGCCGCCGCGCCAGCCGCATCAAACGAAGTCGCGTTGTAGCCCGTGTCATCAATTCCGCTTGCCGTGGCGTTGCTGAAAGCCGCAAAGTTCCCAACTGTCGAGGTTCCAGTCCCGTTCACATTGCCTGCACCGCTGGGCGTCTGCCAAACAAAAGCGGAGCCATTCCAGTAGAAATAGCCCACTGCCAGTGTGGGAATTGCCTGCCCCATCAGGTAGCTGATCTGGGAGCAGGTGGGAGCCGCGCCATTTGTAAGTTGGCTCATCCACATGCCAGTAGAGCATGTCCCGGCATTCGGCCAACTCGCTGGCGTGGGGATCGTCGGTGCGCCTGTCACCTGCGCGTAGGGCAGTTGCAGGCTGCTCAGCGTCGTCACGCCGTTCGTGTATGCCTCTGCGTTGCTCTGGGCTGTACTGGCTGCCCCGTAAGCATCGTAGACGCTCGATCCAATAACGCCCTCGATCTGCGCCGCTGTCGCCGCGCTCACGGCGCTCCCATTGCCCCAAAAGAGGCCGGTGATGGTTGTTGTCGTCGTCGCGGTGACCTGGTTTGGCCCAGCCGCGCCCGTCGCGCCGGTTGCACCGGTTGCACCAGCCGCTCCCTGCGGGATCGCAAAGTCCAAGGTTGCTGCACTAGCCGTCCCGCTATTGGTGACCGCGGCGCTTGATCCAGCCGCACCGGTGGTCACGGTGCCAACTGCTACCGTGGCAGCCGCACCCGGAGTGCCAGGAGCGCCGGTAGCGCCCGTCGCACCCGTGGCACCGGTTGCACCGGTTGCACCCGCTTGAGCTAACACACTCCAATCTGCTGTGCTTGTATCAGGAGCAATCCCCGTGTTTGCTGCAATGCAAAGATAAGAACTGCCGTTATAGCTCACGGCATCGTAGGCAGCGTAGCTCATGCTGCTAACCCAGGCGCCCTGCCAGTTGATTCCCGTTCCTGTTCCGGTGCCTGATCCACTGCACGTAAACGTGCTTCCGACCCGTGAGCAGCCATTTAAGATAATCGGCCCGCTGATCCCATTGATGCTGATGACTCCCAGCGGAATCACCTGCAACGCGGCGAGCGCGGGCGGATAATTGTCAAAGTTACACGCCCCGGAACTGCACCATGAGTTATTCGCCGCAGGCTGTACGCAACTGTAACCTGGACCGAGCACGTTGCGGCCATGCTGCAATGCGCTCACAGCGAAACAGATGTTTTGGGGAGCCGCAAGATTCGTGTCAGGCAACACAACGGAAAAGATGCCGCCCACTGCATATGCCGTGATAGGTTCAGTGATTGTTTGGCCGCCGCCGCCCACTTCCATGCTGGCCGGTTGACCGTTTGCCAGTGTCGGCTGGAAGGAAACAACCCCAGTGAAGGGAACTGGGCCGCCAAGGTGCTGCGCACTTACCGTCACAGTCTGCGCGTGTCCCATGAGGGCGCAGGCCGTCAGCACTATCAACAAGACGCTCTTTCTCATTGTTCCCCCTCAGTCAGATTCCACAATGCAGCGTTGGCCGGATGCACCCCATACTCGAGATCGCGCTTGGGTATTTTCACCTTTGCTTTCGCCGGCGCACTCTTTGGTTTCACTTTTGGCTTGGCCGGTTTCTCTGAGCCGTCAGCCCCTTCTTTGGGTTCCGCGTCTCCATCGGTTGTGCCATCTTCGGCGGTCGTATCCGCGTTGTTGACCTCTGTCGTACCCTGACCGCGAATATCGGTGCCGAGTGCCAATCCAAGCTCATCCGCGAGTTGCTGTTCGCGCTCCAAGCTCTCATAGGTTTCGTTCAGGTCGTAGCCCTGGCTGTTGAGAATGCGCTCATGGGTATCGAATCCGTTTTGGACAAGAAGTGTATTGGCTTGAACGTCTTTGAGGGGATCGATCCACGCCCAGCGCCGCGGCTCCCACTTCACAGCGGCACCGCTAAACCGTTTGCGGTCAGAAAGGGGCAACTCAATGCCGCCCCACATCAACCCAGCGGCCAGCCAATCTTCATAGATGACTTCGAGAACGCTGTCGATAAAGTGCGACTGCATCTCCATCCAGAAATCGCGCTCTTCCAGCTCGCCCAGGCGACCAGAGCTGTAATTGATTCCAGCAAGATCATTGGCTAGCTTGTGATAGGCCACATTCATGCCCGATGCAATTTGCCGATTACTGTTCTTGATGAACGGCTCGAATTGCGGGTCATGCGTGGGCGTGTTGTTCTTCATGTGCTGCCCGGTAGGCATTTCGACTGCCTTACCGAAGCCGATATCAACCGCCTTGCTGCCATCTGCGTTGAGCCCGTCGCCCTTGTATTCCTCTGCTGGCTGATTCGGATCAGACTCAATCGACATGACAATCGAACTGCTGATGCGGGCCTTGGTCAGCTCGGCATAGAAATAACCATCGAGCATGTTAAGCTGGCCCATCGTAGATGCAAACCAGGGATAGCCGCGCGTCTGGCCCGTGCGATGAGGAATGAAAAAGTGAATAATCTGATCGGCCGGTACCCGCATACGCTTGCCACTACGGAAAAACCCCTCGTAAGGGTTGCCATCAAAGATGTGATAAGCGAGTGGCTTCTGGTTCGCATCGACCTCAATCCCCATGCGAATCTGGACGCCGTTTGGCAAATCCATTACGTTATACGTCTCATCGACTTGATCCGGATCGATGAGTTGTAACTTGTAACCGAACGGGCTTTCTGATTTCGGCACATAGACTTTGCGCAAGAACTGTTCGCCGTCGCGGGCTGTATTCTCCACAATCAACCGCTCAAGTGCACGCAGCGAATAGCGGCCGCACACCGTACAGTTCCCTTTACGGCCCCATTCGTTCCAGGCTCGGGCTAGTTCCGTGTTGGCTGCCTCATCCAGTCCATTTGCTTTCTTGCTCTTGCGCTGCTGGGCCACCTTGAATGCAACTTTTACGCCGTGTTGTCCGACGACATTCATCCGCACCATACTGAGAAACTTGGTAGCGATGGGCGAGTTCATGGACTGATTGCGGGCGCGGGCGCGTAGTCGGCGCAGATCAGTCATCAAATCCTGATCGAGAGAGCGCGTTGCAGAAGACCAATCCTGCGTCAAGCGCCCGAGCTTTGCAGCGCCGAAGCCGCCCCAGCCGCTTGCGCCTCCGAGCTGCGCCAGCGTTGCATCACTCGTGAGTGAGCGCCGCGCAACTGTGAAACCGTTAGAAACCGCGCTCATTGCACGCGAGAAAAAGCTCTTCTTTGCCACCGCTCCCCCTTAGCAACTCGACGGCGTGAAACGGAATCCGAACCCCTTGGGCCGAACATAAACACCAGCGGCGGCCAACTCGGCATCGTAGACATCGCGCCAGTAAGCACGCTCCATCAAGAGCGCGTTGCGCGTGAAACGGCGAATCTGACGGCCACCATTCGCGCCGCCATTGATCGTGTACTCCTGTACGCTGGGATCTACGTTGTTAAGCAACGCCGCTTCGATCGCATCGAGATTCTTCTTGGCGTAGCTGCGAGTATCCAGAGGCGCGGCAGCCGTCGCCAGATTCACTGTGACCGCAACAGTAGACAACTTGACCGTGACTTGCTGCCCAGCCGCCGTGGTGCCCGCTATGCCAATGAGCACTGCGTAGACATCATAGGTATCGGGCACGCAGCTCTGCGTCTGCGCAGACGCCACTTGTATGACGAAGTTCTGACCATCCGCATCGGGCGTAATCGGCGGCGTTGTCCCAGTTGAACCAAAGGCAAATCGATTGCTGGGGCTATTCAAGATATAGGTGAGTTGATATAAACCGCTGGGATAGTCTGGAAACGATCTGATCCAGTTCCACGAATCGCCTTGATAGAGCGCAGTCGGCTCCAAAGGCACAGCGGAGTTATCGAACTGCATGATTGGTGTAGCCGGATTTGCTAAACTGCCCATGATTTGAACATGCGGCAGAACGCGATTTTACAGCTAATTAGACACACTTTTGGTTGAAATAACAGGGTTCACCGCAATGCGCAGTGAAGATTTAGGAACTAACTTAGCAGTTAGAAGCCGCGCAAGATGTTCCGAAGCTGCGAAACCGCACTCGCCTTTTGATTGTCCACTCTCTTTTTCGACATCTCAGGCGTTTCGGATTCAACCGGTGCAGGTTTTGGAGCGGCCGCTCCAATCATCTCATCCGATGGCGTGGGGAGCGGCTTTCCCGCGGCTGCTATCTCGGCGCGATGCCTTGTCACCCACACCGACAGCTCCCGATCCAGCTTGCGGAAGTTG
>JAEHJW020006746.1_pt1 | contig 16021 bp, 22 predicted proteins | sample 9271431 | NCBI WGS metagenome assembly JAEHJW02
AACCCGACCTTTACCGCCGAGATCGAGGTCGAACGGCATAATCGCAACGAGGGGAAGGTCTGAAAATGAAGTTCATCGCGGCGTTCATCAGGTGGTGGAACGGGGAAGCCGACGCGTTCAAGGCCCCCAGCACCGCCGCCAACGGTGTACCGCGTGACCGCTTCGCTAAGGTCCGCGAGCATTTCGACGCCAATGGCAACTACATAATCAAGGATGTTGGGCTCGCTCGTGCTGCGCAGACCGCGAAGGCGACCGGCGCGACGATGAGTGCTCCCATCCTTTTTGTTACCTGGGCTGACTCAACCTACATGGTATCAGCAGACGGGGTGAACTGGCAATCGGTGGGGCCTCCTGTGGGCATCCTCAACCCATACACCTGTCGTGGCCCGGATAGGTGGGTGTCCGTGGATTCGGGTAACGCAGGCGCCTACTCACTGGATGGCCTTACCTGGACTGCGACAACATTGCCCGCTAATCTTACTTGGTGCTCCATCGCCTACGGTGACGGCAAATACGTCGCGCTATCCAGCAGCGCGTCCGGGTCAACGACCGGGGCGTATTCCACAGACGGGATTAACTGGACCGCGATGACCATCCCCAGCGCGGGGGCCTCTCAATACTGGACGCCCCTCATTTGGACTGGCTCTCAGTTCTACGCCGTATGTGACCAGAGCGGGGACACGATAACGTCCCCGGACGGCATTACCTGGACGACCGGCCCGGCTGGCGTCGGTTACCGCTTCGTCATTTATGCCGGTGGGCAGTACGTCGCCACCGCCGCCAACAAGACCGCTAGCATACTCACGTCCCCGGACGGGGTGACGTGGACGACTCAGGCGATGCCGTATTCGTTTTACTGGAACGGCGTGGCCTATGGCAACGGCACTTATATCTGCGTCGGAATGGGCACATCGTCGGCTCCCGAATCGTTAGGCGCATACTCCCACGATGGCGTGACTTGGACTTCGATGACGTTACCATCGTCGCAGGTGTGGTACGAAGTTGCTTACACAAATGGCCGATTCGTTGCACTCGCCAACAACAACACGACGGCTTTCGCGTATTCGAGTGACGGCATCAACTGGACGGCGGGCACCCTGCCAACAGCCACCAACGCCACTAGACCCATTGCCGTCTTCCCCGTGTCGGCCCCCAGCGCCCCGACGCTCACTGCCCCGGCGAACACGGCGACGATTAACGCGGGCAACAGTACGACCTTTAGCGCGACGTACAACTCGACGGACGGCCAAAATCAGAACGCCTTTGCCATGCGCTTCTCGGCCAATAGCGGAGCGTACACCTACTGGGACGTTGCCGCGCAAGCGATGAGTAGTAGCATCGTGTGGAACCCGAGCAACGTGGCCCCCGGCAACCCGTTCAGCGTGGTCTTGCCCGCCAACGCCCTGACCAACGGCGACTCGTACACCTGGTCGTTCGCTAGCCAAGAGTCTGGTGCGAACCTACAGGGGCCGTTCGCGGGCGACTTCGCGCTGACGGCGCAGGCCCCACCCCCCGCCGCGCCGACTCTTACCGCCCCGGCCAATGCGTCAACCGCCGATGTCGCGCCGGGGGTAACGTTCAGCGCGACGTACAACCCGACCGACGGCGGGACGCAGACTGGCTACGCCTTCCGTATCAAAACGTCGTCCGGTTCCTACAACTACTGGAACGCGGGCACCAGCGCGCTGCAATCGACAATCGTGTGGAACCCGGTTTCGACCGCACCGGGCGCGTCGTGGTCACTGGCATTGCCAGCCGGGGTGCTGGCCGACGGCAACGTCTACAACTGGTCATTCGCCAGCGAAGAAGCCGGTGCCGGGCAGCAGGGGCCGTTCGCCACGGACTTCACCCTTACCGGCCAAGCGGCGCCCACCATTTCCGTCAGCGCCCCGTCCGGAACGGTCACAGAGGCGTACCCTGTCGTGTCGTGGGCCGAATCCTTCCCGTCCGGTGCGTCGCAGATCGCCTACCAGGTCATAATCGAATCCGGTGCCTTCGGGCTGACGCCGGGTTCGGGGACTTCGGTGTGGAATAGCAGCGTAGTATCCAGCACCGCCGCGTCGATTGGCGAGCCAGTGCCGCTTCAGTCGGGCGTGACCTACCGCGTCTTCGTTCAGGTCACGGAAACCAACAACGTCGCGTCCGCCTGGGCCTACTCGACCTTCACCGTTTCGTTCGTTCCCCCCGCGACGCCTACATTCACCGCTGTAGCCGGGAACGACCCCGTGACGGGTGCACCGATGGCGACACTGACAATCCAGGCCAACGACAACGAATTGACCGCGAATCAGGCCAGTTTGGAAACCGGGGCGGTCACAGGCTGGACCGGCGACAGCAACACGACCCTGGCGGCATCGACGACGTGGGCCGCTGACGGGGCCTATTCGTTGTCCATGACAGCGGTGACCGCAGGGAACGTGAACGCGAACACGCCCGGTGGCACCAGCGGGGTCGCTGTCGTGCCTGGCGTGGCCTACCGGGCGATGGCGACGTTCCACACGCCCGCCAGCGCCTACACCTGTGGCGTGACCATGTCCTTCTACGACGCCACGGGGACGTACATCTCGGCTGCTAGCGGGACGGTCGCAGGTTCGACGACTGGGGGTGCCCAGGCGTTCGTAACCGCCGTCGCGCCAGCCAACGCAGCCTACGCCAACCTGACGGTGACGGTGGACACGTTGCCCGCCGCTGGCGTTGTTTACTGCGACAAGATGCTGTTAGCGCCGGGGACTTCTTCTTCCTGGTCGCCAGGTGGCTTCGTTGGTGCTTCGACGGTGAACTTCACCTTCTCCGACGACAACGTGAACTGGTTTGCCGTCCGCAACGGCACCGGCGTTGCCATCCCGGCCAACCAGCAGGTCAGCGTGATTGACTACGAGGGAGCGTTGGGCTTCACTCGTCACTACCAGGCACAGGTGGTCGCCCCATGAGTCTCGTATCACCCGTCGCTGCCATAAGTGTAAACTGGCTTACATCAGTGCGCTGGTGGCTGAAGGACCCGCTGAACCCGAGCGCGAACATGGAGATCAGTCTTCAGCCCACGAAGATGCAGACATCGGCCCAGGACCCCCAGCAGGTCGTGTTCCCCATCGGCCGCGTGGACCCCATCGTCATGTCGGACATCATCAAGATGCCGACGATCACCCAGTTGCCCCTGACGTTCCTCGACGACGCTTCGTACCAGCAGTTTGAATCGCTGCGGGCCACGGGCCACATCCTTCTGCTGCAAGCGCCCCAGGAAATCGGGCACTGGTACGTGCGCCTTGGCGCTACGAAGAGTGATGAAGTGAACCTGCTTTCGGTGCGTGGCTACATGGGAAGCGGCGTCCTGGTGCGTGATGTGACGATTGCCGCGCAGGTGGTCGCCGCCCCGTGACGGGCATTCCATCCGCGTCTCTCCGTATCGCCGTGGCGATTGCGGTCCTCAACCCGGACGGGTCCGTCCTGGACTACCTTACGGATATCTTGCCGGGGGGGACTGTATCGGTGGACGCGACGGCCGAGAACATCCGGACGTGCTCCTTCTCCTGTCTTGATCCTGACGGCATCCTGACGCCGTTGTGGTCAACGAACGCGGGCCAACTGAACCCCGACGGGGTGGAAGTGAAGATCTACGCGGGCTACATCGAAGACGACGCCGTGACGATGTACGCGCAGGGGGTCTTTCGACTGATCGAAGTCGATGCCGTCACTTCCACCGCATCCCCCGGCCCGGTTCTAAACATCACCGGCACCGACCGCTCCATCCGTATCTCCCAGAACCTCTTTGCCAACGCCTACGCCATCGCCAACGGCACGCCAGTCGCCACTGCGATCCTGGACATCCTGGCCCAGCAGGCACCGTGGGTGACCACCACGAACATCGTCGCGTCCACGGCCACCATCGCGGCCCAGCAGTACCAGCCCGGTGACGACCCCTGGCAGGCGATCCAAGAGATCTGTGCGTCGGCGGGTCTGCTGGTCTACTTCGACCGCGAAGGGATCTTCACGGTCATTGTCGATCCGTCCCAGAACCCCAAGACACCCTCAGCCTTCTTCATCGATGGCGCGGCCAACACGGCCACTTCAGTCACGAAGGTCACAAACAACTCGCCGGGCTACAACGGGGTCATCGTGACCGGCCAAAGCCTTACCAACGCCACGACCGTCATATCGGGGTCGGCGTTCGACGACGACCCCAGCAGCCCGACCTACTACCTGGGGGCTTACGGGAAGGTCCCCGCGCCCCCCGTGCAGGCTTCGACGGTGACCACGGACGCCAACGCGGCGGCGATGGCGAAGGCTCTTCTGCCCCAGGTCCTAGGCATGACGCACCAGGTGGTCGTCGAGACCGTCCCGTGCTTCTGGATGGACGTATACGACCTGTTCAGGGTCTACAACGTGGCGACGCAGACTAACAAGGTGCTAATCATCGAGCAGGCGACGATCCCGCTGGACTATTCGCAGTTGCACTCGCTGACCGGCGTGCCGCTCGGCACCGACATCTCGCAGTACGACGGTCTTTCCAACGCCCCCTCGGTCGCGGCCTACGCTCCCACATCCAACGGGGCTTTCAACTACAACCCCAGCACCGGGACGTACACCTACGGTTCGGGCGCGTCCACGGGTGCGTTGGGCACCCTTGGGCTTGGGGGCTGGGGGATGCTCGGCCTCGGCGTCATGTACCCGAATCAGGGGGGCGTCGTGCGCCGGGTGCTACGGGTCGGCAACAAGGGCTACGTCCTGCGGCGTGACTCCCAGGGCATCGAAACGGTCGCGGAGGAAACACTCTGATGAACGAGACCACCCACTCCCTGCTCGGCACCCAGCGCCTTGTGCGCGCTATCCGGCGCATCGCCGCCTACGTCGCGCGCGCCGAGATCGCCCAGTCCAAGATGCTCGCCACTGTCGCCACTACCAGCCCTCTCACGGTGACAGTGGACGGGTCCACGGCGACCGTGCCTGCGACCCACCTGAACTCGTACACGCCCACCGTCAATGACCGTGTGGCCTGCGAGGTCTATGCTCGTCAGATTCTTGTTCTTGGAACCTTTACCTAAACCTGTCCCCTTCCCTGCATGTCTAATCTTTTATCCTGGTCGCAAGCCATTAGCCCTGACCGACCAGCGACACGGAGGCCCGAACAGCCGTGAAAGACGCCCGCTTTGCCGCCGTCGCGTGGGCGCTTTGGCTTCAAAAGAATCACGCGTCGTGCGTGTATTCGGAAGGACCGGAGCGGTACGCGAATCTGCGCCTGCGTGGGGTGTTGCCCTTCGTCGGTGACTGCTCCGCTACCCTGCGCGACTACTACTCATGGGCCGGTGCTCCGGACCCGTACAAATTGGGCTACAACGTCCCCGAAGGGTACACCGGGACCGAACTGGACGCGGGCGAACTCATCGACGCCGGTAGGGCGCTCCCCGGCGACGCCGTGGTGTACGGCCCCGGCACCGGCTGGCACACGGCGCTGGTCGTCATGGTGCGCGGTCTTGACATTTTGACGATTTCGATGGGTGCCCCCGGTGGCCCCAACTACGTGTGGGTTAGCAAGCCCCGTGGTGATTCGCTGGGCCTTCCCTACGACGGCCGCGAACCTGTCAGGTATCTGCGCTTCAATACGGCCACGCGCACGGTCTACTGGCCCCAGGGCTTCGTCGGGTCGGCATCGAAGGCCACGGTCAGGAAGGCTGGGCTGCGGCGCCTGACCCCCGCACAACAGGCTACGGCCCACGAAAACGGTTGGACGGTGTACGGTTGGGACGGCCAGTGGTTCCGTCCCGAAGGTAAGGCCGTCGCCCTGGGCTATGCCCGTTTCGGCAGCATCCACTTCGCCACGAAGAGGGCTGAGTGATGGCAGCGGCGCACGGGGCCGACCCCACCGGGATCGTGGACGCTGGCGGGGTGGTCATGTCGGCAGTGGCCGCCATCTACGCCGCGTTCGTGCGTCCCTTCAGCAAGAAGGCTCGCCACGCGAAGAAGATCCAAAAGACGATGACCCTGTGGTTCACGGGCGCAGACGGAATTGATGGCGTCAGCCCTGAACTGGTGCCAGCCCCGGTCCAGTTGGCGCGGGTTCAGTCGGACGTGAAAATCGTCATTGAGCGGCTTGACGAGGTGCTTCGGCGCGTCTCGGGGCCTGAAGCGCGATGACGGAACGCAAAGTCGATCTGTCGGAGTTCGATAGCGGGGCGCACCTACGAGGCCCTGGTTGCACAGTCAAAGCCGCGATGGAACGGTTGAGTGAAGACCGGGCCGAAAAGGTGCGCGCGGCGCTTGAGTCGCCGCTGACCAACCGTGTAATCGCTGAACGGCTGAGCGACTGGGCCGGGATGACGGTGCGGTTCGGAACGGTGGGGCGGCACCGGCGCGGGGACTGTGCCTGTGAATAGTACCGAGGTGGACCTGTCCGATTTCGCAGAACCCAAGCGAGACAACTCTACGCGTTTCAAGGCGGAACGTGATGAGGCGCGGCGCCAGAACGAGAAGATGGCGAAGCGGCTGGAGGAACTCCAGCAGCGGTTCGATCTGGTGACGGCCATCGACGGGTTGGCTGCCAACGCTGAGCCGTGGCCGCGTGTCCCGTCAAAGAAGGGCTACCGGGGCATAGCCAATACGATTTCGTCTGACCAGCATTTTGGCGAGGTGGTCCGCGCCCAAGAGGTCCAGGGGGCTAACGCCTACGACCTACGTATCGCCAAGATGCGGCTACGCGCGCACGCCGAGAAGTTCGTGTCGCTTGGCCTGGACCACCTGGGGTATCTGAAATACGACGGCGCACACGTCTGGTGGAACGGCGACGGTTTCAGCGGCAACATCCATGAAGAACTCGCCAAGTCAAACGAAATGGATACGCTGCCCACGTTCGATCACATGCTTGACCCGGTGGTGGCGTTCTTCAAGACGATTGCCGATGGCTACGGCCACACCCACATCAGCGTGCGCCGTGGCAACCATACCCGGACTTCGCGCAAGACGCCCGCAAAGGGGCGCGTGCGTGAATCGTTCGACTGGCTGTTCATGCGCGTGATACAGCGCGAACTTCGCGGCGACGACCGTTTCACGTTTGATATTCCCCAGTCCGACGACGGCATTGTCGCCCAGTATGAGCACCGCTTTCTGGCAACGCACGGCGACCAGTTCAAAGGCGGGTCCGGGATCTCCGGCATTATGACCCCCCTGGCCTTGGGCAACTACCGCAAGATGAAGCGCAACCTGTCTATCGGGGACCACATGGCCTACGACACGCTGGTCTTGGGCCACTTCCACCAATACCTGCACCTGCCAGGCCTTATAGTGAACGGCTGTTTCCCCTCCGGCTCAAAGGTTATGACGGGTGACGGCTATACTGATATTGAGTCAGTATCCGAAGGGGACTCCGTCATGTCGCGCGACGGGACTGAGCAGAAGGTATCGCACGTATTTCATAAGAAGGCCGACCGCCTGGTGGGGTTGAAGGTCGCCGGGCTGCCCGAGGTAGTGGAAGCGACCCCTAATCATTTAGTGTGGGCAGCGAAGCGTGCGAGCCGCGCGAACGATGTAACCCCCTCGCGCCGTCAGCACATCGTTGAGGAACGTGGCCCCGTTCAGTGGATACCGATTGACTTTTTGAGCCCGGGGGATCTGGTGCACGTTCCGTTCCCGACAGGAACGGCACGTCCCGTCGATGTCGAGACCGCGTGGGCCTATGGCCTTTACCTGGCAGAAGGCAACACCATCCTCGACGGGGGCAGTTCTGGGAAGCACAACCGGGTTCACTTGACCATGCACGCCCGCGAGGTCCAGACTGTCGAGCGATGGGCGGCGTGGTTTGAGGGGCGCTTTGGGATTGCGCCACACGTCGGTCATCGGCGCGGACGTAACACGACCGATCTGTACGTTAGCGCCGGGCGCGAGATATCTATGTGGTTCCGTGATACCTTCGGGCATCGGGCTGAGAACAAGCATCTGCCCGATGGTGCGCTGTGGTGGGCGCATGACCTGAAGGCAGCGCTCCTTTCCGGCTGGGTTGACGGGGACGGCCACTCAGCGCCACAGCCGGACTGCCGCACCACCGTATCGGCTACGACCATCAGCCCGGTCATGGCTTGGCAGATGTTCCACATCGCACCAGCCTCCGGTATGTGGCCCTCTCTCGCGCGTCTGCGCGCCGGGGGGCGCCGCAAGCATGACGCCTACACCATCCATCTCAACACCGGCCAGAACGTCGTCCTCATCGACGGCGAAGCGTTCTACCCGGTTGCTGAGAGGTTCGAGCGCACGGGGAACTTTGAGGTCTACGACCTTGAGGTTTCGGGAGAACACACCTACGCTGTCGGCGGCGTCGGCGTTCATAACTCCCTGAAGGGGTACGACGAATACGCCTTCACTAATAACTTCAATTTCGAGCCGCCGCTGCAAGCGTTTTGGGTCACGACGCCCGAACACGGCCCCTCTTTCCACACGGGGATCGCAGTGATGGACCGGAAGAAGGAGGGATGGTAGTTCGTGACGCCGTTCACGCTACAGATGGGTTCTATCCTTACGGGGACACGGGTTTCCCAAAGGCGCTAAGGCTGGTGGAAATGAAATCAGACGAAGGCAAGCCCCGGTTCGTGCAGATCACTGACGAATTGGTTGCCCTGCACCTTCGCAAGCAGGCCGACTACGGGCGCGCAGGCGACCCGTTCGCCAACGTTCGTGGCTCCGCCGATTTCGGTGTTCCCGGCTGGGTCGGCTCCCTGGTCCGCGCCAACGACAAGATGCGCCGTCTCCAGGCCGCTGCGCGCGGTCAGAATCTCGTGAACGAATCGGTAATCGACTCCATGAACGACCTGGCTAACTACGCGATCATCGCACGGGTGCTGTACGAGGAGGAGAACGGCCTGTGAGCGTCGAATACCACCAGCACGTCAAGCGCGCCATTTCTCTTAAGGGACTGCGCGAGGACGTAAAGAAGGTCGAGGGGTTCAACGCGAAGTTGGCGGTCACCCTCACCTCGGGGATCGGCACGATGGCCTGTGCGTACCTGTTCGCCCTCCTGGCTCTTGTCGGGCTGCCAGCGGCGCTCAAGCCGCACGGCATGGGCTTCGTTCCCTGGTTCGCCCAGACTTTCCTCCAGTTGGTGCTGCTCAGCGTGATCATGGTCGGCCAGAACGTCCAGGCGGCAGCCGGTGATCACCGTGCGGTGCTGACCGAACAGAACACCGAAAAGTTGATCGACCTGCTCGATGTCCACACCGAGGGGGGACTGGCCGAAGTGTTGAAGAAGATTGACGAACTGAAGCCCCGCACTAGGAAGGTGACCCCATGACTGCACCCCTGACCGGCGACGTACGCCACGGCATCCGACGTTGGGGGGGCCTTGGCAACTTCATCGACGGAGACTGCGTGATCGCGGGCTTCGAGCACGCGAGGATGTGCAAGGGGACTGCGAACGCTAGTTCGTGGCAGAAGTTGATCTGGAAACTGGGCTTTCGTCCTCCCCACACGCCCTACTCGCTGTCGGTCTACGCGAAGTACCTGGCGACAATCGGCCAGAAGCCGGGCCCCGAGGTTGGCGTAGCGCCGGACGCCTTCTTCGCCTGGGCGAAGGACGCGGGCCTCATCATCGACTGGGGACGCCTGACTTCGCTCAGCCGTGATGCGCTACACCAGGCGATGCTTGACTACAACGGCGTCGTCCTGGCGATTCAGTTGACCGAAGACGCCTACCACAACGTCTGGGACCACCAGGCGTGGAGCATCGGAACCGACCCCGGCAGCCAGCCCGACCCGTCCCTGGGCCACGCCACGCTGCTGGTGCAATACAACGCCGACGAGGATGCGGTAGTGACCTGGGGACGCACCAAGAACCAGACGGCCCAGTTCACCACCGTTACTACGTGGGGGGCCTACGTGTTCCTGGACGAACAGGACCGGAAGTGTCCTAACTTCGACCAACTGCTCGCCAACATCCACAATCTCTAACCGAAAGGGTCACAATGTCAACCACCACCCCCGTCAGCCCAAGCGTCGTGAAGGACATCACGCGGCTGCTCGTGTCCTACGCCACCACCGCTCTCGTCGCGCTTGTCGCCCACTTCGGCTTCCACCCGAGCCTCAGCGTCCTGGCGCTGGTCACAACCGCCGTAGGTGCAGGTGTCGCGGTCGCCCTGCGCCTGATTGAGGTCAAGTTCGCGTGGGTCGGCGCGTTGCTGGGGTACATCGGGCGCCCAAGTTTCCGAGTGTCTACGCGGGTCACGAACGCCCAGGTCATCGCTGAACTGACCGCCCAGGTCGCGGCGTTGCAGGCGCAGGCCGCTGAATTGGCCCACCCCAGCCAGCCGACCGAAGCGCCCGTGAGCGAGCCGCCCGTGGCGTCGAACACGCCCGCTGGGGCCTAATGGAGCACAGCCACTTCACGCCGGTCATTCCGCCCCACGAAGTCCGGTGGTTTGGGCCTGGCGAAGAGTGCCTGGACCCCAAGAATGGCGATATCCTGCTCGTTGATCACGGCACCATCGCCAGCCGCATCATCGAGGATCTGGAGAAGGCGGCGACACTTACCGAGCCTGAACTAAACGGCTATACCTGGTGCGGCCACGCGGCTAATATCCGCACCGACCTTCCTGGGGGAAATGTCGCCTCCGAGATGGGGTTTCGCGGGCTGGAACGCAACCCTATGGCATCGTACGAGCACCGTGACTATGCGGTAGTTACATTCACGGACGCCACTGACCGACAGCGTGCGGTGTTCAGCCAATTTGATGACGCGATGGCCGATTTGGATTACGGGTGGTTTGAGTATCTGCCGATTGCCTTTGACGACCTCACGCACGCCCAATTTTCCGGCTCGTGGGGCGACCACCTGATTTGTTCGGCGCGCACGATGCTCTGCGCGGCCCCGCTGGGGTTCATGGGAGATCGCCTAGCCATCCGTACCGAGCCCATGCGAATCGCCTACTGGCTGGACGCCAAACACTGACCGTGGAAGGTGCTTGACACCCCCGCTACAAGGGTGTATCGTGTGCCTAACACAAGGAGGTCAGATGCGAAGGAATCACGAGCCAGTCCTGGCGAGGACAGTGGTGGATGAATGGGCGATAGCGGCCCAGGTCCCAAAGCCCACCGCGCGTGGGACGATGCTGCGCTATTCAGGTGCCCACGGGTGTTTCCGGCGCATGGCCTACGACTGGTTCGAGGCGCAGTATTCAGATCCGCCAACGCCAGCGATGGTCATTCAGGCCAACATGGGGACGCTGTTCGGGGAAGCGCAAGCGGCGGCGCAGATCCGCAAGTATGGCGGTGAGGCCGAACGTGCGAGCCAGATCAACCACTGGCTGAGCGGGTCGGCGGACTGGTTCGGCCAGGTCCCTGAATACGGTGATGTGGTCTACGAAAACAAGGTCAAGTCGGGTTTCGCCTTCAACAAGGCGATGGGCTACAAGCGTGGCTACGGCAGGGTGTCGCGCAACGGCGAGGACGGCCCCCCGCTTGAAGCGGTAGTGCAGGCCGGGATGAACGCCATCGGGATCTCGATGGAACTTGGCCGGACGGTCGAGTGGGTGATCGTCGGTGTGCTGTCAACGGACGTGCTCTCGGTAAACGAGGCCCGACAGATCGACGCGACGGACACCGAGCGATTCTGCGGGGAGTGGGCGGTCCCGATTGACGTGTTCGAGCCGTGGGCGCGACGGGAGATCGCGCGACTGGAGGAAGCCTACGAAATCATCGACTACGGGAACATCCCGCCGACCATCGCCATCGGGGACGGGGGAGTGCGCGTTGATCTCGACCCCGAGGGCAAGTCATGGCAGTGCGGCTACTGCCCCTACCGCTCGCTGTGCGCGAAGGACGGGGAGGGATTCGTGCCCGTGACGCAGAGCGCCCTGATTCGTCGCCCATCAACAACTGAAACGAAGGAGTAACCATGCCAGGATTCACTAAGGAACAGGTCGCCGCCCTGCTCAAGCCCATCAAGCCGAGCCGCGTCATGCACGCCAACGGCCAATCTCACGTTCCGGCCTTCGACGTGGCCGCGCACCTGACGCGCATCTTCGGTTATGGGGGATGGGACACGGAGAACTGCGAGTACCGTCTGGCCTTTGAGGACTCGGAGTGGCGCAAGAAGGATGCCCGCGAGTACCAGGTGTGGACTGTTGGTTACACGGCGTCGATCACCCTGGTCGTGAAGGATGCGTGGGGCAACGTCGTCGCCCGCTACTCCAACGGGGCCGGTGGGGACGCAGTGAACCAGCCCAGCCGGGGTGACGCGCACCACCTGGCGATGACTACCGCTATTTCAACGGCGCTGAAGCGCTGTGCGGCCTTCGGTCTTGGCGACCAGTTCGGTCTCAGTCTCTACAACAAGGGCATGACCAACGCCCTGGTCAAGACCACGCTGGTCATGCCAGACGGCACCGTCACCGTTGTGGACGTGGAGGAAGGGCTGGAGAAGCCCGAGTCGCTGGGGAACGACGAGAAGCAGGTTGGCGACGGGGAGGTCGAGAAGCCGGCTTCCAAGCCGGTCCCGGTGCCAACAGACGGGAAGCGTCCCGAACTTACCGACGGCCAGAAAGCGGTGCGCGAACACCCGCGCTTCGTTGCTATGGATTCGACGGAAAAGGGCGCGTTCCTAAGCGACAAGGCAGGCCACCCGATCCACACCATCAGGGATCTGGACGCCGACGATTGCGAAGCGGTCCTGGCGGCGTTGCGTGCTCTGGAGCCCACCCATGACTGACCAGACCAAGCCAATGGACGCTGAGCGCCTAGCGAAGATTGAGAGGCGTCAACGACAAGGGGGAACAATGAACAAGATCGAGGCGCCGTTCCAGCGCCACTCAGACACTTCGCGCGAAGCGGCCCAGGCCATCGCGCCCACGGCGGAGAACTTGCGCGAGCGCGTGTTCCGTGCCATCAAGGGCTCGCCGGTCGGCATGACGGCTGAGGAGATCCAGGCAAAAACCGGCATCAAAGGTGACACCGTGCGGCCCAGGATCGTGGAGTTGTACCGGGCGAACCGCATCCACATCGTCGGGAAGCGGCGCACCCAAAGCAATCGAAGGGCAGACGTGTGGTTTGCCAAGGGAGAACCAGCGTGAAGTGTACCAAGCCCCCCAGGGCCAGTCATTTGACGGGATACCGGACGTATGGCTGCCGGTGCGATCTGTGCCGCCAGGCAAACCGCGAGCAGCAGAAGCGGTGGCGCTGGGACACCGGGCGCACGACGCACCGGCTCGTCAAGATCACCCAGAAAGACATCGAGCGTGGCTGAGTTCGTTCAGTTCGACGTTCTGGGCGTCCCTGCCCCGCAGGGCTCCAAGAGCGCCTTTGTTCGGGCTGGTCGGGCGGTTATCGTGGATGGGTCGAGCAAGACGGGGCGCGACAAGCACTCCCTGTGGCGCTCGCAGGTCTCGGACATCGCTAGCCAGGTGCGCGACGGGATGCAGTTCGGTGGCCCCGTGGGCGTCAGCGTCGTCTTCTTCTTGCCGCTCCCGGCCAGCGATCCCCACCGCACCCTCCACGCCAAGAAGCCGGACGCCGACAAGTTGGTGCGCTCGGTCCTTGACTCGCTCACCACGTCCGGGCTCGTGCGCGACGACTCGCAGGTGTACGAGATTCAGGCCATGAAACTATACGCGCGCGATGGGCACTGGACGGGTGCGTCGATCCGCGTGTGGGACGCGGCGGACGAGGAAATGCGCTACCGCGCGGAGTCCAAGGCCGCTGCAAGGGCCAGCCGGTGATCAGGGCCAGCGCCAGCAAAAAGTCTCGTGCGTGGCTTGACAGCCACGCTACGAGGGTGTACCGTTAATCAGACAGGAAGGTGAAGGAATGGAAAACGCAGTGATGATCGTAGGGAACATGACCCGAGACCCCGAACTTAAGTTCGTTAACTCGGGCGCGGCGACGGTGAAGTTTTCCGTGGCCGTGAATGAGAAGCGGTTTGACCAGACCACGCGGGAGTACGTGGACAATGTCAAGTTTTTCGACGTGACCGCCTGGAACACGCTGGCCGAGAACGTCGCCCACTCGCTCAAGAAGGGCTACCGCGTCGTCGTCATCGGCAAGTTGAACCAGCGGACCTGGGAAACGGACGCTGGCGAAAAGCGCCACGCCATCGACATCGTGGCCGACGCCGTTGGGCCGGACCTGCGTTTCGTAAACGCTGAGATCCACCGCGCCGAGAAGGCGTCTACGGCCCCCCGCGATTTCGACGACGAAGACCCGTTCTAAACCGAAACACCAACAACAACAAAAGGAGTGAATGTGAACAAGACAGAATACGTTGCGGCGCTGCGAGGCATGGCCGACGTGATCGAACAGTCGGCGCTTGACCCCGACACGTACATGAGCCGCCCAATGCTGAACCTGTTTGTCGAGAACGCCGACGCGATGGCAGCGCTGGTGCGCCAGATCGGGGGACATTTCACCAAGGACACGCTGGGTGAGTCAGTGTTCTTCCTGCGGCGCGACTGTGCTGGCGGCTACATCGACGTGAACGCCAGCCGCGAGAACGTCTGCGAGCGCGTCGTCACTGGGACAAAAGTGGTGCATATCCCGGACCCCGACTTCGAGGCGCCGGAAGTGCCGACCGTTGAGGTTGAAGTCGAAACGTTTGAGTGGAGGTGCCCGGAAAGCATCCTGTCGGGGGCCGAATCGTGAAACGATCTGGACTGAAAAGGTCGAAGGGGCTGAACCCGATTTCGGCAAAACGACGCCTGGAAAACCGGGAGCGGTCCCGCAACATGGCCCTGCTCTTTGGCCCGCGTTCATCGTGGCGCTGCCGGATCACCTTCGCCCACCCGACCGTCCAGGCGTTGCTCGGACCGTGCTACGGGCCGGTCAACGGGCACGAGATCGTCAAGCGTTCCCAGGGTGGCAGCATCACCGACCTGTCGAACATCATCCTGCTTTGCGCGCGTCACAACGATTGGGTGGAAGATTCCCCAACCGAAGCGCACCGGCTCGGGCTAATGAAGCACAACTGGGAGGAGCGATGACTCACGTCGCCGTCATCTACAACGAGCGGTCCCGAATCGTGGCCGTCTACGAGGTCAACGACGTTGACGGGGATGGTTTCCTTCTCGGTTACGCGAAGTCACGCGAGGGCGCTGAGCGCGTGGCATGGCAGTCCGGCTACGAACTAGAGATGCCCTGGCGCAGGCGCGACACCGACGACGACGAATGGGTCGCGTTCGGCGTCGAAGTCCCCGAGCCGGAAGGGGCAGGCCGTGACTGAGCGACTCTACAAGTGGCTCCTAGCCGACGACACGACGCCCGTCCAACACAAGCCCTGGCCCGTCAAGGTGGGCGAGTGGACGCCCGAGGAAGAGCCCGTGCTCTGTGAGTCCGGCTGGCACGGTGTACGCGAGAAGGACGTGCTCGCACACCTACCCGGACGACTGGGAGCCAAACTCTACGTCGTTGAGGCCAAGGGCATCGTCCACGGTGACGACAAGTTCGCGGCGCTCTCCATGCGTCTCGTCGAGCACATCGGCACCACCGACGAGTCCAACCTGCGTCTCTTCGCCTGCGACGTGGCGGAAGATGTGCTCGACCTCTTCGAGGACAAATATCCGAACGACCGGCGCCCGCGCGAGGCCATAGAAGTATCTCGTCGCTACGCGATGGGAGAAGCGACCCGAGAAGAGAGGGACGCCGCTGGGGACGCCGCGTGGGACGCCGCTCGGGACGCCGCTGGGGCCGCCGCTGGGGCCGCCGCTTGGGACGCCGCTCGGGACGCCGCTGGGGCCGTCGCTGGGGCCGCCGCTTGGGCCGCCGCTTGGGACGCCGCTGGGGACGCCGCGTGGGACGCCGCTCGGGACGCCGCTGGGGCTCGCTACTCCAACTGGCTCGTCGTGCGACTAGAGAGCGGGTACTGACATGACTAGCCCCCGCAAGTACCGCAAGAAGCCGGTGGTGGGCGCCGATGACTAACGACCTCGACACCTGCGCCAACTGTGGGCACATTGAGTACCACCACCAGCCCGATTGCCAGTGGACGGAATGGGAATTGCTCGGCTCTCCACGCGAGAACTGGTGTCAGTGTGAGGCGTTCGTAGAGCAGACAGGAGAGAGC
>JAEHJW020003204.1_pt1 | contig 16012 bp, 20 predicted proteins | sample 9271431 | NCBI WGS metagenome assembly JAEHJW02
AGCCGCGAGCGCGCAAGCGACGCCCAAAGCCCTACCAATGGCTGAAGGTGCCACGGAAAAAGGCTCGACGACAGGTGCGGTTGTATGGCTATCTCCCAAACCCTTCAGCCTAAGTAAGTGCCATTGGTATTAGCACTCCAATAAAGAACCCGATATTGGCGCGGACACTCTTCACTTGTACTTCTCCTCAACATGAAAACGCGACGCTGTATGCGCTCGAGAAAATAGACTGCCCCAGCCATTTCTCACCAATCTCGACGTGACGCAGACTTGTGGCGCTCGCACGACGAGGCTCATTCATTCTCCGATATTAGGCGCATCAAGTCTGACTTTGAAGGACCTTTTCCGAGTACGGCCACGCGATCGGCGGCAGCGAGGGTTTCGGGTCTGTGCGCCAGCACCAGCCGTGTGATCTTCAGGCGTTTGATGAGCGCATTGATCTCGCGCTCTCGCGCCACATCTAGATGGCTCGTCGCCTCATCGAGCACCAGGAACTTCGGTTTCCGATACAGTGCTCTCGCCAGCAGCACTCGCTGGCGCTGCCCGCCGGAAAGGCTCGACCCCATGTCGCCGACCAGGGTCTGGTAGCCCATGGGCAGGGCGGCGATCTCCTCGTGGATACCCGCCAGTTGGGCCGCTGCCGCCACCCCTTGCGGCGTTGCGTCGGGATCAAACAGACGGATGTTATCGGCAATGGAGCCGGCGAAGAGCTGGTCGGCCTGCATCACTGCGCCGACCTGCGCTCGGTAGCGCGCGAGACCGAGCTTGCGGATATCGATCCCGCCGAAGCGGATCTCCCCCTCGGTCGGCTCGAGCAGCCCGAGGATCAGCTTCGCGAGCGTCGTCTTGCCCGCGCCTGAGGGCGCGGCGATCGCGACGCTCTCCCCAGGCTCGACCGTGAGATTGAAGTGCTCGAGCACCCAGGGGTCCCCCTCGGCATATCGGAAGCTCAGGTTCCGCACCTCGAGCCGGAGGCTCTCAATCTCATCCGCGTGCACGCCCTCGAGATGCGTCTCCGATTCGCTTAGCGCGATATCCGCCACCCGCTCGGCTTGCAGCTCGAGCATGCGGAACTCGTTCCATCGATCAAATAGCGCCGCGCCCCCGCCGATGCAACTGATCCGCATAGGCGATGAAAGCCACCAGCATCCCGGCACTGAACTGCCCCTTGAGCACCAAGTCTGCCGCCCACCAGATGAGCGCGACGCGCGCCAGGCCGAAGATCAGCCCGCTGCGTCGCGGGGTCCTGCTCGAGCCCTTTGCGTTCGATATTGAGTTCCGCGGTGATGAACGCCAGCGTGTTGCCGAGCGCGGCGCTCTCGAGCGGGTTATCGACGCTTGCGAGTGTTTGCCCCGCCGACACGCGCTCGCCCTGATGCACGTCGACGGCGGGCACATCGCCCGCGCTCGCCGCATTGAGCGTCACCAGTCCCGATGCCGGCACGAGCGTGCCCTGCAACGTCGCCCGCTGCGTGTAATGGCCGAGAAAGAGGTAGATGATCGCCGCAGCGACAAACGCCACGGCCAGCACGCTTACCGCCCAATTTTCATGTAGTTCTGAATGAAAAACTTGTATGAGAACACTCCGTTCGGGTCCGTGCGCGTACGTCGCAATTCTCGCCAGAATTTCCTCTCGTAATGTAGAAGTTTGGTCCACCGGGACTCTCCCGCCATGAGCTGAAAATTCAAATATTCTAGTGGCGCACCTAACAGGTGCGTTCTCCAAAGTGCCAAGCAGAATGCAGTGCTTCCCGAGCGCGGCACCGATGCGATCATTAGCTGCTTGGTCGGCGGTCCACTCCAGGACTGAAAGTCGAAACGGTCTGTATACATCAGGGAGGAGCTAATCATTGAATTGGACTCGCGAGATGCGTAAAATTCCGGCCGTCGACGTCACAGAGTCTACAATTGCGCCGGAGATGCTCCGTGAGGCTGTTGCGCAGATCTCTCCGTGGGTCTGAGTTTGAGATTTGGCAAACTCCCATGCAGCCAGTTCCGCGAACTAGACATGGCTGCCCTCGCCAGCATGACCCACAACCTCAACTGTAAACTGTAGATTTCGGCTCACTACTGTCCCAACCTTTGTTGGAAAGGCAACGAAAAGTAACTGATACACATATGGTTTTCTGACTTTTGTGGGTGTCACCGACCTGAACTCGATTGGGGCATTTAGCGACCCTTCGGAGCCGAGGTCCGCCATGTTCACCGGCAAGCTGGTGTTCGCCCAATTGATCGAGCATTTGCCGCCGCAAACCTTCCGTCGCTGCGTGGCGCGTTACGGAGGGCCGCGCAAGGTCAAGAGCTTCGCGTGTCTGGATCAGCTGCTGGTGATGATGTTCGCGCAGCTGACCTTCCGGGAGAGCCTGCGCGACGTCGAGGCGTGTCTGCGGGCTCAGCCGGAAAAGACCTATCACATGGGCATGCGCGGTGGGATGGCGCGCAACACCCTCCCGAATGCAAACGCGACGCGAGACTGGCGCATCTATGCGGATTTCGCCCAACGTTTGATCCGCACTGCGCGCGATCTCTATGCCAGCGAACCGCTCGGCATTCAGCTCGACAATACCATCTACGCCCTCGACTCGACAACTATCGATCTGTGCTTGTCGCTCTTTCCGTGGGCACCATTCCGCGCGACCAAGGCGGCGGTGAAGCTCCACACCCTGCTCGATCTGCGCGGGAATATACCGACCTTCCTGCATATCAGCGACGGAAAGCTTCACGACGTCAACATTCTCGATCAGCTCATCCCCGAGGCCGGCGCTTTCTACATCGTAGATCGCGGCTATGTCGACTTCGAACGTTTGGCGAGATTCGATCAGGCAGGCGCGCTCTTCGTGACTCGTGTCAAACGAGGCAAACGTTTCAAACGACTCGCCTAGCGCAAGACCGATCGAAGCTCCCGGGTGATCTGCGACCACGCGATCGCCTTGACCGTCTTCTATTCCAAACAGGGTTACCCGAAGCCGCTGCGCCGCATCCATTTCAAAGATCCCGAGTCCGACAAGAAGCTGGTGTTCATCACCAACCATCTGGATCTCGAGCCACTCACGGTCTGTCAGCTCTACAATATGCGATGGCAGGTAGAGCTGTTCTTCAAATGGATCAAGCAGCACCTGCGGATCAAGACGTTCGTCGGCACCTCGGAGAACGCCGTGAAGAGCCAAATCTGGATCGCAGTGTGTACGTACGTGCTCGTGGCGATCGTACGAAAGAGACTGAAGTTGGAGGCGTCGATGCATGAAATGCTACAGATTCTGAGCTTGAGCCCGTTTGAGAAAAACGTCGCTCGATCAACTGCTTACGCTCAACGCTCCACGCCCGCAACAGCCCGGCGGCGCCAACCAGCTGATTTTGCTCCAATAACGTTGGGACAGTAGTGATTTCGGCTGACCAATCAGCACACCCCGTGCCATGATAGCCGTCCCCTCGCACTGAGTAAGCGCGCGCATCGGAAGCTGGACTCACCCTCCGGAGTAGCCCGCAGACTCGTCTCCGATTATGTTGTCTTTGATCAAGCACAAAAAAACGTCTACCGAGAGACGCTGAGAACTTATTGTCCAGAGGGCGCTTTGGCCCGATATCTAATTAGCAGATTGCGAAGTTCATCAATACGTGCATCTGGATACGTTGTTGAAAGTATTGGCGGCATTGCCCCATCTGGGCCTAACACCGAATTAACATCTGCTCCGTGCGACAACAGCAAGTAAACTGTCGCCACATTCTCGGAATAAACGGCCGCATCGAGTGCGGTCTGATTATTGGTCGACACGCCGCGTCTCTGTTCAATGTTCGCTCCACGCTGCAGCAATTGCCTTACAACGTCATCCTCGCCATCGCCTGCGGCGATCGGAAGCGGCGCCTCTACTTTGAATGTACTTCCATTGAGTGAAATCAGAGGCTGTGGGTTTACGTTGGCGCCATGCTGAAGAAGCATTTTTATGATATCTCTGTGTCCCGCCTTTATCGCCATATCCAGCAGTGATATTTGTGCGCTGTAAGGCCCAACAGTTGACAGCGTTGCATTCGCGCTAAATCCAGACTCCAGTCTATGTCTCAGCGCTGCAGCGTTTCCCGAAATAACCTCTTTGAACACCGGCCAGTTTTGCTGCCCGGGAGGTGCGGAGCCCTCAATGGCTTTTGTGAGCAAATTCAAGCGGCCTGGCGACAGAGGGCCTGACGCTTGAGGCATATTTGATGGATATTTCTTACGAAGAAGATTGTAGGTTCTTTCCGAATATTTATATATGGACGCTCCCTTGGCCGTAACTGCTGGTGCTTTCTCGTGTTTGACGCTGCGGGCGGATCTATCCGCACGTGACTGCGACCCAGGAGCATTCTCCGCTGGCGCATGCGCTTGTCTCGTCGTTACATAAAGTCCCGCAGCAATTGCGGCGACAACGATCGCCGCGAAAAAAAAAGTAGTGCGCTTTACCATCAATTTTCCCCTATGGCGAGCGATTGATAACGGGTGGCTTCGGTTCTTAGGACAGATTTCTTCATGGGTTAAGTGGATCTGCCAGCTTGGTTGATTATCTCTCGCTCTGTTTCTTCGTCAATCGTTCCCCACGCCGCGCAGTCTGACGCGAAGCGGCAGAAGCTCCGTTGGGAGTGCTGCGGTTGACCCTCGATCATGCCGCAAGCCTGCATGGTGTACGTCCGTAGTAAACATCGTCTGGTGTCTGGTAGTCCAGCGCCTGGTGAGTGCGCTGAGTATTGTAAAAGTCAAAGTACTCGGTCAGTCCGCGTCGTAGCTGCCGGGCGGATGCGGTTTTCCATCCAGTTGTTGTCGATCGGCAGGTTGCCGTCGTCGATGTAACGTATCAGCGCGTTCCAGCGCTTGAGGCTGTAATCGATCGCCTTCGCGCTCGCCGATCCGTCGGGCACCTTCAGGCGGTGGATAACGAGCCACTCATGCAAGAGATCGGCGATCGGCCGGGCGCGCTCCTCGCGCAGCCGCGCCCGGCCGATTGCATCGAGGTTCTGCTCGCGTGCCTCGCGCTCGACCTTGTAGAGTTTGCCGAACAACTCCAGCGCTTCGACGGCGAGTTCACTGCGATGGTTGGTGTAGAGCTCATCGAACTTGCGCCGGGCGTGTGTCTTATCCAGTGCGCGGGATAACGTGCATTATCCAGAGTCGGCCGTTATCCGGAGCGTAGGCGGAGAGCGTCGGGACGTGCTGTGCAGCAAGGGTATGGTCTCCGGATAAGGCCACGGTGTCATCCGTGTCGGCTGAGCAGCGTTGAGATGAGAGACGACCACGCGTTTCGTGGATTACACGAGATGTACGATGCGGCAGCCACTGTGCCCTCCGTATCGGTTGTGCGATGTCAAGCGCATCTGGCGCGGTAATCACGGTCTCGGGCGAGGATCGCTCCAGCTCTACGAGTATTGGGTCTATCGCTTTGCGAGATATTGTTACGCGCACTCACTGGATCAGCGCTCCGGGCTGACGCAGCTCGGCGCTGAGCAGTTCGCCCGCTGGTGGCGCTCGCAAGGCAGTCGACGACGCGGGGACCTCAAGGAGGCCATCAGGGGATCGCGGATGGCACTGCGCGCATGGGCATTTGCGCTCTCGATGCTGGGGGAGTCCATTCCGCCCTGGAGTCCGCCGCGGGTAGCACCGATGCGTGATCCGCGCCTCGGCGCATTCGCCGACTACCTGCGCGAGGTGCGGGGCAATCCGCCGCAGACGATCCACAAGAAGCTCGCAGAGCTGACAGCTTTCGATCATTACCGACAGCGCCTGAGCGCGGCGGAGCGGCCGATACGTCTCTCGGAGATCGATACGTATGTCATCGCGTGCCGGCGACGCTTTGCGCGCAAGACAGTCGCCAGCATCTGTTCGACGATCCGGAGTTATCTCAGATTCTTGCACGCGACGGGCGAGATGGATACCGATCTCGCCACATCGGTGATGGCGCCGATTGTGCGTACCGCCGAACGGCCGCATCGCGCTTTGCCGTGGGCCGACGTGCAGAGGATTCTCCGCGCCGTTGACCGTACGAGCCCGAAGGGGCGCCGTGACTACGCCTTGCTCTTGATGATGAGCGTCTACGGGCTCGGGGCCGGCGAAGTGATCCGCATCCGGCTCGAGGACATCGACTGGCAAGCGGCGAAGCTGCGGATCGTACGACCGAAGACTGGCGCTGTTTTTCATTTGCCGTTGCTGCCCGCCGTGGCCCGCGCGCTCGTTGATTACCTCAGGCATGGTCGGCCAGCCTACACACCGGCGCGTCACCTGTTTGTCACGGTGCAAGTGCCATTCAAGCCTCTGGCTTGTTCAACGACAGTTCGTTGGATCTTGCACTCGGCCGCATACCGAGCGGGCGTAACGGCCGCGTTTCTCGGCACGCACGCGCTGCGCCACACGCACGCGTGCCGGCAGCTCGAGCTCGGAACGCCACCGAAGATCATCGGTGACATCCTCGGCCACCGCGATCCGCAGTCCACGTCCGCCTACCTGCGGGTCGCCTCCGAGCGGCTGCGTGAGCTGTCTCTGCCGGTGCCGGTATGAGCGGCCTGACTCCCGCGCGGCTGGGCAAGGAGATCACGGCATTCCTCGTATTCAAGCGAGCACTCGGCTACCGCTATCGACGCGGCGAGTTCACGCTGCGTAGCCTCGAGCGCTTCGCCGTCCGTAGCCGAGGGTCGCGGTCGCCGATTGATCTGGAGGGAGTGATCCGAGCATGGCTGCTGCGTACCCCAGGGCGCAAGCCCGTCACGCTCGCCGATGACCTCGGAGCGGTTCGGCAGTTCTGCTTGTATCGGCGTCGGAGTGACCCCACGGCCTTCGTGCCACCGGTCAGCCTCGCGCCGCAGACCGAGTCGCACTATATCCCATACGTGTTCTCGCTCGAGGAGATCCGTCGGCTGATCACGGCGGCCGAACACCACCACGGACGCAATTTCTGGCCCGGGATGTTCCGGATGTTGTTGATCGCGACGTACTGTACGGGTCTGCGCCTGGGCGAGGCGGTCCGACTGCGACTAATCGACCTCGATCAGGAACGGGACGTGCTCCATATCCGGGAGAGCAAGGGGCGAAGTCGCGAGGTGCCGTTCCAAGCCGATCTCGCGCAGCAGTTTGCGCGCTATCTTCACGAGCGCGCGCAGTTGCTGAGTTCCCGAGGAGGAGAGGCCGAGACCGCGCTATTCGTCGGCCTCTACGGCCGCGGTATCACGGTCGGCGCAGCATCGGGCGCGATCTGTCGACTGTTACGACAACTGGGCATGAAGAGCAAGACGGGACGCTGCGGGCCGCGCCCTTACGACCTGCGTCACGCGTTCGCCGTTCACCGCCTCACCGCTTGGTACCACGACGGTGTCGATTTGAACGCCCGCCTCCCGTGGCTCTCGGCCTACATGGGGCACGTCAACGTACTCGGCACCGAGGTCTACCTGCATGCTACCCCGGAGCTGCTCGCGTTCGCGAGCGACCGCTTTGCCGCTCGATTCGCACAGCCAGGAGAGCGGTCGTGAGCCGAACTGGAGGCGCTACGCTGCTCTCTCTGGTCGAGACGTACTTCCTCGGCTATCTTGTCCAGACCCGTGGCGCCAGTCCACACACGATCCGGGCCTATCGCGACACGCTGCGGCTGCTGTTCAAGTTCCTCGCCGAGCGCCGCGGCTGTGTGGTGGCAGCGCTCGGCCTCGATGATCTTCACGTCGATGCCATTCTCGCATTCTTGTCCCATCTCGAGGGCGTGCGGGGAAACAGCGTCGCAAGCCGCAACATCCGCTTGGCCGCGATCCGCAGCTTCTTCCGCCATCTCGTCGAACACGACTTGCCACGAGCCGGACAGTATCAGCGCGTGCTGTCGCTGCCGAATAAGCGCGCCCATCTCGGCGCCGCACAGTATCTCGAGCCCCAGGACGTGAAGCTGCTTCTCGCCCAACCGGATCGTTCCAGCGCGGCTGGACGCCGAGACCACGCGCTGATGCTCTTCCTGTACAACACCGGAGCCCGCGTCAGCGAGGCGCTCAGCGTGCGCGTCGAACACCTCTCGTTGACCTCACCGCGCCACGTACGCCTGTTCGGAAAGGGAAGCAAGGAACGACTGTGCCCGCTGTGGCGTGAGACGGCAGAGGCGCTTGGCGAGCTTCGGACCGTTCACGAGAGCCGTGCGGATCAGCGAGTGTTCTGCAACCGCGCAGGCGCCGGCTTGACGCGCGACGGCGTGGCGTATCTGCTGCGCAAGTACATGGCGTCGGCCGCTCGCACATCGCCCGGACTGCGCCGCCGGCGGATCTCGCCCCACGTGCTCCGACACAGCTGCGCCGTAGCCCTCCTGCAGGCCGGCGTCGACATCACGGTAATCCGCGACTATCTCGGCCATGCCAGCATCGCCACCACGAACCGCTACGTCGCCACGAACCTGCAGATGAAGCGTGATGCTCTGGAGCAGTTCTGGAGCCGGTCGGGACTCTCGTCTACGCACACGCGGCCGTGGAGGCCGAAGCCCGATGTACTCGCCTACCTCGCGTCCGTCTGAGCGGCAGCAACATTATCCGGAGCGCCCGTACCGAAAGACATAGCGATTCCGGGCCCTCTCAGCAGACGCTCCGGATAACGGCCGACTCTGGATAATGCGCCATACAGCCTGCTTCGATCACGCCCTTCTTGAACAACGCCTTGTAGCCGACGTAGTCATCGCATACGAGCGTGCCCGTCCAGTCCCCGAGGAACGTGCGGGCATGCTGGCCACTGCGGCCCTCGGCAAAGTCATACACCACGATCGGTGCAGGATCGTATTCGGTGGTGCCGTAGCTCCATAGGTAGGCTCGGTGTGTGTGCCCGAGACCGGGCTTGAGCATCGGGACCGGGGTCTCATCGGCGTGCAGCACAGTGCGCCGGAGCAGATACGCTCTCTGTGCGCACCACAGCGGCTCGAGTCGCACGCCGCACGTACCCGACCACTCCGCGAGCGTCGAGCGCGGGATGGCAAGACCGGCGCGCTCGAAGATCCCTTCCTGGCGATACAGCGGTTGGTGGTCGGCGAACCATGCCGCATCCGAGACTATGCCGCAAAACTCCGTAGGAAGCATGAAAAGCGCTTGTATTACAAGAGTTTACAGCGTGGAAGGTTCGGCATAGTCTTCCCACAAAATTCTTGGAGGCGAACGTCGTTCTGTTGGCTCGGTGGAACGCTGGCAAAGAAAGATATCGCTGCGGTCGATCGAAGGTCCTTTGAGTTCGATCCTGGAGTCGTACGCAGCTTCTCTCAACGAAGAGGGGTACTCGCACGAGAGTTTCCTGAGCAAGACTTGGTTCGTGATCGGATTCAGTCGGTGGCTTCACCAGAAGCGTATAGGGATCTCGGAAGTCACCCTTAGCGTTGGTCAACGATTCCTCCGAGATCGTAAGTCCTGCAGAAGCGGCGATCCGGCCACGCTGAGGCATTTCTTGACATGGATGCATAGCGAAGGCTTCGTATCTGTGCAGGCGCTTCAGCGTTGTCAGAAGTCCGAGGTCGACGCGCTGGCGGAGGAGTACTCGGGATATTTGTTGAACGAGCGCGGTCTTGCCTCCACGAGTTGTGCGGTTTACGCAGCTATCGCTCATCGCTTCCTCGTGCGCTGCTGCCATCGAGGCCGATTGGATCTGGAGAGCCTGAACGCTCAGAAGATCCGCGATTTCGTCCTGCAGGAAGTACGCAAGTTTCGGACGTCCAAGGCCGCAAGCTTACTGACGGCTGCGGTTCGCTCTCTTTTGCGCTTCGCACACTACCGCGGCTATATAGATCGATCCCTCGTCGGAGCTGTTCCAGCAGTGGCCCATTGGGCCATGGCACCGATTCCGCGAGCATTGCCGCTCAAGGCTGTTCGTCGAGTTCTCGTGCAAAGTAGATTGAGACGCACTCCTTGCGGGCTTCGCGATCGCGCAATTCTACTGGTTCTGGCGCGGCTGGGGCTCCGAGCTCGGGAGGTCATGCTTCTCGAGTTGGATGACATTGACTGGGCGAACGCATGCATCCACATCTGTGGCAAAGGACGCCAGGAGCGACCGATGCCATTGCCGCACGATGTGGGAGAAGCGATCGCCGCGTATCTGCGTAACGGCCGGCCCGCATCGCCCTGCCGACGCGTGTTCTTGCGCGCCCGCGCGCCGTGGCAAGGCATGGCCAAGTCGTCCTCGGTCTCCGCGATTGTTGGCCGCGCGCTCAAGCGAGCTCAGGTCAACTCGGCAACTCATGGTGCACATCAGTTTCGACATTCGCTTGCGACGAACATGCTGCGCCGAGGGGCATCGCTGACAGAGATTGGCCAAGTGATGCGTCACCGTGATCCGAACACGACGCTGCTGTACGCCAAGGTTGATCTGGACGCACTGCGTGAGGTGGCTTTGCCGTGGCCCGGGAAACCTCTGTGAAGAGCTTGCGGATCTCCGTGCGGGATTACCTGGTGATGCGTAGGGCACTTTGATTTAAGTTGGACCGCCAGGAAGCCCACCTGGCGGATTTCGTAGCGTTCATGCAGCGGCATCGCGCGCGGCGCGTCACAGGGAAGTGGATGGTCCGCTGGGTTCGCGAGAACCCATCGACTGACCCCTCCTATCAAGGGCTGAGATTCGGTGCCGTACGCAGCTTTGCGATATACCACAGCACCGTGGACCCTCGAACTGAGGTGCCGCCAGCAGATATGATGCCGCGCACGCATGGGCGCAACCGCTTCTATCTGTATTCGGACGTGGAGATTCAACGGCTGTTGGCGGAGACTTTGAAGCTTCGAGTCGGCGCAACCAGCATATCGCGGTGGGTGCGATACACGCTCTACGGATTGCTGAGTGTCACGGGGTTGCGGATCGGGGAAGCGCTGAGATTGAACGTCTCAGACGTAGACCTCGCCCAGGGGATTCTCACCATTCGTGATTCGAAGTTCGGCAAGTCGCGCTTGGTCCCTCTTCATCCTTCGACCCGTACCGCGCTGAGAAGATATCTGCAGCGACGCAATGCATACTTCCGTCAACGCGACATCGAGCCGTTTTTCGTTTCCCGCCACGGCACTCGCATGCTCCATAACGATGCCTGGAAGTCTCTTGTCCGCCTGTCGCGAAAGATTGGACTGCGCGGCCCCTCGGATCGACGCGGGCCGCGGCTTCACGATTTCCGGCATCGGGCGGCCGTGCAGGTGATGCTCCACTGCTACCGCTCTGGAGCGGATCCTGAGCAGCGTTTACCGGCGCTCTCGACGTATCTGGGCCATGGAGATTTGCGTCATACCTACTGGTACCTGCACCAAAATCCCGCGCTCATGAAGCAGGCGGTCAAGCGTCTCGAACGCCGCTGGCGGCGTGCGCCATGAACTCCATAGAACCCACCTTCGCCGTTCTTTTGCAGCGGTTTTTCATACAGCGCCTGATGCAGCAGAAGAAGGTGAGCTCGCATACCCTTTGCTCGTATCGCGACACCTTTAGGCTCTTGCTGAGATTCGCCGAGAAATGGCAGCATGTGAGACCGGAAGAACTGAGCATTGAGCAGATTGACGCGCCCTTTGTGACGGCATTCTTGAACGATCTGGAGCGCAGCCGAGGCGTGAGCGCCCGAACAAGGAACCTGCGGCTCACCGCGATCCGTTCGTTCTTCCGATTTGCCTCCTACGAGCTGCCGAGCAGGAACGCGCAGATTCAGCGTGTGCTTGCAACGCCGCGTAAGAAATACACGCGAAGGCTGATCGGATTTTTGACCCGGCCGGAGGTTAAAGCTCTTCTCGACGCCCCCGACAAGCAAACCTGGACCGGGCGGCGTGATCACGCTCTGCTGTTGTTGACCATTCAGACTGGACTGCGCCTCAGCGAAGTGACGGGTCTGACCCGGCAGAACCTGACCCTCGGCAAGACCGCCTACCTGCAGGTTATTGGGAAGGGCCGCAAAGAGCGGGCCGTGCCGCTCTGCAAGTCGGTTGCTACAGTTCTCAAGTCTTGGCTCCGTGAACCGCGTATGGAGGGCACGGAAGTCATTTTCCCAAGCATACGCGGCGGGCGGTTGAGTGCGGATGCGGTTCAGCATCTTCTGAACAAGCACCTCGTGAGTGCAACTAAAGTCTGCTCCTCGATAGGAAGGAAAAAAATTACTTTCCACTGCCTGCGACACACCATGGCCATGGACCTGCTGCACGCGGGTATTGAACAGACGGCGATCGCTCTTTGGCTCGGCCACGAGTCGATTGAGACTACTCAGATGTACCTCGACGCGGATCTTGTGCTGCGCGAGAAGATCCTGGCCAAAACAACGCCGATCGATAGCAGGTCAGGAAAATACCGCCCCACAGGTCAACTGCTGTCGTTCTTGAACCAGCTGTAGGCCCCGGACTATGCCGCATCAGACATCTGAGTTTCCACGCAAATGAGCCTTCTTTGCAAAACTGTCGGCATATTCTCGGATGCGGCATGGTATACCGAATGCCGATATCGGCATTCGGTATACTTCGCCACCAGCACCTGCGCGAGCAGACTGGCCGTCGGGATCCCCTTGTCGATCACCTGCGGCGACACAGGCGCCTGGATCAGCCGCTCGCAGCGCCGACAGACCCATTTGCCGCGGATGTGCCGCTCGACCTCGAACAGCCCAGGGATGTATCCGAGCTTCTCGCTCACGTCCTCCCCGATCCGCTCGAGCGCGCAGCCGCAGCTGCACTCGGTCCGCTCCGGTTCGTGGCGGATCTCGCGGCGGGGCAGATGCTCCGGCAGTGCAACGCGACGGGGCTTTTGCTTCGCCGGCTGATCGACTGCCGGTTCCTGGAGCGCCTCGAGCTCGACGCTGATTGCCTCGAGATCCTCGTCGATCGACTCCTCGAGCAGGCTCCGTTGACCGCTCTCGAGCTGCTCGCTGCGCCGCCCGAAGCGCCAGCGCTTGAGGATCGCCATCTCGTGCGTCAGCTGATCGATCTTCAGCTGCTTGACCCGGATCGTCTCATCCTTCTGCGCTAGCTGCCCGAGCAGCTGCGCGGCGAGCTCGCGCAGCTGCTCGGGGCGCATCTCGGCGAGATTCGGCGGCGAGTCCATAGTGCAGATCATGCCATAACAGGGACTCTACCAACAGCTAGAGTTGTTACAACACGCGGATCGATCCGTACTTCTCGAGGCGCTCCCACGGCAGTCCGACGATGAGTGCTTGTAACTGATCCGGGGTGAGCGACACGTGCTTACCCTGCGCCAGGCGAGCGCTGATGAAGCGCCCCTGGTGCAGACGACGCGCACACAGCTACAGCCCAAAACCGTCGTGCACCAGCACCTTCATGCGGTTCGATCGCTTGTTCATGAACAAGTACGCGTGGTGCACACGAGCCTCACCGAACACGCTCACTACGCGGGTAAGCGCCGTATCCACCCCGGCACGCATGTCCAGCAGTTCGAGCGCGAACCAGGCCGCATCGATCCGGATCACTTCACAAGACCGCTCAGCCACTCGGCACACTCACGCGCCGCCGAGGCCGGCCACTCCACGATCACGGTGCTCGCGCCGCGGCGGACCTCGATGCGGATCCGCGCTGCGCTCGAGACGGGGGGCTTCTCCAGTGCCACCGGCACGAACCGCTGTGCCTCGATCGGTGGCCTCGGTAGTGCCTTGGGTTGCCCGCTCGTCCGTGGCGTCTCGATAGCCCGCTCCGCTTCCGCGACCCACCGCCGCAACAGGTTCGCGTTCACGGACCGCGACATCGCCACCGCCGCGATCGATACCCCCGCCTGGCGGCAGGCTGCCACCGCTTCGGCTTTAAACTCAGCGCTGTGCCGGCGCCGGCGGCGCCGCTCTAAAACCGTAGTGTTCACGTGTCCACTCCAATTTAGGTGGACACGTATCCTCTTATCTCCCCGCCTCAGAAGGCAGGTGTGTTCCCCGAACGCTTACGTCCATTGCCCGTCATGCGCCTTTCCGGTCTGTGGACGACAACGGCCATATGTATGAAAGTGGGGTGAGGTGCAGATTGAATACGGCGGCTGTTTCCTCGGCGCCAATGGCGCGCGTCATCCTGCTCATCAGATCAGCGACGATGGAGGCCGGCACGGGAAGCGACTCAACGACCTCGGTCGGGACGAGTTGGATGGGCACATCATGGCCATTGGCGAGCTTGACCAACTCAATGAGGCTGTGTTCGTCCGGCCCGCCTAAGGTGTAGGTTCCCTTTGGGCCCACGCGGCGTACCGCGGCGAGCGCCGCGGAGACGACATCGTCGATATGAAGCGGGCGGCGCAATTGAGTGCCGCTGCCGAACACGCGAACGGTTCCCCCGGGCAATTTCGGTAAGAGCGAGTTCTCAAACGGCGTTGGAGCGGAGCCTCCGTGAACAATGGGCTGGATACGGAAGATCACCGCGTCTGGCAACGTGGCAAACACCCGCTCGGCGAGGCCCTTGGATTTCAGGTACCAATTGCGGTCAGCTGGATCGGCCCCCGTGACGGAGAAGTAGATCACGGGAATTTGGCGTCCACGAACCGCATCGGCCATCCGTTGTACCGTTGCGACCGTGCCCTGCTCGTATGAGGCCCAGTCCGCCGCCGCGAAGACGCCGGTCAGCACAATCACTGCATCGGCGCTCGCAAGAACAGCGAGGGCATCACGATTGTTCATCCAGTCGGCAAGAACCTCGTCAGCGGGGAGGTTCACGAATTTGCGAACGAGAGCGGTAACGCGGACCGAGATGCTTTTGAGGTGCGGGAGCAGGTGACGCCCGGTACGGCTATTTGCGCCAACCACGACGACATGGCCGGCCGGTGGTTCGATATTTAAATTCATGCAGTACGTCCTTTGCATTTGATGTGCTATCGCATATTATGCGATAGCACATATAATGCAAGTCATGACTGCACCGACATCAACCGATGTGCGCCGCTAAGCTACGAGGTATGGATGACATCGAGGAACTTGGCCTGCTCATGAAGGCGGCCATGCGAGAGGCGGAACGGCGGATCAACGAGGCGCTACGCCCGCTCCATCTCACCGCATGTCAAGCCGAGGTGCTTGATTTACTAGATCGATACGGGGTGATGTCCCTCGGGGATTTAGGTGCGCTGATGGTGGCTGAAGGGGGCCACCCGAGCCGGCTCATAGACCGCATGGTGCAAGCTGGCTTGGTCTCACGGCAGAGCGCGGGCGATGACCGCCGTCGCCTCGAGTTGCTGCCGACGGACCGTGGCCGTGCCCTTTCCGCGCAGGCGCGAGCGGCCAAAGAGCCGTTCAGGGATTGGGTGCGTAGCCAGATCGAAGGGTCCGATCTAGGGCCGGTGCGCGACTTCTTCGCCACTTTTTTGGCCGGGACGGAGATGGAGGAAACGGTCCGTCAGAGGCGAGAAAAGGCAAAGAACGAGCCGCCACGTGGGGCAATCGCCTCGAAAAAATAAATGAGCCCTGGCCCTCGCCGCCGGGCGTCGTCGCGTCGATCACGCGCCTCCCGGAGTGACACATCTGGGTAACGGCCGATCGCGAGAAGCTTCTAAATCCCCGCGTGCCGGTACTTATAGCGCCAGAGACGCGCCCCATTTGGCTTGACGAGAAGATATAGGCCCTTCTCGTCCGATACCTCGTAAGGCTTCTGCACAGCCCTTGCAGCTCGAATCGCAACTTCGGTAAGGCTCATGGCTGGGAGCACCGGTCCGAAGATCCCTCATGGTACTCCCAAATACCCCCGGCAAAATCGCGCTGGAGATGGCGTGGCTTGGATAGGCACGGACAAGACTGAACAGCAACCCATTGATTTACAATGGATTGCCGTTCATTCGTCGACGGGATTAGCGACGTCTGGACGTCGCTGGAAGGGTTGGTGGTGGAGCGGCGGGGGAACGAATAGTTACATAAGTGTCTGTTTTAATAGGCGACTCTGACGACAAATTTCCACGATACCCCTTGAGGTACCCCACCCGAGCACATTGCTGCCATTGGACGGCCTTGGTGAGACGCGCCACGATATTTGATGGACCGGTTTTCACGTTCGGTGATGGACGTGCGGCGTGAGTGATCGTGGCGACGACGTGGGGGCGTGCGTGGATCAGAACGGCGGATCGGGGAAGGGAAGCGAC
>JAEHJW020005190.1_pt1 | contig 16010 bp, 15 predicted proteins | sample 9271431 | NCBI WGS metagenome assembly JAEHJW02
GACACACAAGGGATTTCAAGACCTCCAGATATATTCCGCAAGGCATTGTTTCGTAATTGACTTGTTTCTGATCGGCAACATGAATCTTGCCCGGATGGCGGAACAGGTAGACGCTACGGACTTAAAAACATCTTGTGGTGTAGTATTTTCAACGGTTAGAAGCACATTGCGCGTAAAAGTGCGTAATCCGTTGAAAAGGAGCCAACACCATGGGGTCGATAGTCGAGTCCAAGAAAATCGGCAAGGACGGTAAGGCCGTCACGATCTACCGGGCGCACATCCGGCGCACCGGATTCAAGAGCCAGTCCAAGAGCTTCCGCACCAAGACCGAGGCGAAGGAATGGCTGCGCAACAACGAAGCCACCGTCCTGCTGGAAAAGAAATCCAAGGGGTCAGGCACTACCTTCGCCAAGCTGGCCGAACTATTCGCCGCTGCGCCCCCGATGAAGGGCACGCGGTATTGGGACGCCGGCCACCTCGATTTCTGGATTGAGCAATTCGGGCCGCTGCGCCTCAACGATGTTACGCACGGCGAAATCAACGCCGCCGTGGCCGTGCTCCAAACCCGCCCGGCGATGCGCGCCACGTCGAGCGGCCCCAAGCCTACCGGCAAGCTGCTATCGCCGGCCACGGTCAACCGCCATCTGGCTACCCTTTCCGCCGTGATGAACTTCGCGCTCAAGCGGGGCATGATCGAGGCGCATCCGATGAAGGCCGGCAAGGTGGAGAAGCTGACCGAAGGCAACGGCCGCAAGCGCGTATTGACCAACGAGGAAGTTACGCGCCTGCTGGCTGCTGCCGAGGGTAGCCGGTGGCCGATGATGCCGCTATTCCTGCGCATGCTGCTGACCACGGCCGCGCGCAAATCCGAAGTGCTCAACCTTCGGTGGGAGCACGTCAGCTTGGCCGAGTCAGTGGCGATTCTGCACGAAACGAAGAACGGCCGGGCGCGAGCCTTGCCGCTGGTTTCCGACGTGCGGGCCGCACTGGAACAGGTCAGCAAGGTGCGGCCGATAAATTCCGACTACGTGTTCTTCGACCCCAAGCACCCGGCCCAGCCCAAGAACGTGGACACGATCTGGCACTTTGTGCGCCAACGCGCCGGCCTGCTGAAAGACCGCGACGACCCGCTCGACCAGGTGGTGCTCCACACGACCCGGCATTCAGCCATCACCAAGATGCTGAAAGGCGGCGCCAACCTTACCCAGGCCGCCGTCGTGTCCGGCCACCAGACCCTCGCCATGCTCAAGCGCTACGAGCACCTGGCGGCCCAGGATTCCGTCGAGTTGGCCGAACGCCTGCTCGGCGGTGGTAAATCCGTCGCCTGACGGTTTCAGGCAAAGCGGGCCGGCGCGGTGGGCAAACACCGGCCGGCCCTGACCGAAACGCAACTGCAAGGAGTTACGAAATGGCTACCCAAGAGAATATCAAACCAGCGACCGAAGCCGCAGAGCGCGACGCACTCAACGAAGCCGCAGAGCGCGACGCACTCAACGAAGCAAGCATGGCACTCGGCCGGGCGTGGGGACTTGCTGAAACCCTATGTTTTCAAGCGGGCGAACGCCCCGACGATTTCGACGTCGAGGGCGTCATGCGCGTGATTCACTCGCTGGTGGGCCAAGCGAAGGCGAAGGTAGGCGCTCGGGCCGTTGATCTGGAAATCGACGCCGCGCTGGCGGTTTGTTGTCTGGTCATGGTGGATTCCCAGGAAAGCGCCTATGACCCCGGCTCGTCGTCATCGTGGGCACTTGAGGCTGTACCGAGCGCTATTCAGCGCGCGAAGGATGCAGTCGACGCTGTGCCCTGGGGCCTCCCTCAACTGAAAGCCGCTTGATTCCGGCCGCCTGCGGGCGGCTTTTTTATTCGATGACGTATAAATAACTTTGTGCCTGTTTGTGATGCTTGGCAATCGGTGGCGGTCAAGGTATAGTCGCTGACAGTATCTCGAAACGAAAACCGCGAAGCCAGACCGCAACGACTGGTGCAGTACGAGGCAACACCCCCGAGCGAAAGCTAAAGGTGGTGGTAACGGCCCCCAAGGAATGCACCGCCCTTGGAACCGATACCCCCTAGCCCCCGGCTAGGACAGGCGCTTAGAGATATAGACCGGAGCACTACATGCTGCCGGTCTTTTCATTTGTGGCGACCGGTAGCACCTCGCAGGAGAGTGCGCCATGCAAACCACGAACACCCAAGAAGCATTTGAGTTAAGCGACCTTCGCGCCGTCGAAGCGCTCGCCGCCGAAAATCCCAAGTACCTGACTGTATCCACGCTGCGCTGGCAGCTTCGCCACCGTGACACCAACGGCCTGGCCGCCGCGTGCGTGCGCGTCGGCAAACGCCTGCTGATTTCCAAGTCGCGTTATGAGCACTGGCTGGCGACCCAAACCGAAGCGGCGCGGGGTGTGGCATGAGCTACGCCGCCAACATCCCCCCGCAACTTGATTTCAGCAAGCGCGGCATGTGCGCCGCCCTCAACATGGCCGAGGACGAGTTCACCGACGCCTACCGTAACAAGGAAATCGCGCCCCCGGATAGCGTGCGCTTACGCGAGCCTAGGTGGTCAGTGATGGCCCTGGGGCAGGAAATCAAGAAACGCACCCCGGCGCATCTGGTGGGGCTGGAAGCCCTGAACTATCAGCTTGAAGCACTGGCTCGCGCCGAACGTGCAGAAGGGTGGCGACATGACTAATGCAACCGCCCGTGCCATTGCGGCGCTACAAAAAGAAATGGCCTCAGGGGAAACTGAGGCCAGCAAAGAAAAAACCACTGTAAGCGAGAGTGTACCGAGTGCCAAAAATTTAGGCAACGGTCAGTTCGCCGAGCACGGCGCCGCTTTGCTTGCCAACGGCTATTTAATCATTCCAATCAAGCCGGGCCACAAGCGCCCGGCACTCGACAACTGGCAAACCGCACGACTTGGCGCCGCTGACCTGACCCGATACCCTAACCATGGCGTCGGTGTGCTGTGCGGGCAAGGTGCCCAGCCCATTGCCGCTATCGACGTGGATACTACGGACGGTGCATTGACTACCCGGTTCGTGGGTTGGTGCCAGGAACACCTCGGCGCCACGTGTGAGCGCGTGGGCTTCGCGCCCAAGATCCTGCTCGCCTACCGGGCAGCGTCCGAAGGCTGGGGCAAGGCTACCGGCGCCTGGTTCGAGGACTTGGGCGGTGCGCGGCACCGGCTGGAAGTGCTGGGCAAGGGTCAGCAGTTCGTGGCCTACCATATCCACCCGGACACGGGCGAGCCCTACGAGTGGGTGGATTTCTTCGGCGGCCTCGATGCCATGCGGGCCGGCGACCTGCCCATCATCACCGAGGCCCAGGTCGAAGAAGCCCTGCAGGTGTTCGAGGCCATGGCCGAGGAAGCCGGGCTCGTGCGCGTGTCGGGCAGCAAGACCAAGGCTGGGGGCATGACCTCGGCGCCGGTCGACGACCCGCTCATGGCCTATGAGCCACCGGTCGGCATTGACATGGGAGAGGCCCGGCGCCTTGTGTCCTACGTGGATAACGAGGACTACGACACCTGGCTGAAAGTCGGCATGTCGCTGCACCACGAGTTCGACGGCGACGTGGCCGCGCTGGATTTGTGGGATGAATGGTCGAGCACGGCAACGAACTACGCCAGCCGTGAGGACTTGGAGAAGCGGTGGGATAGCTTCGGCCGATCGGGGCGCAACCCGACGACGGCGCGCTGGCTGCTCAAGGTAGCGGGCGAAGCAAAGAAGCCCGACCATGATGCTGGCCGATTAGACGCGGCACGCCGCGAACACCAGAAGCAGGAAAACGAGCGCATTGGCAACGGCAACGGCCGTTACCCGACCGTCGAGGTTATCGACCTGAAAGCCGCATTGACCCGATTCGTTTTCATGTCGGACGGTTCTCGCGTCGCCGACATCTTCAACCCGCACTACGATCTGGCCTTTTCCGACTGGTCGGCCACGTTCGCAGCCTCGAAGGAGCCGATATGGGACGACGAGAAGCGGAAGGAGAAGCTGGTGGCTGTTCCGCTCTTGTGGCGCGCATCGAAGGAGCGCAAGACCGTGGTTTGCCGCACCTTCAAAGCAGGCGGTGCGCCGGTTCTCAACGATCCCAACGGGAAGCTGGCGCTGAACACCTGGCGCCCGTTTGATCGCACTGCGAACGTGCAGGACATGGCAGCGGCCGGGGTGGATCTGTTCCTGGATCACGTCGACCTGCTATTCGGGAAGGATGCCCCGCGTTTCCTCGACTGGCTGGCGCATATTGAGCAACGCCCCGGCGAACTCCCCCATACGGCGTGGCTGCACATTGCCAAGCACTTCGGCCTGGGCCGCAACTGGATGGAATCGGTACTCGCCCGCGTTTGGGCCGGCGCCGTGGCCGCCAATCTTGACCTTGTTTCAGTGCTCAAGAAAGACGGCTACAACGGCCGGCTTTCTTGCAAGGTGCTGGCCGTGGTCGATGAAATTCGGGAAGGCGGCCGCGACGCGCAGTGGGAGCACTCGGAGAAAATGAAGAGCATCATCACCGAGGAAACGCGGCAGATTAACCCGAAGTACGGGCGTCAGTCGGTAGAGTTCAATGCGTGCCGCTGGTTGATGTTCTCCAACCACTTGTCGGCCATCCCCCTAGAAGATGGCGACCGACGCATCGAGGTTGTCTATACCGAGGCCCGGCCACGGGGGGCAGATTACTACGCCAGGCTGTACTCCGTGCTCGACGATGCCATGTTCATCGCCGCCGTAGCGAAGTACCTGGGCGAGCGTGACATTGGCGCATTCAATCCGGGTGCCCACGCCGTCAATAGCGAATCGAAGAAGGCGGCAACCAAAGCGAGCCAAACCCCAATGGCAGCATGGTGCGAAATGCTGGTCGAGCACTGGCCCAGTGACCTGATTATGTCGCAGCACCTTTTCGACATCCTGGCGCGCGATGGTGCAGGCGGATCGCTCAACGCCGCACACCGACGAACCTTGGAGCAGCACGGCGTTGAAGCCCTGGGCAAGCCGTTGAAGGTGGAAGGCCGGCCGGTGCGCGTTTCAATTGTTCGCAACAAGGAACGGTGGAAACAGGCAGAACCTAACAACCTGCGCGACGAGTTGGCGAAGGCCAATCCCGGATTGGACAGTGCCCGCGACTACCTGATGGAGTTTGCAGCGTGCGGGTAATACCTTGCAGCGAACACGTAACCGGCCGCCGATTGGTGGCCGTTTTTGTTTGGGCGGTTACGCTGGTTACGCTGGTTACGCTCAATATATAAACGTCAAACCATTCATTTTATTGATGGTTACTTTTTAGAAACGCCGTAACGAGCGTAACGAGCGTAACCGACCGCCGATTGGTGGCCGAATTTCCGCGCAGTACGTGCGCGCGAGGCAACAAAAAAAATTGACACCTGAAAAAGGCCCAAACTTCACGCATCGCGCGCGGGCATGCGCGTGTGGGGCTGGGCATCCGCACACCTGAAAAAGGGGCGGCAGCGCCTTGCTAGACGCATCGCGCGTGCGCATGCGCGCGAGGCAGACGTCCTAGGCCTCTAGACGATGGGGACCTAATCTCGCGCGTGCGCATGCGCGCGAGGCAGACACCGTCCAGACACCTGAAAAAACGGCCGCAACGGATCAACTGACCGCTGGCAATCAAGCAACAGTGCGCCCTCAGCCGGCGTGTGCGTAATCCCGAGCGTAAAGGGCATGGTGCACGTACCTCGTAGGGGTGCCCGTACCTTTCTGTCTGACAAATACAGTCATCCCATGACCACCGGACAGAAACGACATGCCCAAGCTGATAACCCTCGAAGAAGCTGCCGCCCGATGCGGCATTTCGCGCCGGACGGTGGATCGCTACGTCGAGCGCGGGCAGTTCGTGGCTCTCTATCAACTCCCTACCGGCCACCTTCGCGTTGATGAGCACGACCTCAACGCTTGGCTGGCCGCATGCCGCACCGACAACCAACCGAAGGAAGCCACCCAATGAGAACCGCAGCCATCGACAAGGAACTCGCCAAAGAGCACGAACAGCTTGGCGAGGCCCGAGCAGCAGCAGCCGAAGCCGCTGAGAAGCTGTCCACCGAACCCGGCAACAAGAAACATCGTTTGGCCGTGCTGGAAGCGCAGGCACGAGCCGATGAAATCAACGTGACCATCGAGGCCCTTAACCTGGCCCGCGAGCAGGCGGTCAAATTCGATCAGTCCGAGGAAGGCCAGGCCACCCGCGCCAAGCGGGCGTCGATGGTGGCAACCGTGCGCGATGCCAATGCACAAATGGTTGCAGCAGCGGCCGCCGTCGACGAGGTGCTGGCCGCACTGCGCACCTGCGCCGTGCAATTCGCCGACGCTCGCTTGGCCGCTCAAAGTGCTAGTGCCGCCTATCTCGACCTGAACGAGAGCGACCTCGACGCCCGGATGCACGACTACCAAGCCCTGAACCACGAACCCGGCAACGTGGCGCACGCCTTGGCATTGACACTGCACGACATTGTTACTGCCACCGGACTGGATTGCAGCCACTTCCTCACGTTCAACCCCTACACGCTGACGCCCAACAGTGGCGTGGGCGGTGAATTCTTGCGAACCCTTGAACAAGGAGCACGGGCCAACACCCTGCGCGCTGTCACAACCCTGGCACATATCGAGGCAGTGCATACCGGCACCTATGTGCCGCCACCGCCCATGGAGCAGCCCAGACCCAACCTGCACGCCGACCACTTCATCGCCGCGAACTTCAACGAACTGATGGAGCACGTTGCTGCAACCGGCGAAGAGCCAGCCCTCGACCCGGACGAAACGCACACGATTGCAAAGGATTGGGACGAATACTTGGCTGCAACCTCGGGCCTCGAATCGCCCAAGGTGCTGCACCAGGAGTAACCAGCGATGAATTACACCCCCGTCAATGTGCCGCTGCAAAGCCCCGAGCGCGTGGTCTATCCGCACGAGGTGACACCACCGCGTGAGTGTGAGGTCAGCAGGCCGAGCCCGACAGAGGCAGCGACATCCTGGTCGGGCTTCCACAAGCGGGGGTGCTATGAGCGAAGAAGCCAAGCGATACATCGTGCGCGAATACCTCGATCTTCACCCTGACAAAGAATTCCGGCGCGCGGTCTTTGCGTTGCTGCTTCTCGACAAACCTGAGCACCTAGACACGCTCTACGACATGGCCGTGCGCTTCGGCATGTGCGGCGAGATTGTCGAGGGCGTTTTCATTTAAGGAGTCTTAACCATGGCAATCATCGACGCAGCAACGCAGTTTTCCAACGCTCAAACCGTGACCGGTGCGAGCGCTGTCCTTTCCGCCAATACCCTTGATGCGCTACAGAACCGCGATATGGGCGGTGGTAAATCTTTTCAGGTGCTGTTTCAGGTCGGCACCGCATTTGCCGGCCTGACGGCCCTCGAAATGCAGATCATCACGGCCGACGATGCCGGCCTGACCACGAACGTGAATGTGCTGGGCAGTACGGGTGCCATTCCAGTGGCTTCGCTGACGGCGGCCGCCAGGTTCTACGCCAGCATCAACCCGCGCATCGGCAACAAGGGGCAGCGCTACATCGGCTGCCGCTACATCCCGACCGGCACCGGCACGGCTGGCACGATCAGCGCGCAAATCGGTGGCGACGTGGGCGACTTCAAGCCGGTTTATCCAACCGGCTATTCCGTGGCTTAAGGGGAACAATCATGGACGTTGGAGGCGCAGGGATATTTTTACAGGCGGCCGGGGCCGTCAATTCGGCTATCGGCAGCTACTACAGCGCGAAGTCCCAGCAAAGCAGCCTGCGCTTCGCCGCAGACATCGCCGACATCAATGCGCGCATTTCCGAAATCGGGGCGCAATCTGAATTGATGAAGGGCGAGCGCGAGATTGGCGCCCTCACGATGCGTTACGGCCAGATGAAGTCCACGCAGCGCGCCTCACTCGCAGCAAACGGCGTGGATTTGGGCGAAGGCAGCGCGGCCGAGATCCAAGCCTCTACCGACATCCTCAAGGAAATCGACGCCAACACGCTGAACTCCAACGCTGTGCGCAGCGCCTGGGGCTATCGCACACAGGCGACCAACTACCAGAATGACGCCATCTTAAAGCGTGCCACGGCCAGCACTATCGACCCACTTGGGGCGGGCCTCACGTCACTGCTGGGCAGCGCTGGCAGCGTGGCGAGCAGTTGGTACAACTACAACAAGGCGAGCGGCCAGCAGGTGCGGTGATGAGAACCATCGGGCTTTCTGCAAAAGGGAAGGTGGTAGGCGAATACGTGCCATCGGCAAAACTGACCTTTGCCCAGGTAGAGGAAATGCGCGCCCTGGCAACAGGCGGCCTCACATACACCGAAATTGGCGCCAGGTTTGGTGTTTCCAGATCGAGCGCGGCCAGGGCCATCAAGGGCGAAACCTGGGCAGTTCCGGTAGCAAGGCTGGTGCAGCAGATCGAAACCGAGGACTTGGCCGCACTCACTTCTGGCGAGGGGCGGCTGCTGATTGCCAAAAAGGCCGGGGCGACTACCGGGTCAGTTGAACGAGCCATGAAGAAGACCGGCATTGCCTGGGATGGAAATATCAGGAAGCAGAAGCATTCCCATTGCAAGCAGGGGCACCCCCTGGAGGGTCAGAACCTGATTGTGAGGAAAAACGGCACCCAAGCCTGCCGAGAGTGCAGCCGGGAACGGGGGCGCACATTTGCACGGAGAAAGCGCGATGACGCTCGCCGTGGCCGTGAATGACGCCGGTTTGCGCATCGGTGAGGATCATCCGAACGCCAAGCTGACCGATGCCGAAGTGGAACGCATCCGCAGCCTGCACGAGGAAGGCATGGGCTACGAGGCTATCGCCGAAAAATACGAAGTAAGCAAGTGGTGCATCGGGCGTATTTGCCGATACGAACGCCGGGGGCAAACCACTGCACGCTGGAAAACAATCGAGGAGTAAAACCCATGCCAACCGTACCCCGTTTCGACGGCCCGCAAGTAACGCCCAACACCTTGCCCCAGGTGCGAGTCGATACGCCTGAGTTCCACAACTACGCCGCCGACCAGGCGCAGCAATTAGGGCGGGCCATGAGCAACTTCGGCGGCCACATGACCGAGATTGCCACCGACGCGCAAAACGAAGCCAACAAGACTGTGGCCAAGGACATCGACACGCAAGCCACGGCGGCTATCGGTGACGTGCTGTACAACCCGCAGAGCGGTTACATGGTCAAGGAAGGCAAGGACGTGGTCGCCGGCTATGGCGATGCAACCGAAGCCCTCAAGCAAGTGCGCCAGAAGGCCCTCGATGGGGTGCAGAACACGGCAGTGCGCCAAATGGTCGAGCCGGTCATCAATGCCCGGATGCAGAATGCCCTCGAAACGATCAACCGGCATTCAGGCACCGAAACTCGCCGCTATCAGGTGCAGACCTCGGATTCGCGGGCCATCGTCACGTTGCAGGACGCTGCCTTCAACTACGACGATGACAAGCGCTTCAACGAAGCCCTGGCCGTCACGCGGGATGAAACCAACAACCTAGCCAAGCTGCAAGGCTGGGACGAAGCCACGGCACGCTTGCAGGCGCAGAAATACGCCGACACCGGCAACCGCATGCGCTACGAAGCCTGGGCAATCAAAGACCCGGTGGCCGCCTTCGCCCACTTCCAGCAAAACGCCGAGGGAATAAGCCCGCTGGTGCGCGACAACATCGGCCGCCAGCTTTTCCAGCATGCTGCCCCGGTGCTCGCCACCATTGTGAATCAGACAGGCGGGCCAGGCGTGGTGCCCTCTGCACCGGGCGACATGACAGCGCCGCGCGGCATCCGCAACAACAACCCTGGCAACGTCATGCGCGGCAGCGACACGTGGCAGGGTGAGGTGCAAGGCAACGACCCGCGCTATGCCAGCTTTGCGACGCCCGAGGCCGGCATACGGGCCATGGGCAAGACCCTCATCAACTACCAGGATAAGCACGGCATCAACACCGTGGAAGGCGTCGTGTCGCGCTGGGCGCCAGCCACCGAGAACAACACGGCCGCCTACGTCGCCACCGTGGCGAAGGAAATGGGCGTCAAGCCCGATGCAAACCTCGATTTGCACGACCCCGCAACGCTCAACAAGCTGACCCGCGCTATGATTCGCGTCGAGAACGGCAAGCAGCCGTACACGGACGATCAGATCGCGCTGGGTCTGGCTGCCGCCACCGGCAACACCCCACTGCCAACGGCGGCCAGTGCCAAGCGCGACCCCAATGCCTCTACCGGCATCGGCCTGGTTGACGGCCTGCCCGCCGACTGGAAGCTGCATGTGTTGCAGCTTGCGCGCAGCCAGGCGCATCAAGACATGGCCGAGGCCCGCGAATCGCTGCGCGGCCGGGTGCAGGATGCCAGCGCCGAGTATATGGCGAATGGCTTTGCATCCAACCCGCCGAACGAGGCCGAATTTATCCGCGCTTATGGACAGGCCGAGGGCGCCGGCCGGTACCGTGATTTCCAAAGCGTCGCCACGCTGGGTCAAACCCTGCAACAGGTACGCACGTTGCCGAACGCCGCGCTCAACGACTTGTTGAAATCCTCGAAGCCCACACCGGGCGACGGCTTCGCAGTGCGGCAGCACAACTTCGAGATTCTTTCGGGGGCTATCGACACCGTGGTGAAGGCTCGCACCCAAGACCCGGTGGCCTACGCACTGACCGGCAAGAGCTACGGCCTTCGCCCGATTCAGCGCTTCGATGATCCACAGGGCACGGCCCAGGAGCTTGCCCGTCGAGCGGCCGCAGCGCCGCAAATGTCGGCCGACTACAACACGCCGCCGCGCCTCTTGTCCAACGCCGAGGCCAGCGCACTATCGGCCACGCTCAAGGCCAGTCCGGTGGAAGGGCAAAAGCAACTGCTGGGCACCATTGCAAAAAGCATCAACGACATGGGCCTGCTCAAGGCGACCATGCAGTCCATTGCGCCAGATTCGCCCACGGTAGCCGTGGCCGGCATCTATCAGGCGCGCGGCCTGCGCACGACGGAAAACCGCGACGTGGCCGACCTCATCCTGCGCGGGCAGGCCATCCTTACCCCGAACAAAAAGGAGGACGGCAGCGGCCACATGGGCGGCGCGTCGCTCATCAAGATGCCCGAGGAAAAGCTGCTGCTATCCGACTGGACAAGCGCGACCGGCGACGCTTTCAAAGGCCGCGAGCAGGCCGCCGACCTGTTCATGCAAACCGCCAAGGCCATCTATGCGGCCCGCAGCGCCGAGGAAGGCGACTACTCGGGCGTGATCGACTCGAAGCGCTGGAAGGCCGCCATCAACCTGGCAACGGGCGGCATCGAGAGCCACAACGGCAGCAAGATCGTGATGCCCTACGGCGTGCCCTATGACAAGTTCCAGAATGCGCTGCAGGGCCAGGTCGACCGCATCGTGAAGGACGGCGGCGCACTAAACACCTCGACGCGCGAAATGATGCGTCTGCCACTGGAAAACGTCGGCGACGGCCGCTATCTGTTCCGGCGAGGCACCGGCTATCTGGTGGGCAAGGATGGCCGCCCGGTGGTGGTCGATTTGAACGGGGGCCGCTGATGAGCTTCGACCTTTTCCCGAATGAGCAAGGGGCCGCGCTGCTGAATGCGGCGCGCCATCCTTCCACCACGCCCGAGCCCGGCGCCTTCGACAACTTCTTCAGCGGCGCCGGGCAATACACCATGCGCAGCCTGGCCGAAGCAGGCCGGGCCGTGTCCCTGGCCGGTGCTGTTGTGCCCATGGCAATCGACAAGATGACTGAGGGCGACAATTTCAGCGGCAAGAGCCTGACCGACCGCTACTTTGAAACCCACGACGAGGTGTTCAACAACGCCGTCGACTACTGGACGCCGAAGCCCGGCGAGGTGGGCGCAGCCGGCCAGATTACTGGGCAGCTTGCCGGGGGCATCTTGCAGGCTGTTGTGCATCCGGCCTTGTTGGTCGGCACCGCCGCGCTGTCGCCGGCCGAGGACTTGGTGCGCGAGGGCGTGGATGCGAGCACGGCCACCAAGGTGGGCGTCATCCAGGGCGCGGGCGCCGCCATCGGCTTGAAAATGCCGTTTCTCGGGCAGACGCTCGCCACGCGCGTGCTGTCTGGCGCGGGCGGCAACCTGTTACAGGGCACGGCAGGCGCGGCCGCATCGTCGGGCGTGCTCAAGGCCGAGGGCTACGACCAGCAGGCCGAGCGATTCAACCCGTGGGATATGCGCGCCCGCATACTCGACACGATGCTTGGGGCCGCTTTCGGCGGCCTGGCGCACATCGGTGCGAAAGGCGAAGCCAAGGCGCCCAAGCTGACCCCGACCGACGAGGCCGCGCTGTTGGTGGCGAATCAGGCGCGGCATATCGAGGACGTGACCCCGCAGGGCCGGCCGGCGACCGATGCCGACGCAACGATGCACGCCGATGCGATGCGCCAGGCCGTCGAGCAGGTGCTGCGCGGCGAGCCGGTCACTATCGACGGCCTGGTCAAGGACATGCACATGGTGCCCGACGAGGCACTGACACGGCAGCGCACCGAAGTGACCGACGAGGCCCAGCGCATCGCGGCCCTGGAAGCACCCATCGAGGCCCCCATCCTGCCCAAGATCGAGCCCGGCGCGCCCGTGGCTGATGCCATCCCGGCCGAGCACAACCCGGCGAGCCTCAAGGCACGGCAGGCTGTTGTGGATCGCCCCGACCTGACCATTCCGACCAACCGCACCGACGCGGACGGCAACCCCATCACCCTGCGCGCCGCCGACGCGCTGGCCCTGGCTGATGCCGATGTGGCGCACGCCCAGGCTACCGCCGCCAGCGTGTTCAAAACGGCAGCCCATTGCCTTCTAGGAGCCCTGTAAATGGCCGACCCTTTTCGCTGTATTGCCGCGCTCAACAAGGCCGCAGGCAAGGAACTGAACCCGGACGAAGCCCTTGAGGTTTTCGACCGCATCCAGCGCACGGCGCGCGACTTGGCAGCCGGCCGCATCCAACCCGAGGGCGGGGCGAATCTTTCCAGCCCGGAAGGAATCATGCAGCACGCTGCCGAACTTGCGGCCAAGGAGTTGATCCACGACAAAATCCGGCAGCAGCACAACACGCACCTGCGCATTGCCATCCTGGGGGAGCGCAAGGCCGAGGTCGAAGCAATGAAGGGTGGGGGCATCGGCGACGTGGATGCAGTGCGTCGCCTCATCGCAAACGACCCGGACGGCCGCGCGGATCGCTTCTCGCTCGAAGCCCGCGTGCACGGCGTTTCCAACCTGCTGAAATCGCGCATTCAGGACACGTGGGCGGCCCTGGGCAACGACTTCCTGGGCTTCATCCAGCAGCACGACAAAATCCGCGACCTCATCACCGAAATGAAGGGCCAGGACAGCGGCAATGCGCTGGCGAAGAAGGGCGCGGAAGCCTGGGCAAAGGCCGCCGAGGAATCACGCGCATGGTTCAACGAGAAGGGCGGCGAAATCGGCCACCTCGACGACTGGGGCTTCCCCCAGCACCACAGCCAGGAGCACGTCGCCAAGGCCGGCGTGGATGCCTGGGTGGCCGATGTATATCCAGCGCTCAAGCTGGACAAGTACGTCGACCTTGCAGGCAATCGCATGACCGAAACCCAAATCAAGGAACTGCTCAAAAATGCCTGGTGGTCAATTGCCACCAACGGCGCCAACAAGATCGAGCCCGGCAAGGCGCGCGGCCACGGCGCCCGCGCGAACCGCCACGCCGAAGAGCGCCAGATCCATTTCAAGGATGCCGACGCGGTGCTCGCCTATTGGGCCAAGTACGGGGAAAAGACCTTTCCCGACATTCTGGTCGGCCACCTTGAACAAATGGCAAAGGACATCGGCTTCATCGAGCATTTCGGACCGAACCCGGACGGCGCCTATCGGGTGCTGCGCGACGAAGCCGAGCAGGCCGCGAAAATGTCAGACCCGGCATCGCTCGACAAGATCGACAAGGAACTGGCGCGCCTCGACAACCTCTACGACTACGCGGCCGGGCGCGCCAAACCCGTGGCGAACCGTGCAGTGGCGGGCGTGTTCGACGCGCTGCGCAACCTCAATTCAGCCGGCAAGCTGGGCAGCGCATTTTGGGCCTCGTTCTACGGCGACAAGGTCATGCTCGAAGCCATGGGCCGCGTCAATAAGCTGCCCATGTGGCAAAGCTGGTACAACGAGGTGCGCTTGCTCAACCCGTTCAACGGTGCCGAGCGCCGCCAGTTGCAGCGGCAAACCCTCATGCTCGATTACATGAAGTCGGCCATGTACCGCTTCGGCGACGACCTGGGCCGCTCATCCTGGACGGGCAAAATGTCGAACGCCGTCATGAAGCTGTCGGGCATGTCGGCAATCAACGAGTGGCGGCGCGGTGCCTTCGGCCTCACGATGATGGATAGCATCGGCCACGAGGTGAGCACAAAGACCTGGGCCGAAGTCGGCCAGCAGGACATCCACCTGCTCAAATCGTTCGGCCTCACCGAGGCGGATTGGAATATCTGGAAGCTGGCCCAGCTTGAGGACTACGGCCACGGCAACAACACCATGCTGACCCCGGAGGCCATCGCCAAGATTCCCGACGAGGCCCTGGCGCAGATTGGCATAGAGAACCCGGCGCAGGCCCGGCGCGAGGCCGTGGTCAAGTACCTGGGCGCGCTGCATTCCGAATCGCTCAACGCCGTGATCGAGCCCGGATGGAAAGAGCGCGCCAGGATGGTGGGCGGCTTGCAGCGCGGCAATCTGCGCGACGAAATCACGCGCAGCTTCTGGCAGTTCAAGGCGTTCCCGATTACACAATTCGAGCGCCTTCGGGACATCGGCCTCTCGCGGCCGAACGCGGGCGGCAAGGCCCAGTTCATCGGCGCGGTGCTGCTCATGCAAACCATGGCCGGCGCCATGATGCTGCAAACGCAATCGCTGCTATCAGGGGAAGATCCCCGCCCAATGGATGATTGGAAATTTTGGCTTGCCGCTTTCATCAAGGGCGGCAGCCTGGGTATCTACGGCGACTTCCTCTACTCGCAGAGTGGCACGACGCGCTACGGCAGCGGCCCGCTGGAAGTGCTGGCCGGCCCGACCATCGGGTCGGCGGCCGATGCGGTCACGGCACTGGTGCAGGCGGGTAACGCCGTTGCAGCCGGCAAGGATACGCACCTGGGCGCCAAGCTGCTGAACATCGCCAAGGGCTACATCCCCGGTCAGAACCTTTGGTACACCAGGGCGGCCACCGACCACATCATCTTCCAGAATGCGCAGGAAGCGCTCTCGCCGGGCTACCTGGCGAACATGCGGGCCAATTCGGTGCGGCAGTTCAAACAGGACTGGTGGTGGGCGCCGGGTGAATTTACGCCGGATCGCGCGCCCGACATGGCGAACGCGCTAGGGAGGTGAGCGGCGCGGCTACGAGGTCAGACACTAGCCGCTTCTCAGGCCGGGGTGACACTGCTCGCCCGGCCGCCGCTTTGAAATTGTAGCCTTGTTGGTGCCTGGGACGGGAATCGAACCCGTATAGCTTTCGCCGAGGGATTTTCGTCACACTACGGCTTTCGCCGCCAGCCTTCGCCGTTCGTGCGCTGGACTATGCCTTCACCATGGCGCTGCGCGCTGTAGGTGCCCCCCGTCTAGTCTCTACACCTTCCCCTTGCGAGGCTTGGCTCGGCGTTGCCTCGGCCCGAAGGTCAGGGGTTTCACCGAATTTGAGGGGATTCACGCGGGCGCTTTCGCTCCCCGGTGCTCAATGTTTAAGTCCCTTGTGTCTACCAATTTCACCACCCAGGCGGCGAAACGCGTATTTTACCGGAGAGTGCGCAGCGCGTAAAATGCGCGTAACACACAGCACAATTCACCACAAAACAACACGCCAGGATGACACCCCAACACAACAAAAGCCCCCGTTTTCATTGCGTTACGTTGCGTTGCATTGAGTGGGTTTGCGTTGGGCCTTGACTTAAAATCCGTTGACCGAAAGGTCGTACCGGTTCGATTCCGGTTCCGGGCACCATCCTTGGCCCACCTAGCAGTCGACTCCCTCTCCCGCTACTCCCTCCCGTAGACCGCGCAGCCGCTTTGTC
>JAEHJW020009022.1_pt1 | contig 16002 bp, 14 predicted proteins | sample 9271431 | NCBI WGS metagenome assembly JAEHJW02
AGCGGCTTTAAATACCTTTTTTTTTATATCAAGTGGAATTTTCCTTAATCCAAATTCATTAAAGATTTCGTCCAATATTAACAATCTTCGGTTATCTTTGTATCTAACACCTGTATATGTACTGCTTATAACTATGACTTTACGGTCTAGCATCCTTCTTGATATGTTGATATATTCTTTCAGGTCGGAAACAACGGCATTCATTATGAAACGAAATGCCCCGTTTGGGCCGCTTACATAAAATCCTGTGCAATCTTTGAAAGGGTCATATAGAAAGGTATCCAGAGCTTTAGAGAACTCTAACCAACCTTCACTGAACAATGCAATTATTACTTCTTCAATCCATTTTAATTGCAATTTGACCATTTGGTTTTTGAAAGCCTTGGCATAGCTCACCGTAAAGGTTTGGAAATTGTTGTTAGCCTTGAAAATAAGAATTAGAGCTCTAAGCAATTGTGAGGGGGCCAAAAATCTTCTATTTTCTGTTCCAGTTCGTTTATCCTTGTACCTTCCGAGTAGCAATACTGTATTGTCATAGACATCTGCTAGCCGCAGGGTTTTCAATTCATACTTTTCCGCATTTAGTTTGCCTGGCCTTTATTTTACGGTTTCATAAGTCGTGTTTAATTGCCGAGCAATATCAGCAATACTTTTTCCATGCTGAAATAAAGATATTATTTCATCATCCTGAACATCATGACTGAGTCCCATTCTTTTTATCTCCTTTAATTAATATTAACTTATTTTCCGCACTTTTGAAAATGAATAACTCCGAATTAATTTTCAATCCGGGAGAACATACTTTCCCGGATCGATATCCATCATCTTCAGGAGTTTCTTCTGTATTTCGGAGAGTTCCGGCTAGAACACCTCCATTACCCTCTCATGGGTCAGGAGCCTATGGAACTGCAGGTTGCTGAATATGGAGAGAAGGCGATCCGCTGTGGGGGATTCGCACTCCTTCCTTTCGTGATATATCGGAATGCTTTCTATCTTCATGGATTTCATGGAGAGCCTTACGGACCTTTCTATCAGGGCCTCTATGAGCATTGCTATAAAGAACATGAAAAGGAAACCCTCTATTCTGTCGATGCGCTTGAAGAGCATGGGCATGAGGGAATAGACGCTCTTCATCTGCTCGTTTCTCTTCTCCAGCCTTGGCTGGTACTTGTAGTTCTGCAGCACCTCCTCCGGTGTCAGGGAGGTGTTGGTTATGAGGGGAAACATGCCGTCGCACCTCTCATCCCGGGTGATGTTTTTCCTGACTGGTTCTGCGGTGATGCGGAACCGTTTCTTCACTGATTTCACATATACGGTATCCGGACACCGGGTCTTCCACGCTTCGACTGGCGGAAGATCTCAGTCTCCTCCTCGCGGATCGTGTATGAGAGATACCTCTTCGCCGGTGACATGAGGAGGTCAGCTTTCCCGGCAAGAACCTCGCGGGTCTTTATGCGGGATCTTCCTGACAGCTTTCTGTTCAGCAGGGCGATTGCGTTTACGGCCTCCTCCATGACCTTCTCTCTTGCGTCCCGATCCTTCTCCGCTTTCCATGCGCTCCACACTCATATGATCCGGTATCCCTCCGCCGACGGAAGCGGGGATTCGAATGTCATGAATTCGTCATCAGAACAGCGGACCTTGCGCCGGTCCAGTTTACCTTATTCTCCTGCAGGTAGTCGCGGAACCATCCCTCCTCCCTTCTCGTCGCAGGCAGGACGGTGAAGAACCTTCCACCATTATCAGACATATATCGCATGGTACCGGAAACACAGTGCTTGCTGTCTGCAACGTATATGAAGTCCCGCTTTCCCGTGATCCTGCAGATGCATTCCCACATCCTGATGTGTGTTGCCGAGTCCTGAGTGTTTCCGTCGAAGTCCCTGTAATGTACGGGAACCGAACCGTCGGAACTCACTGTCAGCGACATGAGGATCTGCTTCAGCTCTGGCCGGTGATCCTTGTTGTGCCCTTTGGTGATCTTCGGAGTCTTTGTTCCCCTGATCGCGTAACTGTCCGCTTCTTCATATTCCCCTGAAAATGTTATGGTGGTCGTATCGTTGTGGAAACGTTCGTCGGCGATGCGGAATTCCTTCATGGCACTTACGGCGATTTCGGTGAGTATTAACTCACGATCCGCGCTGAACAGTGCGTCAAGCGATCTTCCCATGCGATCGTCGTTGATCATGGACATGGATTCGCCGGTTAGGTTGAGGAGGGACGGATGTATCCCGGCTGTCCACTCCGATATTCCGTATACGGGCTCCCTCTCAATGACAAGGTTCCTCAGGAGGATCAGCAGCATTTCGCATGAAGGGATCTCGCCGTATCCCGCAAGGTTCGGTTCCTTGACAGTATCCTTCCGATTCCGAGCCTCTCAATGTAGCCTTTGACAACGGGTATGTCACCCACCGTGAGACTTTTCAGCCTGCGAAAGGACCTGAGCAGCAGCGAAAAGACAGGGTTCTGCCAGGGCTTCTATGGTGACGATACGATCACATGGAAGGGAAGGTACAGGTATCACAGGCATGGCCTACTGGACGACATACCGCACAGGAAGATCGCAAAGAGTGTCATAATCATCAGATCATCTGACCTGGAGATGGTGAAAAACTACGTCAGGGACAAGGTGGAAGAGATCCATGTCAGGACCATAGTCCTGACGGAAGAAGATATCAAGGCATTGGATAAGAAAGATCACGCTACGGACGGGCAATAGAGCCGGTCATGGAAATTCAGAGAAATTGATTTCAGAAAGTGCGGAAAATAAGATATTAACTAACAAAATAGCCGTAATTTATATACCTTATCCACAGAATTTACGAGTGTTTAGACCTATGTTTATGGAAACCCTTAAAACTACAGTATAATAAATACTGTAAAATAAAAAGGATTCCCTAAGGGAGGGGATTTTATAAGGTACAATTACCACCTATACTGGATTTGTTTAGTTTTCGCCCTATTCCTTAACGGAAAATGGGATGATACTAAAGGTAGTTATATGTGGTAGCTCATAATACTTCATCCAGTTTCTTTACAATCTTTTCATACCAATAATCAGCTTGTTTTACCCTGCTTAAATAATGCATAGAACCCACAGTTTGCGTAGCTCCTCCTTCCATAAAATCGGCCACGGATTCCGGTACATTGTTGTAGATTAGGAAGTTGTAAAACCATTTGCGGAGGTATTTACCACTTAATCCTGCTTCACCGAATTTGTAAACAATGCTTCTAATACTTATCCTGAAATGCTTCAGTTCCGAAGCAACTTCTTTTGGCAAATATACATAAAAACTTTGCTTCTTCCCTCTAATAAAGCCTAGAGGATACTTTGCTACATTTTCATTTATAATTAATCTCTCGGGCTCGTATTTGCTAATTAATTCTACTAACTCCGTAATCCTTATCCCCGAGTAAGCCAAAATCTTGTAAAGTGTCTGAAACCTTTGTTCATCTAATTTTAAATATGCATCTTTTACCATTTCATCCGTTGGTATGAAAAGGTCTGGGGAAATACTTCTGGGACAGATAATTGACTTGTAGGCAACTACCAGCTCATGTGAAAAATGACCTTTGTATGCAAGAAAATCCAAATAATTCCTGACTCCTACACCTAAATGGCTAGATGACCTCTGGAGTAATTGATTTAAGTCTTCCAAATCTAATATTGGCTTAACCAAATACTTAGAAAGCATACCTATAATGTCATTCTGGTGATACTCGCACAAGTCCTTGCTTTTCAGAAAACTATTAAATGATTTACTATATTCTGGAAAGCTTGGGATAACCAAGTATGGATAGGTGGCAGAGCGGTCATGCGTGGGACTGCAGATCCCATCTAATAGGGTTCAACTCCCTACCTATCCTTTACTAAAGATAGTGCAGTAATTATTATACCTTAACTGGTTATACATGCATGAACCCCGTTACAAGGCATAGGAAACTACTGGAAAACAAGAAGGTTGAAAGATGGTATTCGAATCTTAAGGCAAGATCTCAGGTGACTTCAGACATTTATATAAGAAATTTTGGGCTATGGCTTGAGTACCTTGACAAGGATCCGGAATCGATAATCAGCTTCGCAAAAGACGACTTCGAGAACTTCAAGGGTTCCGTTTCTGACATTATCAGGGTCCTTGAAAACAAAGGCACAATGGGATCTTCAATATCTACCAGTTTCAAGGCCGTTATATCATTCCTCAAATTTAACAACGTGTTCATTAAGCTTGGAATCAATATCAAGAACGAGAACCGCAACCTGAAGGCCGAAAAAGAAGTTATACCGGGCAAAGGTGATCTTGCGAAGATCCTAAGGATGGCAACGCTGAGGGAGAGAGTTTCAATATCCCTTATGGCATTCTCCGGATTAAGGCCCGAAGACCTTGGGAATATTGACGGTTCCGATGGCCTTGTTATTAGTGACATTCCGGATCTCAAAATCAATAATGGAAAGATAACCTATGATCACGTGCCGGTGCAGATAAATATAAGACCGGAACTCTCGAAGATAAGGCTGGCCTATTTCACATTTCTTGGCCCTGAAGGTTCTGAATACCTTAAAGAATACCTGGAATCGAGGATCGCTTCAGGGGAAAGGCTAAAGAAGGACACGTCCGTGATTCTGCCCATAGAAAAGCAATCACTTGAAAAGAAGAACCGTTTTCTACTGACTACATTACTTCTTAGAAGGATAAAAGGAACAATAATCAAGGCCGGCTATGCTTGGAGACCTTACATATTCAGGATATACTTCGGTACCTACCTGGACAGTGCTGAAGCAAAGGGTTTTATTTCCCACCCATGGAGACAGTTTATCATGGGCCACAAGGGAGAAATCGAAGAGACTTACACAAAGAGGGAGGGTAAGATAGAAGAGGGGCGGGACCAGTATTCAAAATGCCTTGACTACATAGAGACTGCCGAGCATGGGAAGTCCCAGGGAGACATTAAGAAAAGCCTCATGGTAGAACTTCTTTCCCTAGTCCTTGGATATTCCCAGGACAAGATCGATCAGCTTGACCTTGACAACATGAGCAATGAGGAATTTCAGAACCTTATCAAGAAGGGGCTTCTTGGGAATATTACCGGCAATGGCACAAGGCAGAGAATAGTATCCGAAGGGGAGATTGAACATTACATGAATCAGGGGTATGAAGTCTTTACCACTCTGCCATCCGGCAAGATTGTAATGAAGCTACCTTCCTAAATTCAAAATCAATTGTAGGAACGGGAACGTTTTTCATTCTTCTGTTTACAAATTCTTAAATGATTGTATCCTGGTCAGCACATTAATGCTTCATCTAAGCAAACTAAAATGGAGGCGTTAACAAAATGATAATAGGTTCTAGGAGAGCCAACCTAAGAAAACCTTGATACTTTTAGCTGAAGCTAATTTCTATTTCATAAGATACCTATAAGTCGAGCCTTTCTCTATTCAGTTTGAATTCAATCTGATATGTGAATAACTGTATATGGTCTTCATCCGCTAGGGCATACTTCAGGTCTTCACTGGAATCATGAGCTATAATTATACCATCAACAGGCTTCCCATTGGCAAGATTCTTCTTGACCCAACCCATGTAGAGTTTTATTTGACCAAATACATTAAGGGTCATATCATCTCTCTTAAGCTCTATTACAGTGTAGCCTCCGCTTTTGTTATTCTTGCACAATATGTCTATTCTCCTGCTATTTTGTAGTCTGTATTGTTTACCAATACTTTCCCCCGTTTCATTATCCTTCAAAATTTCCAGCTTAAACTCTCTAGATAGGGCTGTATTGTCCCAATTGTCAACGAGAAATTCCTCTAGATGTTTTTCCAAGCCGAACCTTTCTGAAGATGGCCCATCCTCTTGTTCATCTTTTGGTTGCTTTGCGCTTGGTGGAGAATCAGAATCCTCACTTTCAGAATCATTTACCAATGGATACCAAGCCCAATCAAGTGCCCAAAGTGAGATTCTGTATCCCTTTGATAACTCTAGCAATTTCTGATTTACCAGTTTATACTTTTCTCCAAGGGTCAGCGAATTCCAATGCGGTTCCGTTTCTCTTGGATTTTCGCCAATTTCCGTTAGTCCTCCCAGCGATACTTCATTGTACGCACCATATTTGTCAGGGAAAGCAAATTGCAGGATCGCTGATATCCTGGCAAGCCCAAGGCCTTTTATAGCATTCTCGCTCGAACTATCTGTGATTCTATCAATTCTCTCTGAAATATCCTTTGAATCATCCAGAAGCACTTTTAGCGCTTCTTTCAGTTCCTTGGGCCTTGATATCAGAAGGGAAATATTCTGATTTAAACCTCTCCAATGCTTATTTTCGGAGAAGTTAAAAAATCTTTTGAATTTTTCAATATCTAGATTGGCTACATTAGATAGTTTGAAAAAATCCCCATATTTTTCGAATGCACTCTTTTTCCTTTCTTCAACCGATGGGTCGTCTTTTGCTCTTTTAACTAACTTCAAAAAAAGTTCTTCATTCTTCATATAAGAGTACCAATGTAAGAAACCATATACATTTTTAGGTAGACTAAAGCCCCTCAATCGTCCGCGATGGTATTGGTCACATCGATTCGTAGTCTCCGGTCGTATCCATGCGAGTGGCATAGTCATTCCATACTCCACGGGTCGTGCCATGCGGTTGCGTTTAGTCTTACACTAACCGCACTTCCCCCCATTTTGCACAGAGTCTCCATGCACATTTTGCCCCGTAGCCATGTAAAATGAAGATATATATGGGAAGGGGCGACTACGACTAATTTTTGGAGACCACTATCATTGCAGTTCCGGAAGTTCAAGGTTCTTAGATTCCTTAGATTATCAGAGGAATGTCGGCTCTATAAGCGACCAAGTCAATAATATCCCCATGCTATATAGTTTTAGAGGCTTTCGTAGGGAATTATGATGGCATCACCGAGGTAATAAGGTCTGGAATAAATTCTGCATTAGTGGAAGGACTGAACAGCAAGATCTGTACAGCATTCAAGCGTTCCTACGATTCTTGGAAGAAGCAATAAATGGGACGAAAACTCGATTAAAACAGCACTGATGCAGGCTTACGTGGACGTTGAAGGCGAAACGCTCAAGAACCTTGGTGACAGGGACTTGCTGATACTGGCAGCATTGGTCAAGAAGAAGATAGGCAGATATTATACAATGGAGTCACAAATATTATTATTGGATGCATCTATTGTATCTGTGGAACTAAGGAAGAGAACTTGATAAAAGCATTAGCTATTTGAATGATGTAATGTTTATCCACGGTAACTAATAAAAAATTCGCCAAATCAGAAGAGGTTAAAAAAATGCCCCCTAAAGCAAACATCAGTTTCGTTCAAAAAATACTGACAGCGTTCAAGAAGATAAACGATGAAATAGACGAAAGGACGCTGGAACACAATTTTAGCCCCAAACTGGGAAAATACGTAATAGAAGCAGCGTTAGGATATTCAGGTAACGATTTTGTATATGAGAGAGAAAGAACGGATGTTACATTATATGATGAGAACAAGAGCCGAGCTGTGGTTATAGAAACCAAAAGACCGCGTGAGGACTTAAACGAGGAAAAGTGGAGGAATCAAGCTAGAAAGTATTCCGATGCTTCTACACGATTTGTGGGTCTTACAAATGGGTACAGATTTCTGCTGTGGGAAGTGAAAGACGGTGAAAGAGCCCTGAAAGTGGATATTGATTTCAAGAACATGATAAGTTCTAAGAAGACTAATGAGGACAAGCTTTCCACAAAGGAAACCGAACAGATTCTCTACCTTGATAACATAACAAAGGAACAAATTTGGAGTGAAGCCAAATACCTCAAGTTTGACGAGTATTATGCTAAAATCGATGTTGCTCAGGATGAGGGTTTTGATAAATTGATTGAGAGCCTTAATTACATTTCGAATGACCTGCTCAAACAGTACACTTATTCTGCTTTTGACGAGTATTACGCGGGTTATGCACAGTATAAGCAAGCCAAGGATGAAATAGACGAAATAAAAAAACAAGTTAATGGAAGCAAAAGAGAGTCTGCAGACATTGCAAGGTACGAGCTCAAAACCGAAGGCCGGTATAAGAAGTATGCCCCTTTTATAGGATATTATATTTGGAAAGCAATATCAAATAGGCAGGATGATCAGGAAGAAGAGAACAAGCAAGTTTTCTGCAAGGAGTCAATTTATGTTCTTATAAACAGGCTCCTCTTCATACGAATATGCGAAGACAAGGGACTATTAAGCAAGAAGATTTCGAATGGAGGGATCGAGAGATTACGTGAGCAACTGTATGAGCCAAGTATGCCAGACAATGGCGTGTTTAAACAGATTGTTTTTTTCTCATACAATGCAGCAAATAACCTCTACTACCATTTCTATGAAAAAGATAACCCACTAGATTGGTATGAAAGTGGGGACGGGGAACTTGACCACGTGTTAAATAGAGTAATCTGGATACTTAACCAGTTCGATTTTGCAAAAGTTGATAGAGACATCCTAGGCAAACTTTATGAGAAATATTTACCGAAGGAGGAGAGAAAATCACTCGGCGAATTTTATACACCAGATGAAGTTATAGATTACATTCTAGATGCCGTCGGTTATGTTCCTAATAAAGCAATAGAAGAAAAGGACTTAATTGACCCAGCTTGTGGTTCCGGGGGTTTTCTGGTGCGCGCTACTCGGAGGCTCATAGCCCGACATGCCGTAAAGTTCGGTAAAGCAACTCCCAAGGAGGCCCTGGATAATAGGAAATGGCAAGCCGTATATGATCGGCTCACTTCTAAGGAATGCGAGGAAATAGTTAATTCCGTGGCTTTGCATATCCATGGATTCGACATAAATCCATTTGCAGTGAATATAACCGAGATGAATCTTCTCTTTCAGATCATAGATTTGTATTTTAAGGCGGCTAAAGGCAACAAAGGATTCACAGTGCCAAGGTTCAAGGTCTATGAAACCGACTCCTTAGAAGTTCAGAATAGACAATTGAACATAACACAGTTTTATGGGGCTACTGGCAAGAATCTTGCCAAAGATAAGGAGACCACAGACGAGCTTAAGAAAAAAAAATATGACTTTGTCGTTGGTAACCCACCCTACGTTAAGGTTCAAAAGCTACCATCAATACAAAAGGAGATATTGGAAAAGTCGTTTAAGACGGCTAAGGGTCTCTATGATTTGTACACGATCTTTGTGGAATTCGGGATAGGTGAGCTAAATAGCTCTGGCAAACTTGGTTTTATCATATCCGATAAGTTTGTCCAGAGAGGTTACGGAGAACCTCTCAAGGATATTATAGCAGGAGAGACCACTATCGAGGAAATTATTGACTTTGGAGACACCCCTGTGTTTGAAGGTGTTACTAACTATCCATTGATTCTAATCATTCACAAGCCCCGTGACGCATCAACCGTATCAAAGATAGTGAAGGTAAAGAGAGCGGACCCTTCACTGTTAACCACTATTGTTTCAACTAATAAAGATACAGATAACTCTCTCATAACAGCGAAATTTGTTCCACATTCTGAATTCGTCAAGGATTGGTCTTTTGCCGAAGAAAAGATGACAAAATTGTTTAATGGCTTTGTTGGAACTAAATCTTTAGGAGATTTGTGCTCATCTATTCAAGTAGGTATCCAGACAGGCAATGATGACCTGCTCCTATTTCCCCAGGATTTTGTGGAGCGTGAGCTTGATCACAAATACTTGAAACCGTATGTAAAGGGTAGGGGAGTGAGAAGGTATCTGCGGCCTGAGCCAAAGCTGTTAGTGCTGTACCCATATATAATGGAGAACGGAAATCAAAGACTGATCAACGAGTCAGAGTTGAGGCTCAATCCCAAATTGTATAATTACCTGCTTTCCCACAAGAATGAACTGACTAAGAGATGGGGGGTAAAAGGCTACTATGATCTACCAACTGCTAGGTCTATCGATTGGTTCGAAGAAAAGAAGATTGTAACTCCAGATGTATCGGACAGACCTAATTTCACTATTATCGATGGTGGGGTCTATTTCTCCAAAGGAAGTTGCTATGGCTTGGTATTAAAGGATAAGAAACTCTATGAGTTCATCGTCGGTGTATTGAATTCTAAACTTATATTTGCGATGATCAAGGATCGGAGTCCCTTATTTTCAGGTGGTTATTACCGTTTCACTACCGACTATCTAGGACCATTGCCAATTAAAATTCCTAGTAACGAAGATGAGAGAGATATCGCAGCGAAAATCGCGGCAAATGTTAAGGAGATAATGAGCCTAAAGAGGAAAAATGGGAATGCTGATACCACAAAGTTGGAAAATGAGATTGATGATCTAGTCTTCGACTTGTACGGCGTGCAATGGGATGACAGAAAAGTTGTTGAGGATTATATTAGTTAGAAGACTACGTTTACACAGATAATGTTGCGAACTCTTTCATCAAAGGTCTTTGATAAACTCCGTAACACTCCTGACTCTGCCCTTTTGTATGTCTTCTTCACTATTTATTAACTGTTCCATGACGTAGCTGTTACGTAAAGTTTCCCTTGTAGTAAAAAGACCGCCTAAATAAGACCCGATTACACTTACCAATTTTTTGTCTAACCATTGCTATCCATATATATTCCTGGGTTTTAATGTCTCTTGGTCGTTTCCACAGGTCTTGGCTCAAATTCACCCCGACTTTCAGCCACCCCTCTTTGAGCCTTCGCCAATTACTATGTGCCCTTCGCTCGCCTGCACGCCGAGCACAGAACCCCATTGCCTCAACTCTAATCAAAATTCACCCCTATCCCCACTTTTGATTTACATCTCGCACTCTTCTTCGAAGAGCCCTTAATTCGCCATGCTCATTCAGGGTGGTGTCCTGTGCTCGCCGCTCGTGGTGTATGTGTGGTGCTACACACCTTCGCTTCGCTTGGTGTTCCACACCACCCACCGCTAACGCTTGCACCACTCGGTCTTGCGAAGCAAGACTTCCGACTCGCTTCGGGCACATTATTCACCCTCGCAGGGAGCATTCTTAGGGAGGGGATTTTTGACCGCACAATAGGGGTCCAATCCACTATATTTATCGGTTAAACAATCTAAGAACAGTTAAGTATTATTTTAATACCATTCTCCCATACTTATTATATGAGATGAGATTGTGCGAAATAACGATTTAAAATATTATTCAATCGCTTACCTATTTCACTTAAATGGAGGCATTAGAGGTATCCTTTTCTCGAAAGAATCCTGGGATTTTTACCTTTCACTCTTCATAGTTTTGATTGTAATCTCGTTCCATAAGCTTCAACCGATGAACACAACAGGGGTAATATTTGTAATTGGCTTAGATGTTGCACTTCTAGGCCTAATTTTAGCAACATATGCAATAATTTACTCAATCCAAGACGAAAATTATCTATCGGCCTTAATAGCTTCTGGAAATTATCAATATCTACTATTTCAAACATCATGGGCCTCGTATTGGATCTTCCTATCAATTCCCTTATTTGGTTTTATAGAAGTGGTTTATTATAATGTCGAGATTCAAGCATTAGCATTCTTTGCAATAATATATGGTTTTCTTGGTACTTTCATTCTTGTAACTCAAGCTTTAAGAAAAATAGCAATAACTGCTGCTAGAAAAAATGACAAATTAATGAAAAGTTGGAAAGAAGCGGAAGAAAAAAAATCATAATAATTCCTTAATTTTTTGAATTAATTTTGACATCACGGTCTCATCACGTTTTCCTTTCTCGTATGTTACCTTCTCTTTTTGCTTGTTTCTTCCTTTAGAAGAATTAAATACCTGTTTCTCCCCACCACTTTCCCCTTCTATTTTAACATTGAGTTTTTGCATTTCAGCAAGCTTTAATCCTCCATTTACAATGCTAGATTCTTTATTTATACCCTCCCCGGAACTGTTTGAAAACTCAGTATTTTTGCTGTTAGAATCTTTTATTATATCTTCAAATCTTTGAACGTTTTGATTTGGATTGTCAGGATTGAGAATTATATTTGAAAACCTTACTAGTATTATTTTTTCCTGTGTCTCTATAAATTCATCCATTGCCTTGCTATCTGTGACAAAATCGATATCTAATTTTTCTGCTTTGGTTTTTTCCTCGCAAAATTTTACGATTGCGTTCAGAACTTGTCTTTGTCCTAGTATCCTACCCTTTTGCTCAATCAAGATATTTTTATTAAAAACAACGAAGTTTGAGTATCCTATGATTGGTGGATTGTTAGTTTGCTCTCGTGTTATACTATCATTATCTATATTAAAGGAGTCTACTTCTCTTTCTTTTTTAAACTTCACAATCTGACCTGAGGCATATCTAATGTTTTTAATCGAATTTTCCCTAAATTCATGTATTGCATATTGATATTCTTCTTCTTGGTTCAAAAGAATGACCTGCTTAGACGAGTATGCATTTTCCAGAGAATCAAACAACGAATCTAATTTCTTATCATTTCTTTCAACAGCGGTCCAGATGGTAGATTCTTGCATTATGGTTCACCTAATGATAATAATGATAAGTGTAATTCAATATAACTCTTTCCACCAATAAGCCTACCTTTAGATGTAAATGAATCCTAATAACTGTTACCAGAAGTTTATGTTCTTCACCTCCTCCTTAAAAATGGACTTAGTCTTTAATAAATGAGTATTCGCTTCTATGAAAAAAGTTGATCTGTCTTCTGTTGATCTCTATTCTTCATAAATATTTTTTCCACCTCTTCAAGATCTTTGAATCTTCTTGGGTTCTTTGCCCTCATTGACATGACTTTCCTCTTTCTCTCAGTGAGACTATCAGTGTTATCCTCGAACTCAATGTTCCTTGTGAGCACGACGTATATGCACTCCAAAAGGGCCCTTGCAATTGCAACTATTGCACGGTTCTTTCCAAGCCTTCTCACAAGGCTAAGGTACTTTGCCTTCATTTTCTTTGAATATCTTATGGTCACATGTGCAGCGGTCACAAGGATGAATCTCAACAGGGAAGGTCCATGTTTTGTTATGTGCCCTTTGATGTCCCGGTTGCCGGATTGATCCTGCCTTGGCACTAGACCGGCATAAGCCGCAAGTTTCTCCTTTGTTGGAAATCTGGGCACATCATCTATCTCTGATGATATGGCAGATGCTGAATACAGGTTTATACCAGGGATTGTCATTAGTAACCTGACAGAATTTTTTCCCTCACATGCAGCGGCCATCTGATCCTCAAGCATTCTCTCTCTTTCTTTAAGATCAGATATCCTGTCCATGAGATCTGAGAGAACAATTCTATCCATGGCAGGGAGTTTTGTAGATTCCTCCGTGATGGATCTTATGCCTCTCCTTCCAAATATGTCTGTTGCATGTATGGTGATTCCATGTTTTGTCAGGATTGCATGAACCCTGTTTTTCAACATGTTCAACTCCTCGCCAATGGATTTTCTGTGCCTTACAATGGATCTCAGATCATCCAATTCCCTTGAGGGAAGATGTACCTCAGGAAGTTCCTTAAGTCTCAGAAGCTTTGAAAGCTTGTATGAATCTTCTCTGTCGTTCTTCTTTGCTGTCATGAATATCAGGGAAAGCTTTGATGGGTCCGCCAGATGTACTGAGAAACCCATGTCCCTTAATTTTCTTGCAATATATTTTCCTGATGTCGATACCTCAAGTGCAATCTCAGGTCTCAGATCCAGATACCTGGATCTGAATGCATTAAGTGCACTCTCTGTGTTTTCGATCCCATAGCTTTCACAAACATTTCCTTCTTCATCCATTGCGGTAACATATACACTACTTTTATGTACATCCAGCCCAATATAGATTCCAACCATCTCCTTTGTGGTGTGTGAGAGTTTAGAGTCGGAGACAACTCGACAGCCTTCTATTCACCCTTATTGCAGGGTACTATGTCGAGACGAAGGGCAGCTAACCTTAAAGTCGACCTCACGGGCCAGCGAATACCGCAGCTGCCTCTCCAGCTCTCACGCTTGCACCGTCATGCAGGCGTGGACAGAAAAACTTTTTTCATGACATCTTAAAACTTTAATTGAGTTCCGACCGGTTCACTAAATTTATTATTGAATACTTTCTATTTCGGCACTCGGTATGCCTTCTGACAGATGCCTCCTGCAATGAATGAAACAAATCATCCGGTGGTGTCTCTCGTTGATCTTCTTTAGATGCAAACCTTAAAGTTGTCGAGTGAAAAGACTAAGGCAAACCTGAATGTTATCAGCAATGGGGACATGATCAGTGAAACAAAACTGAGTAAGAAACGGACTAAACTGAGAGATGATATTCTGAAAGAGAAAGAGGCCGCTAAGAATGAGATCAACGCGTTCATGGTTCATAATCCCGTCAAGGTCATTTCTAAGGTAATAGATAACACATATCCATCTCTGCAAATGATGACGGTGTGGGCGGAAAGTGGATAAACAAACTGACGTTCGGGCTTATCTCAGGCACAATGGAAGAAGCTTTTGGTCTCCTGAATTACTTGCAGGATCAGGTAGAGGCTAAGAAGAGGAGAAAGAAATGACTCATTATGGTTGTACAATGGTGTGACAAGACATTTTAGTTATCTTCTGCATTGGTTCTTGATAATATGGCAATGAAAAGAACATGCCCACAGTGTAAAAGTTGGAAGAGGAAAGAAGTGATTAATGGAGGCATGTTACAGACTGTACACTGGGATGGAGATTATGTTGTCAGAGAGGAAACTGACTACGAGAAGAATCTGAATCATTCAAGTTTCTATTGTGATAATTCCCAGTGCCAATCCTATGGAAAAGAGATCTAGCCGGAATTGAATTTAGAGATTAGCAATACTTATAAACTATTAATTTATTTATTTACGGAGGTGAAATATGCCAACAGAAGGTGGTCATAGAGATGGCGATCCTGAAAAGACCAAGGAAGAATACGACATGGACAACCATGCTGATCAGTTAAACCCCAACAACGATGAATACGAAGGATAAGATTAGAAGAGATTAGCCAAAAATTGCGAATGATGGATAAAATAGCAGAAATAATGCAAGCTTGCATAAGAACCAAGTTTGGATTGACTTAAAATGGAATATTAGGATGTTTAGGTATAGTTTGCTAAATCAAGTTATTTTAGAGTTTGAACTCATGTAATGCCTTGGGGAGATATAAATCCCCTTTTTTTGTTAAAAAATGGGGATTGCTACAAAAGAAACTGAGAAAACACATTATCGGTGGAAAAACTTCTATTCATAGATTACCACGTATTTATACATTAGAATAAAACTTTTAACTACATTAGGTCTCTTCAATTTAAGAAACGCGAACTCTGGAGATTGTGGAACGTGAAGGCGTATCGTTTTAAAATATGCGGTGCAGTAAAGAGCAAGAAAAATGACTACTTTAAGGTTCCAGATGAAAATAGTGTAATATACATGGTCACTTGGGAGACCCTGCTAAACTAAGAATCATGCTGCGTATAGCAGCTGCTCATTTGAATGAGGGATAATCTTTATCAGAAGAGGACTTCTAAATTGTCGATGTATAACTCTGGGAATTGGGATAAAAGGATATACAATAGCTTCAACCTGAGTTTTTATAAGTTTGTATGAAATCTTTGCTATATTTATTTGGATCAATTAGGAGGTTTCAAAGTTTAAAATGGCCAATAGTAATTTGAGCGGTAGATTATTAAATTCTCATCAAGGTAACTATAACCTCTCTGCTCCCACATAAGTTTATTTTCGTTTCCATATTTTGCTGAATCATCTAACGCTTGAAATACCTCATTTGAGATATACGTATTATAATTTATCTCCCTAATCTCACACAACTTAGCAGCCAAGTTGGGTGGCCTTCCTACCCAGACAATGTCATTTGCGTTACGAAGTCCAGCCTTTACCGCAAGGAAAGAACCAGTGTCGACTCCAACACAATGGGATATTTTAAAGCCGGATTTGCCCAGATTCTTAAAGTGATCTTCAAGCATAGGTTCTAAAATATTTATGACCGCATGATTGATCATAAGGGCAGACTTCGCTGCATTAGCATAGATCGG
>JAEHJW020001592.1_pt1 | contig 15991 bp, 19 predicted proteins | sample 9271431 | NCBI WGS metagenome assembly JAEHJW02
GGAGGTCTCCTCGTCGGGTCAAAGTTCGATGAAAGCTATTATAAACGAAATAAGCGAAATCGCAATAACCGAAACGTCAGGCCGACACTAATACAAATCAACAAGTTGGCGAGATCACACGAGGTGATCTGACATCAAAGGCTGCTCGTGAGAGCCCAAAACGCGCTCGCGCAAGCCCAAGGCATGAAGTCATTGAATAGGGACTCCCAAACAAGAGGAGTCCCGCGATGCAAAACCATGCCTCATCTGTTCAAGCCAGCCGGAACCTGACCCGGCCCCTCCCGGACGGTGCCACCCGCATCGCCCTCGACGAAAACGAGCTCGCCACCCGCTGGGGGCTCTCCGTCAAAACCCTACGCCGCTGGCGCCAGGAACAGCTCGGCCCCGTCTTCTGCAAGCTCGGGGCGCGCGTCACCTACCTGATCTCCGAAATCGAAGCCTTCGAGCGGCGCGTCTCGCGTTACTCGACCTTCGCTCGGGCCTACCAGTGAGGGAGGCGGTCATGACGAATCTGACCATCCTCCCGGCCGATCTCGCCGCCCTGTCGGTCAGCGAGTTGGCCTCGCTGTCGCCGGCGCAGAAGCAGGAAATCAACCGCAACCTGGACGAAGCCCTCGACTGGATCAAGAAGGCGCGCGCCAAGTTCGACGCCGCGCTGGAACAGTGCTACGGCGAACAGGCCCGCGCCGCGCGCCTCGATGCCGGCAAGGACTTCGGCGTCATCCACCTCAACGACGGCCCGCTGCGCGTAACCGTCGACCAACCCAAGCGCGCGTCCTGGGACCAGGAACAACTCGCGGCCATCGCCCGGCGCATTGCCGCCTCCGGGGAACGTGTCGAGGACTACCTCGACATCGAGTTTTCCGTCTCGGAATCCCGCTTCAACAACTGGCCTCCGGCGCTGCGTGCGCAGTTCGAGGCCGCCCGCACCGTCAAGCCCGGCAAGTCCTCGTTCCGGCTGGCCCTCACCTCGGAGGAATGACCATGACCGCCATCATCCCCTTCCAGTTCGAAGCGCACGCGGTGCGCGTCCAGGTCGATGATCACGGCCTGCCGTGGTTCAACGCCAGCGACGTTTGCGATGCGCTCGAGATGGTCAATCCGTCTCAGGCGATCAAGTCCCACGTCGATGCCGATGACCTCCAGAAACTGGAGGTCATCGACGCACTGGGCCGCCCGCAGCGCGCCAACCACGTCAACGAGTCGGGACTCTACGCCCTGATCATCGGTAGCACGAAGGATGCCGCGAAACGCTTCAAACGCTGGGTGACCAGCGAGGTGTTGCCCGCGATCCGCAAGACCGGCGCGTATTCCGCGACCAGCACGATGGCCGCCTTGCCCGCGCCGACCCACGACCGCGTGAGCGCCATCCTGCTGATCGGCAAAGCCGTGGCCAAGGTGCCGGGCGTCAAGGCCGGCATCGCGATGGCGGCGACGCTGACCTGCATCCAGGAAAACACCGGCCTGACCACGGAGGTGCTGCGCCGCGCATTGCCTGCCGCCAACGAACCGATCTGCTCGCTCAACGCCACCCAGCTCGGCAAGACGCTCGGCATGTCGGCCAAGGCCACGAACCGGTTGCTCGCGGACCACGGTCTGCAATTCCGCAACGACCGCGACGAATGGGAACTGACCGGCGCGGGCGAAGCCTGGGCCGAGGCCATGCCTTACTCGAGCAACGGGCACAGCGGCTACCAGATCCTCTGGAATCCCGCCGTCGCCGAGCAGTTGAAGGAGGTGGCGTGATGTCCCTCCCGATCATCTCCGCGCAACAGCGCCTGGCCGAGCGCAAGGGCGTGAAGCTGCTGATGCTGGGCAAATCCGGCATCGGCAAGACCACCCGGCTCAAAGACCTCGATCCGGCCACCACCCTGTTCCTCGACATCGAGGCGGGGGACTTGGCCGTGGCCGACTGGCCGGGCGACACCATCCGCCCGGCATCGTGGCCGGAGAGCCGCGACTTCTTCGTGTTCCTCGCCGGCCCGGACAAGTCGCTGCCGCCGGAGAACGCGTTCTCGCAGGCGCACTACGACCACGTCATCGAGAAGTTTGGCGACCCGACGCAGCTCGACCGCTACCAGACCTTCTTCCTCGACTCGATCACGCAGCTCTCGCGCCAGTGCTTCGCGTGGTGCAAGACGCAGCCCGGCGCCACCAGCGACCGCTCCGGCAAGCCGGACCTGCGCGGGGCTTACGGACTGCTCGGCCAGGAAATGGTCAGCGCGCTGACCCACCTGCAGCACGCCCGGGGCAGGAACGTGGTGTTCGTCGCCATCCTCGACGAACGACTCGATGACTACAACCGCAAGGTGTTCGTGCCGCAGATCGAAGGCAGCAAGACCAGTCTGGAGTTGCCCGGCATCGTCGACGAGGTCGTGACGCTGGCCGAGATCAAGGCCGAGGACGGCAGCGCCTACCGCGCCTTCGTCACGCACACCGTCAATCCCTACGGCTTCCCGGCCAAGGACCGCAGCGGTCGCCTCGACCTGCTGGAGCCGCCCGACTTGGGCGCGCTGATCGCCAAGTGCGCGGGCGCATCGTCCGCCAGCGCCGCCACGACCGCACACATCGAATCTCAGGAGTAACCACTATGACCACCAACAACTGGAATGACTTCAACGACGCCGACGCCCAGCAATCCGGCTTCGACCTGATCCCCAAAGGCACCATCGTCCCGGTGCGCATGACCATCAAGCCCGGTGGATATGACGATCCCGAACAAGGTTGGGGCGGCGGCTACGCCACCGAGTCCTTCGAGACCGGCTCCATCTATCTCTCCGCCGAATTCGTGGTCACAGCCGGCGACCATGCCAAGCGCAAGATGTGGAGCAACATCGGCCTGCACTCCAAGAAGGGGCCGACCTGGGGCCAGATGGGGCGCAGCTTCATCCGCGCCGCCCTCAACAGCGCCCGCAACGTCCACCCGCAGGACAACGGCCCGCAGGCTGCCGCCGCGCGCCGCATCCAGGGTTTCCACGAACTCGACGGCCTGGAATTCCTGGCCCGCGTGGACATCGAGAAGGACGGCAAGGGCCAGGACCGCAACGTCGTCAAGATCGCCGTCGAACCCGACCACCCCGACTACGCCAAGCTGATGGGCGTTCCGGCGAAAGCCAAGCCGGGGGGCGGCACCTCCGGTGCTCCGGCGCAGGCGGCCCCGGCTTACGCCGCACCCACCCCGCAACGCGCGCCGGTGACGGGCAAACCGTCCTGGGCTCAGTGAGGGGGGCGATGAAATGCTGGGTCTGCAAACGACAGGCCCGGGGTCTCGGCCACACCGACAACCGCCACGGTGTGGGCGATCCCCGGCGCTATCCCCTCGACTGGGTGTTCTGCTCGCGCCGCTGCCAGGACGCGTTTCACGCGCTGTACGGCAACTGGCTGCGGGTCAAGGAAGGCCATATCGACATCAGGGAGGTCGCCATGATCGATCCGTCTGATGTCGAACTGGCCAGCATGCGCAAGTGCCTCAAGGCCTTCGGCGAGGCGGCGGGCGAGATCGGCTATGCCAAGCCGCTGGGCGACTATTCCGAGGCCGAGGCGCTGCAGGTGATAGACGCCATCGTCACCTGCTGGACGGACGCGATGGTCGCGCACCACGAGGCGGGCAAGTACCCACCGGTGCGGGGCATGGCGCCCACGCCGGATCCGCTGGCCGACCCGTTCGCCGATCTGGAGGACGACCTGCCTTGGGAGACCGAGGAGCCTGTGGCGGCCAAGCCGGGCAAGAGCGGGAGAGCGAAGTGATGCAACGAGATGCCATTCATGACCCGACCTCGGGTCGGCACATTCAGCGTCGCAATGCTCCGCCCCTGCCCGTTCGGCTTTGGAGCCGCGTTGATATGAGCGCTGGCCCTGATGGTTGTTGGCTGTGGTTGGGGAGCACCAACGCCAGAGGCTATGGGCAGATCCGTCGTGAGCCAGAGGGCAATGCAGTTCGTGGGGCGAAGACCACCACCCATCGCGTGGCGTGGGAGCTGACCCACGGGCCAATCCCGGACGGGCTGCACGTATGCCATCGCTGCGACACCCCGCTCTGCGTGAACCCGGTGCATCTCTGGCTTGGGACGCACGCCGAGAACTTGGCCGACATGAAAGCCAAGGGGCGTGCCGCGCGTGGTGATCGAAGTGGCACTGCCCGGCTGGACAGCCAGCAAGTGCAAATCATCAAGCGCCTGCTGTTTCTTGGTCACTGCAGCGCATCAGAGATTTCTGCGCTGCTGGGTGTGAGTGCTTCGGCCATCGATTCAATTAGGAATCAGACAACATGGAGGCACATCGATGCTCGACTTTAACCACAAGCCGAAATTCCACGAGCAGGTGACCGGCTTTATCGATGTGGCGCTCGACGCCGAGCGGGCCACGCAGACGCCACGCGACTACCTCGGCGCATCGCGTCTGGGCTTGGCCTGCGAACGGGCGCTGCAGTACGAGTACGTGGGTGCGCCTGTCGATCCCGGTCGGGAATTCCCCGGCCGCGTCCTGCGGGTGTTCGAGGTGGGCCATGTGCTGGAAGATCTGGCCGTGCGCTGGCTGCGCATGGCCGGTTTCGAGCTGCACAACCGCCGCGCCAACGGTGGCCAGTTCGGATTCTCGGTCGCGAGCGGCCGGATCAAGGGCCACGTCGACGGGATCATCACGGCGGCACCGCTGGAACTGGGACTGTCGTTTCCGATGATCTTCGAGTGCAAGACCATGGCCGACAAGCACTGGAAGGCGTGTGCCAAGTTCGGGGTCGCGGTCACCAAGCCGGTTTATGCGGCGCAGATGGCGCTCTACCAGGCCTACATGGAAGGCACGGTCCCCGGCATCAGCCGCAACCCGGCACTTTTTACCGCCATCAACAAGGACACGCAGGAGCTGTGGTTTGAGCTCGTGCCCTTTGACGCAGCCCTGGCCCAGCGCATGTCGGACCGGGCGGTGAAGGTCATCACGGCCACCGATGCGGGCGATCTCCTGCCGCGCGCCTTCAACGACCCGACCCACTTCGAATGCCGGATGTGCGCGTGGCAGGACCGCTGCTGGAGGATGCAAGCATGATCAACAACGCCAACTTGGCGCGTGACATCGAGCCGATGATCGATGCCAAGCAGGCGGCCGCCGCGCTGCGCCTGCCGTACTACTGGTTCGCCGATCACGCCATGCGCAGCAAATACCGGATTCCGCACTACCTGATGGGCGGGCTGGTGCGCTATCGCCTGTCCGAACTCTCCGCATGGGCCGCGCGCAGCAACGCCGTGCATGGCCGCAATAACGGTGACGCGGATGCCGCTGTCGAGGAGGCCGAATGATCGACTTCAACGACACCACACCACCACCCGAGCACGACCGCGACGCCGAGCGCCAGGAACTGCGCGCCGAACTGCTGGCACGTCTGGAATCGGTACTGTTCACGCTATTCCCTGCAGGCAAGAAGCGCCGGGGCAAGTTCCTGATCGGCGATGTACTGGGCAGTCCCGGCGACAGCCTCGAGGTCGTGCTCGACGGCGAAAAAGCAGGCCTGTGGACAGATCGCGCCGACAATTCCGGCGGCGATGTGTACGCGTTGATTGGCGGCCACTTTGGTCTCGACATGCTGCACGACTTTCCGCGTGCGCTCGACGCCGCCGCCGATCTGCTTGGTCGTTCACGCTCGTTGCCGGTGCGCAAGACCAGCAAGAAGGACGCACCCGTCGATGATCTCGGCCCGGCCACCGCCAAGTGGGACTACCTCGATGCGGACGGCAAGCTGATCGCCGTCGTCTACCGCTACGACCCACCCGGGCGCAAGAAGGAGTTCCGACCCTGGGATGCCAAGCGGCGCAAGATGGCCCCGCCCGATCCGCGCCCGCTCTACAACCAGCCGGGGCTGGTCACTGCCAGTCAGGCGGTACTGGTGGAAGGCGAGAAGTGCGCGCAGGCCTTGATCGACTTGGGGCTGGTCGCCACCACGGCGATGCACGGCGCGAACGCCCCGGTGGAGAAAACCGACTGGTCGCCGCTGGCGGGCAAAGCAGTGCTGATCTGGCCCGACCGCGACAAACCGGGTTGGGAGTATGGGGCACAGGCGGCGCAGGCCGTTCTGTCGGCGGGCGCAAAAACCTGCCACATCATGTACCCGCCCGAGGAGGCGGCCGAAGGTTGGGATGCGGCCGACGCCATGGCCGAGGGCTTTGACGTCGCCGGCTTCCTCACCCACGGCCCGCGCCTGCAGATGCACGACGTCGCCGATGAGGCCGAGCCTGTGATCGGCAGCGACGAATCGGTCTGGGGCACGGAGGATGCGCTGGCGTTGGCCTTCACCCGTCGTTACCACCGCGACTGGCGCTATGTCGCCGCCTGGGGCCGCTGGCTGGTGTGGGACGGTCACCGCTGGCGCACCGAGGACACGCTCGCCGCCACCGATCTGATCCGCAGCGTCTGCCGTCACGCCGCCGTGCGTGCCGACAATCCCAAGGTAGCCGCCAAGCTCGCCAGTTCCGGCACCGTCAGCGGTGTGGAACGGCTGGCCAGGGCTGATCGCAGGCACGCAGCCACCACCGACGAATGGGATGCCGACCCGTGGTTGCTCAACACGCCTGGGGGCGTCATCGATCTCAAGACCGGCCGGGAGCGTCCACACGAGCGTGTCGACCGGATGACCAAGATCACCACGGCAACGCCGGGTGGCCGGAGTGCTGAAGATTGCCCGATTTGGCTGCAGTTCCTCGACGAAGTCACGGGCGGCGATCTCGCGCTGCAGGGCTATCTGCAGCGGATGGTGGGCTACGCGCTCACCGGCTCGACGCAGGAGCACGCGCTGTTCTTCCTGTACGGCACGGGCGCCAACGGCAAGTCGGTGTTCGTCAACACGCTGGCCACGATCCTGGGCGACTACGCCACCAACGCGCCGATGGATACCTTCATGGAAACGCGCACCGACCGGCACCCGACCGACATGGCGGGCCTGCGCGGCGCGCGCTTCGTCGCGGCCATCGAAACCGAACAGGGGCGGCGTTGGGCCGAATCCAAGGTCAAGAGTCTGACCGGCGGCGACAAGATCTCCGCGCGCTTCATGCGCCAGGACTTCTTCGAGTTCTTCCCGCAGTTCAAGTTGTTCGTGGCGGGCAACCACAAACCCGCCATCCGCAACATCGACGAGGCGATGAAGCGGCGGTTGCACCTGATTCCGTTCACGATCACCGTGCCGCCCGAGCGCCGCGACAAGCACCTGCAGCAGAAATTGCTGACCGAGCGCGACGGCATCCTGGCGTGGGCGGTGCAGGGCTGCCTGAACTGGCAGCGCCTGGGCAAACTCGATCCGCCGCAGCAGGTGGTGGAGGCCACAGAAGAGTATTTCGAGGCTGAGGACGCACTGGGTCGCTGGCTGGAGGAGCGCTGCGTGCGCGCGCCCAACGCCAAGTCGCTGACCGCCGAGCTCTTCAACGACTGGAAGCAGTGGGCCGAGGCAGCGGGCGAGTTCATCGGCGCACAACGGCGCTTCTCCGATCTGCTCATCACGCGCGGGCTGGAGAAATGGCGCAACGGGATGGGCGTGCGCGGGTTTCAGGGCATTGGCCTCAAGCACCCGCCGACGCCCGCCTACACCTCCTACGCGGACAACTGACCCCGATGAAAACCACGCCGTCTGACGCAGCTGACGCAGTTTGTCGTAACTCCTACGCGTGTGCGCGTGCGCGCGCCTCATGGAAGGTTTCGACATTCCGTGTCAGCTGCGTCAGACCCGCACCGAACAAGGACTGACATCATGACCACGACCCTCCTCGCCCTTGATCTGGGCACCACCACCGGCTGGGCGCTGCTCAGCAGCGACGGCCACATCAACAGCGGCTCCGAGAGCTTCCGGCCACAACGCTTCGAAGGCGGTGGGATGCGCTTTCTGCGCTTCAAACGCTGGCTCACCGAGATCAAGCAATCCTGCGGCGGCATCGACGCACTGCACTTCGAGGAGGTGCGTCGCCACGTTTCGACTGATGCTGCCCACGCCTATGGTGGGTTCCTTGCCACGCTCACGGCTTGGTGCGAGCACCACCAGATCCCGTACCAGGGCGTGCCGGTCGGCACGATCAAGAAGCACGCCACCGGCAAAGGCAACGCCAACAAGGACGAGATGATCGCAAGTGCCCGCGCGCGTGGCTTTCTGCCAGCAGATGACAACGAAGCCGACGCACTGGCGCTCCTGCACTGGGCCATCGCGCAGCACGATCTCAGCCTGGAGGTGTGACATGAAGATCCCCACCCCGAGCTACCGCTGCCCCCTCGGTCGGCTGCAACCTGACACAACCGATCTGGATACCATCAAGCAACGGGGCTGGCGCGATCAGCACATCCTGGTGGTCAACGCCTTCGACGAACGTCTGGATTTCATCGAGCGTGAGATCGTGCGACGCATTGGCGAACGGCTGTACGGCCAGGGAGGGACGCGTAGTGGCTGAGTGGACGATTGACGACGTGGCGGCACGCTTCGAGGAGGCCGCCAACACCGGACGCCGCCTTCCGCCCGTGCGAGTGCAGGGGTACTTCAACACGTGGCCGCCGATCCTGCGCCAGCAGTGGGAAGTCTTCTCGACCGAAGATCCGGTCTACCGCCCGTTCCCGCCAAGTCCGGAAGCCGTCGATCGGATGCTGGAGGCGATGCGCTGGGTGCAATGGATGGAGGAGGAACAACGGCACCTCATCTGGATGCGGGCCAAACACTACGGCTGGCGGGACATCACGATCCGCTTTGCCTGCAACCGGACGACAGCGTGGCGTCGCTGGCAACGGGCGCTGGGGATCGTGGCGGCACAGCTCAATAGCGACGGCGTGCGTTTGCCTTCCAAAAACGTGGGCAATGTAGGGTAATGCTTGCCGTGTTTGTCCTCGCCTTGCCCTGTTTGTCCATTTCGAGGCTGTTTGGCCGTGCAACAAAATGCCCCGATCCGGGGTAGTATTTCCGCTATCTTCTGGACAGCGGTGTGAGCAGGGAAACGCTCCGACTCGCACCCACCGCCCCAATCGTCGAACCCGCCCCCGAGCACGTCTCGCGGCGGGTTTTTCATTTTCTGGATTCCATGCCTGACCTTTCCATCGACTATCGCCCGATCGAGTCGCTGATCCCTTACGTTCGCAATGCGCGCACGCACAGCGATGAGCAGATCGCCAGCATCGCGGCCAGCATCCGGGAATTCGGTTTCAACAATCCGATCCTGGTGGACGGCCGGCGCGGCGTCATTGCCGGTCACGGCCGGATCCTGGCCGCGCGCAAGCTCGAGATGACGGAACTGCCGGTCATCGAACTCGCGCATCTGACCGAGACGCAGAAGCGAGCCTTCATCCTGGCGGAGAACAAGCTGACCGAACGGGCCGGATGGGACCAGGAACTGCTGTCCCTGGAAATGGCTGATCTGCAATCTGCAGGTTTCGATCTTGATCTCACTGGCTTCGATGCCGGCGAGATCGAGTCCATGCTCGCCAGCTCTGGCGGGGAAACGGATGCATCGCCGGCCGAGCCGGCCGATGAAATCCCGGAAGCTCCCGTTCAGCCGGTATCCCGGACCGGTGACATCTGGCACCTGGGTGCGCACCGCCTGATCTGCGGCGATGCCGCCGATCCACAGGTGATCGCCGCACTCATGGATGGCGAACCGGCGGCGCTGTGCTTCACTTCGCCACCTTATGGCAGCCAGCGCGACTACACCCAGGGCATCGGCGATTGGGACGACCTCATGCAGGGCGTCTTTGCCCGGCTGCCCATGGCTGGCGACGGCCAGGTGCTGGTGAACCTCGGCCTCGTCCACCGCGACAACGAATTCATCCCGTATTGGGACGGCTGGCTGTCGTGGATGCGTACTCAGGGCTGGCGGCGCTTCGCCTGGTATGTCTGGGATCAGGGACCGGGCATGCCCGGGGACTGGAACGGGCGACTCGCACCCAGCTTCGAGTTCATCTTTCACTTCAACCGCGAGGCGCGCCGGCCCAACAAGATCGTGCCGTGCAAGCATGCCGGAGAGGATTCCCACCTGCGCGCCGATGGTTCCTCGACGGCGATGCGCCGCAAGGACGGTGAAGTCGGCGGCTGGTCCCATGCCGGCGAACCCACCCAGGACACGCGCATCCCCGACAGCGTGATCCGCATCATGCGGCACAAGGGCAGGATCGGCGAAGACATCGACCATCCGGCGGTGTTTCCGGTCGCCCTGCCCGAGCACGTCATGGAAGCCTTCTCCAATCCGGGCGACCTGGTGTTCGAGCCGTTCAATGGTTCCGGCACCTCGCTGCTCGCGGCTGAGCGCACCGGTCGGCAATGCCGGGCGGTGGAGATCGCCCCAGAGTATGTGGACGTGGCGATCCGGCGCTTCCGGCAGAACCACCCGGACATTGCCGTAACGCTCGCGGCCACCGGACAGGCGTTCGACGAGGTCGCAGGCGAGCGCCAGGTACCGGAGGCGAACCATGACTGACCTGCGCCATCCGGTGACCGGCATCCACATCGAGATGCGTCCCGTCGACGCCCTGATTCCTCATGTGCGCAATGCGAAACAGCATTCGGACGCCCAGGTGGCGCAGATCGCCGCCAGCATCCGCGAATTCGGCTGGGGTGCGCCGATCCTGGTCGACGGGCAGAACAACGTGATCGCCGGCCACGGTCGGCTGCTCGCCGCGCGCAAGCTTGGGCTTGCCGAGGTACCGGTGGTACCGATGGCACACCTCACCGACATCCAGCACCGCGCACTGATCCTGGCCGACAACAAGATCGGCGAGAACGCGGCATGGGACGAGGAGTTGCTCGGTCTGGAACTAGCGGAATTGAACGACGCCGGTTTCGACCTCGGGTTGACCGGCTTTACCCCCGAGGAATGGGATGCGCTAATCGCCGGGGACAAATCCACCAAGGACGGGCTCATCGATGACGATGCCGTGCCCGAGGTACCGGAGACGCCCATCTCCAGGACCGGGGATCTCTGGCTGCTGGGCGATCACAAGATCCTGTGCGGCGACGCCACCCAGGCTGACGACTACGCTGCACTGCTGGGCGACGAATTGCCCGATATGGCCTTTACCGATCCGCCCTACAACGTGAACTACGCCAACACGGCCAAGGACAAGTTGCGCGGCAAGAACCGTCCGATCCTCAACGATAACCTGGGCGAAGGATTCGGCAAGTTCCTCGTCGCGGCGTGCCAGAACATTCTGGCGGTGACCAAAGGCGCGGTCTACATCGCCATGAGTTCCTCGGAGCTGGACACCCTGCAATCAGCGTTCCGATCTGCCGGCGGCAAGTGGTCGACCTTCATCATCTGGGCCAAGAACACCTTCACGCTGGGCCGCGCCGACTACCAGCGCCAGTACGAGCCGATTTTGTACGGCTGGCGCGACGGAGTCGACCACTACTGGTGCGGCGCTCGCGATCAGGGCGACGTCTGGCAGATCAAGAAGCCACAGAAGAACGATCTTCACCCGACCATGAAGCCGGTGGAACTGGTGGAGCGTGCGGTAAGGAACAGCAGCAAGACGAAAGACATCGTGCTTGATCCGTTCGGAGGTTCCGGCTCGACCCTCATCGCCTGCGAGAAATCCGGGCGACGGGCGCGGCTGATCGAACTCGATCCGAAGTACGTGGATGTGATCGTGCGCCGCTGGCAGGACTATGTCGGGGCGCAAGCCACCCGCTTGGCGGATGGCCTGGCGTTCGATCAGGCGGCAAGTTCTTCTTCGACGATCTCGCAGTGAATCACGAAGCCCGTCAGGTAAGGCAGGCCGCGCGGGATGCCGTACTCCTTGCTGGTCTGGCGGCCAATCGTCCAGCCCATCCAGCGGGTGACCGCCGCGTGGGCCGCTTGCTGGATGGTCTGGCACCGGAGCATCTCGTTGAGGATGTCATCGGCAAAGTGCCGCCCGTGGCGGCTGTCGAGGAAGGCCCTGACCGATTCGAGGGGCTGGCAGGTGGCGTCCGAGATCGCGGTCATCGCCAGTTGCCACGCTGCAGCGGCGTACTCGTTCATCGTGCCCCAAAAGCCCCAGGCTTCGTTTTGGGTGGCGAGGATTTGCTTGGTGGTGGTCATCGTTGTCTCCTTCGGGTTGATCGTTTCGACACCCGTATGAACGCGCTGTTCGATTGAGAAGCCAAGCGCTTTCTGAATCTTTTTTTTTCGGGGCGGCGGGAGTTCGCCGCCCCGGTAGGAATCACGCAATTCGGTAGATACGCTCGCCGCCCTCGGGCTTTTCCGAGGTCATGGTGAGGCCCAGTTTTTTCTTGAATGCGCCGGCAAAGGTGCCGCGCACGGTGTGCGCCTGCCAACCGGTCGCTGCGCAGATCTGATTGATGGTCGCCCCCTCCGGGCGCTGCAGCATCTGGATCACGGCCGCTTGCTTGCTGTTCTCGCGGTTGCGGGGCTTGCCCTCGATGTCGACCTTGCGCAGCCGCTTGGCCGCCTCGTGTTTTTCTTGCGCCCAGTTGGCCTCCGCCGCCGACACGGCGGCCTCGATCTCGTGGTCAGGGTGAAGGGTGGTCGGCGTCGGTCGGGCGCGCCCAAGGGCGTCGTAGCCCTCGGGCGCGACGAACCAGTCAGTGCCATCGGTGGTGATCAGCGCGCGGTTGTACATTCCATCGAGCACCTTCTTGCGTGCGCCGCCTTTGATGTTGTCGGGGAACCATTCGATCTTGCCGCCCGTGTGTTCGATGGCGTAGGCGAGGATCGCGTGCTGGGCAGGGGTCAGTTGGATGGTGCTCATTTGATGCTCCTTCGGGGTGGTTGATGGTGTGGTCATGAACGCGCTGTTCGCAGTAGAAGCCAAGCGTTTTCCGCTTCTTTCTCAGTCCCGCTTCGCGGCCTGCAAACCCGCTTGGTAGGCGGCCATCAAGGCACTCTTGACGGCCCAGACGCTGACCTCGTGGAAGTCCAGCTGATCGCTGTTTCGGGTTTCCAGGGTTTCGATGAACAGGTGATCCAGCGCGATCTGCTCAAGCTGATGGTCGAGGATTTTGTCGGTTTGCTTGGCCATGTCTATCTCCTTGCGGCGTCGTTGATGGTGAGGACATGAACGCTTCATTTCTGGAATCAATCAAGTTGTTTCTGCGGGGTTTTTGATCGTCATGGCCACTCGCGCTCCGACGCCGTGCCGTTACCCGGGATGCCCGGCGCCGCTCGCCACACCGGGGTATTGCGACAGGCATCTGCGATCCGTCAGGAAACAGCAGGACGAGCGTCGTGGATCGGCTGCAAGTCGTGGATATGACTCACGGTGGCGCAAGGCGCGTGCCTTGTACTTGAGCCTGCATCCGCTGTGCGTCGAGTGCCGGCGGCACGGAAAGACGGTTGCCGCCTCGGTCGTCGACCACATCCAACCTCACAAGGGGGACGAGGATCTGTTCTGGGACGAGCGCAACTGGCAGGCGCTATGCAAGCCCTGCCACGATGCCAAGACGGCTCGCGAGGACGGCGGCTTTGGCCGATGAGATCGTCAGCCGCCGGCCGGTAGGGGGATCATTTCCTTGGCGGCGCGGCGCTCAGGACCGCGCGCCTGCTCAAAATTTTGTGCTGCCAAATTCAAATGACTGCTTTTTTTCAAATGGAGAGTGTCCGTGGCCGGTAAGCCCGGGCGCAGCGGGGGCTCCCGCACCGGTGCCGGGCGCAAGCCCCTGCCGACCGCCGTCAAGGCGGTCAAGGGCACCCTGCGCAAGGGCCGCACCAACCCGGCCGAGCCTGGGCCGACCGCGACCCTGGCCGATCCGCCGCTGGATATGCGCGAGGCCGCCGCCGATCTGTGGCGCTATCTCGTCGCCAACACCCCGACGGGGGTCCTGCACGCCAACAACGCCGCGCTGCTGGAGCGCTACTGCGAGCTGCTGGCACAGTACCGCGATGTGGTGCACGAGATCGCCAAACGCGGCGTCGGCGGCCTGCTCGCCAAGGATCGCTTCGGGCTGCCCACGCGCTCGATCCTGTTCGAGTTGCAGATGGAGTTGTCGCGGCTGCTCAGGGAGTGCGAGGCGGAGCTTGGATTCACGCCGGTTTCCCGCAGCCGGGTCCAGGCACCCCAGGTGCCGGCCGCCCGATCCGACGACCCCTGGGCGGACATTGCCGGCTGATGACGGATTCGAAATACACGACCATCGCCAGGCACTACGCCGAAGCCGTGGTGGCCGGCGACATCCCCGCCTGCCGCTGGGTGAGACTGGCCTGCCAACGGCAACTGGACGATCTCGTCAGATTCCGTGGCAAGGCGAGTCCCTATCGGTTCAACCCGGCCTTGGCCGACGGCAAAGGCAAGAGATATCACCCCGCCGACAACCTCTGCGCCTTCATCGAGCGCCTGCCGCACGTCAAGGGACCGCTGGCGGGCGAACCGATCCGCCTGGAGCCGTGGCAGGTGTTCATCCTGACGACCGTCTTCGGCTGGGTGAAACCGGATGGCAAGAGGCGTTTTCGGCGCTCCTACATCGAGGTGCCGCGCGGCAACGCCAAGTCGACGCTCTCGTCTGCTCTGGCGCTCTACATGCTGGCAGCCGACCGGGAAGGCGGCTCCGAGGTCTACAGCCTCGCCACCACCCGCGACCAGGCGCGCATCGTGTTCGGCGATGCCCAGATGATGGCGCGACGCTCGACAGGGTTTCGCAGCCGGTTCGGTGTGTCGGTCGGCGCGCACAACCTGCATGTGCTGGCCACGGGCTCCAAGTTCGAGGCGCTCTCCGCCGAGGGCTCGACCCTCGACGGCCTCAACATCCATTTCGGCTGCGTGGACGAGCTGCATGCGCACAAGACCCGCACCGTCTACGACGTGGTGGAAACCGGCACCGGCAAGCGCGACAACTCCCTGCTCTGGGTCATCACCACCGCCGGCAGCAACCGCGCCGGCATCTGTTACGAGATCCGCACCTTCGTCAACCGCCTGCTGGAAGGTCTGTTCGTGGACGATTCGCAATTCGGCATCATCTACGGGCTCGATGATGCGGACGACTGGACGAGTGAGGCGGCGTTGATCAAGGCCAACCCGAACTGGGGGATTTCGGTGCGCCCGGAGGTTCTGCTGCCGCTGCAGGCCAAGGCCATGCAGATGCCGTCCGCCGCCAACAACTTCAAGACCAAGCACCTCAACGAATGGGTCAACGCCGACACCGCCTGGATGGACATGCGGGCGTGGGATGCCTGCGCGGATGCGAGTCTCTCCGAGCAGGATTTCGCGGGCGAGCCGTGCTTCATCGGCCTCGATCTCGCCTCCAAGGTCGATATCGCCGCCAAGGCGAAGGTCTTCGAGCGCGACGGCCGGTTCTACGTGTTCCTGAGCTATTACCTGCCCGAGGCAGCCGTGGAGGACGGGCGCAACAGCCAGTATTCCGGCTGGGTGCGCCGGGGGTTGCTCACCGTGACGCCGGGCAACGTCACCGACTTCGACCAGATCGAGGCGGAACTGGTGGCGGACGCGAGCCGCTTCGAGGTCAGGGAGGTGCCGTTCGACCCGTTCCAGGCCACCCAGTTGTCGAGCCACCTCATCGCGCAGGGACTGCCGATGGTCGAGATGCGGCCCACGGTGCTGAACTTCTCCGAACCGATGAAACAACTGGAGGCCCTGGTGCTGCAGCGACGTCTGGTGCACGACGGCGACCCGATCCTCGCCTGGATGATCTCCAACGTCGTCTGCCACCGGGACGCCAAGGACAACATCTATCCGCGCAAGGAGCGCGAGGAGAACAAGATCGACGGCGTGGTGGCACTGATCATGGCATTGGGACGACAGATGGCGCACGACAACGCGTCAAACACGGTGATCGACACCGACTACCGCATCATGGTGATCTGATGGGGATTCGCAGCTTCTTCTCGCGGCTCTTGGCCTCCGGCGACCGCTCGCCCTATGGCGGGTTCTGGTTCGAGCCGGTGGGCGTGCACACCACCGCAGGCCTCAGGGTATCGGCCGACGGCGCCCTGCAACTCTCCGCCGTGTTCGCCTGCGTGCGCATCATCGCGAGCCAGTTCGCGAGTCTCCCCTTCACGCTGTACCGCAACCGGCCCGACGGCGGCAAGGACCGGGT
>JAEHJW020008102.1_pt1 | contig 15987 bp, 19 predicted proteins | sample 9271431 | NCBI WGS metagenome assembly JAEHJW02
TCTGAAGGCATATGGCGGGGCGCTCCTATTTTTTTTGTGTGTTGCTGTCATTGCCGGCTGCGGCGGGGGAGGCGGAGGCGGTAACGGCACGCCGGCCCCAAGCGGGGGAGGCGGCGGGGCAGACAGAACAAATAATGTGGTTGCCGTAAGTGTTAACGGATCGCTCTGCCTGCAGAACGGTTCTTATTTTAACGAGCCGTGCGTAAGCGTTACGGTCTGCACTCCGGGCACTTCCAACTGTCATACCATAAGCGGCATACTCCTGGACACCGGCAGCTACGGGCTCAGGATTTTCAAGTCCGCCTTAAACGGTCTTCCCCTGGCCCAGGAAACAAGCGCTTCAGGGGGGGAGCTTGCCGAATGCCAGCAGTTCGTTGACGGCTCTTCGGACTGGGGGCCGGTCCAGGTGGCGCAAATCATTCTGGGCGGGGAGCCTGGGGTAACCGTTCCAATCCAGGTAATAGATTCAACCTTCACAGGCGGCAACAACTGTCCGGGAACACCCGATACCCTGCCGTCACAGGCAGGTTTTAACGGCATTCTCGGTGTTGGCCCCCTTGTGCACGACTGCGGCATTACCTGCGCCTCCTATGCCACGGGAATTTACTGGTCCTGCAACCCCAACACCGGCGCTTGTGCGCAAACCGCGGTGCCTCTTTCAAACCAGGTCCGGAATCCAGTGGCATCGCTGCCGAAAGACAATAACGGCATACTGGTCGAACTCCCCGAAGTCGCACCCGGGGGGACATCTTCCATAAACGGCAGCCTCGTACTCGGCATCGGCACCGAACCTAATAATACTCCGGGCGCGGTCAGGACCTTTCCCCTTGATGCTTCCGGTGATTTCACCACGAGTTTTAACGGCGCGTCCCTGACAAGCAGCTTTGTCGATACCGGCTCAAACGGGCTTTTCTTCCCGGATAAGGATAAGGCGATTACGGTCTGCTCCGGCCACCCATCGTGGTACTGCCCGACCTCCACGCAGAACCTCTCCGCCACCCAGGAAGGGGCTTCAGGCGCTCCGCGCACAACCAATACCGTGAATTTCCAGATTGGCGACTTTGATAAACTCACCAGCAATACGTCCAATGCGGTTTTTTTGGAGATAGGCGGCCCGGAGATGGACTCCGACGCGTTTGACTGGGGAATCCCGTTTTATTTCGGGCGGTACGTCTTCATGGGCATAGAGGGGACGAATTCCCCTCTTGGCACAGGCCCCTATTTTGCATACTGAAATTCCGCTTCTTCCTTCCTTCTTAAACTGATTTCCTAAAGAGTTTAGGCGGACTTCCACCTGCCCCGTCTTTTAAACTCCATGCATGATGTATGGAGTTTTTAATATAGCCTTCCTTCACGCCCTCCTCACGGATGGGGGCGCTTTTATTCCGGGCCCTCGCCGCCAAATTATCCCCGTTTCTTCCCTCCGGATGGGGCCGGGTAATCCATTTATGATTGCCCGGCCTTCCTTTCACCTAGGCGGCGGATTGAAAGGGGTGTGGATAAGATAATGCGAGACATAAACGGTCTGGTCCCGGTAGTCAGGGGGAAATTTTTGAAGCTCCAAGCTGCGGCGAAGGAAAAGGGGATCGAGTTCATGATCACCTGCGCCCGCCGGACGGAGACCGAGCAACTGGCGCTGTTCGCCCAGGGCAGGAAAACGCCCGGTGAGGTGAACCGGCTCAGGCACGATGCCGGGATGCAGCCCATCACCGAGGCAGAAAACAGGATTGTCACCAAGGTCCTCACTTCAATCCACCAATTCGGCTGCGCCTTCGACGTAGCTATTTTAAAACCCGGCACGCATACGCCAACGTGGGACAGGAAAGCGGATTTCAATGAAAACGGGGTTCCGGATTACGAGGAGTTGGGAAGCCTCGGAGAGGCGCTCGGTTTGCGCTGGGGAGGCACATTCAAATTCGGGGACTTCTGCCACTTTGAGTATACGGGGGGGCTGACGCTGGCTGAACTGAAGGAAGGGAAAAGGCCGGAGGCATAACGGCAACAGGCTAAAAGCCTGCTGACCGGAGCGTACGGGCAATAAAATGAGGAGGTTTTAAATGATCGACGCAATCATAGGCTTGGTGCAAAACACGGTCACGCCACTTCTTACAGCCCTTGTCATCGCCCTTTTGGGGATGCTGTTTGCGTGGCTGGGGAAGAAATACCGCCTGGATATAAAGCAGGCGGACCGGGAGTATCTGGAGGGTTTGGCCACGCGCGCCATCGCTTATGCGGAAGAAGAGGGCGCGGAATTCTTGAAAACCCACGGGAGCCGCCTGCCCTCGGAGAGCAAATTGGGTGAGGCCGTCATTTTTCTTCTTCGCGCGGCGCCAAAACTTGACCAGATCAAGGCGCGTGACCTGATAACCGGCATGCTCGGGAAGGTGAGGGGCGCGGGAGCGACGGGGGACAAGGCGGTCAGTTGATTAACCCCTCCCCCTTTAAGGGGGGAGGCTGGGAGAGGGTGACAAAAAAAAGAAAGGAGAATCGAAAATGCTTTTGCTGGAGATCGTGGGACTTGTGGAGGAAGCGCTGCCGGAGCTGGTGAAGGTCGCCGAGGGGCTGTTCGGGTGGAAGAAGAAATCCGGAACGGAGAAGAAGGCGTTTGTCGCCGGGACTCTGAAGGATGTGGTAGGCCAGATAGACGCAAATTCCAGGGGCGGCCAGAAAAACACCTGGGATGCCCTGCAGCCGATAGTGGACGCCGGCATCGACGAGACGGCGTCCCTCCTCTTTCCGCATGCGGCGGGGCCGAACGCAAACGCCATCGGAGGAGGGGTGCAGCGGTAAGATGCTCTCCTGGCTCTCTCCCCAGATATGGCAGGCGCTCATCCAGGCCGGCGGCGGCCTGCTCATCGCCCTGGTGATACTGCTGGGGCTCTACCGCCTGGCGGACAAGCACGGCACCCAGTTCATCGCAGCGCAGCAGGCCCAGGCGGTGGCGATGGGCAAGCAGGCCGAGAGCATGGACGAGATGAAGAGCAGCATAAAGGAGTTTATCGGGCGGGACAACTCGGAGCACCGGGAGATACTGATCCTACAGAAAATGACGATCGGCAAGCTGAGCGGACTGGAGGAGCGGCTGAATGGACGCGAAAAAGGAAAGATATAGGCGCATTCGCGGAGCGATTCTGAAACTGCTGGCCTACGAACACCCCAGGCCGTTGGATTCGAAGGTCCTGCACGTGCTCCTGGACGACCTGGATTACAGGCTGACCGATGAGGAGTGCCAAAGCCACCTGGTTTACCTGGCGGAGAAGGGGTTTGTCACGATCCAAAGGAGAAAGTGCAGCGGCGTACGGCTTGAAATGGCAACTATTTCTCCGAAGGGGCTCGATGTGCTTGACGGTTTTGCCGGAGACATCGGCGTGGACGTGAGGTTTTAGCTCGATGGGAAAAAACAAGATAATGGAAGTCCGGCCCGAATTTGAGGGCATGCCCGAATTCGAAAAGATGATGGTGCGGAAGCTCGTGGCCCAGATTGAGAAATATGAACGTTATTTCGAGAGCATCGACGGCATAGACAACCAGGCCGTACACGCTTACACGAACCTCTTGAAAACCGTAATCGGGCTTGCCAGAAAAGAGACGAAAGAGAAGAAGTTTACAGCCAGGCAGCTCAAGGAAGAAGCGGAGCGTATTTTGGAGGCGGAGTATGGGATCAAAAGATAAAACATCATCCGCCCGCAGACCCTTTAATTCCGGCGGGGTACGCGTCTCCGGACCCCGGGAAAGGGCCGCAAAGAGCCGGCCAATATTGCTGCCCTATCAGCAGCGCTGGATGAACGACAGGGCACGGAAAAAGATATGGCTGGCGGCCAGGCAAATCGGCAAGTCATTCGCGCTTTCAATGGAGGCGGTAGCGGAGGGGCTTGAAAGAAAGTGCAATAATCTGGTCCTCTCCGCATCGGAAAGACAGTCCCGCGAGGTTATCCAAAAGGTGTACTCGCATTTGCGCGTTCTGAAGGTTTACTCCGACGAGATCATCCGGGCTGAGAGCGCCTCGAAAGAGGAAGTGCAGCTTCCAAACGGCTCCAGGATAATCTCGCTGCCGGCAAATCCGGACACGGTCCGGGGATTTTCCGGGAATGTCTTTTTAGACGAGTTCGCCTTCCATAAGGACAGTGAGGCGATCTGGCGGGCCATGTACCCGACGGTCACACGCGGCTATAAGGTCCGCATCAGCTCCACGGCAAACGGGAAGAACAATATGTTTTACCGGCTATGGAGCGAGGGCGATTTTTCGAGGCATGAAACCTCAATTTACGAAGCGAAGGCCTGCGGTCTCGAACTGGATATTGAGGCCATGCGCGGCGGCATCGCGGACCCGGATGCCTGGGCGCAGGAGTATGAGTGCCGTTTCATAGATGAGGCAACGGCATTTATAACTTACGAGATGATCCAGGCGTGCGAGGACGAAAACGCGACGAAAGAATTTTTCACCCTCTCCCAGCCCTCTCCCCTCAAGGGCGAGGGTTCAAATCCTGCTTCCCCTCCCTTGGGGGGAGGGGATAAAGGGGAGGGTGAATTCTACCTGGGCATGGATATCGCCAGAAAAGGGGATTTAACCATCCTCTGGCTTTGGCAGAAGGTCGGAGACGTCTTCTGGACGCGGATGGTCAGGGAAATGAGGAACACGCCTTTTTCTGTGCAGAGGGATTTTCTGTATGGATTATTGGACGGAAAAGACAGGGCGCAGCAAGCAGCGCCCCTACGTATAGATTCACAGCCGTCGTATGTAGGGGCGAACCTTGGTACGCCCGCCGTTTCCATTCGCCGTTGCTGCATAGACTCCACCGGCATCGGGGCGCAGATGGCGGAGGAGGCTGCGGAGAAATTCGGCCCCGTCGTCGAGGCGGTCACTTTCACGGCCAAGACTAAAGAGGACCTTGCCATCACCCTTCGCCGCAAATTCGAGGACCGGCAGGTCCGCATCCCGGCGGACCGCGACATCCGGGAGGACATCCACTCGGTCAAGAAATTTACAACATCGGCCGGCAACATCCGGTTCGACGCGGAGAGGACGGAGCTTGGCCACGCGGACAGGTTTTGGGCGGCCGCCCTGGGAGTGCATGCGGGCACGGGCGCGCCCTGGGTGGCGGAGTTCGAGACGCCGGAGCACGCGGAAAGGAGTTTTTCGGGGATGAGAGGGTTTTTCGGGGACGGCAGGAGGGTCACGGCATGGCAATAGGGCGGCGCAGCCAAATGCCCCAGGCTGGGCTTATGGGGAAAAAGCGGCCTCTGTGTACGGCGATTGCCCCGATAATGCCGCAAAACCGGTTTATAAACGCATTGGGAGGCATTTTAATCTGATGGCAGACGACCCTAAGAACCAAAAACCGGCAATAACGACGGACGCGAACCAGGCGCAGATAATTGCGGAGGCCTTATCGCAGCCGCGGCAGCATATGGACACGGTGAAAAAGCCGCTGGTCGACGTCGAGGTCGCCAGTCAGATCAGCGACCCCTGGTGGGCGTACTACACCGGCAAGATACTCCTCAACCCCGACAAGACGCTCCGCACCGAGGGGCTCCAGAACACGGAGCTCTACGAGGACCTGCTCAGGGACCCCCAGGTGAGGAGCAATCTCCAGACGCGACGCCTGGCGGTAATCGGCAAAGAGTGGCAGGTGACGCCGGGCGGTGAGAAGCGGAAGGACGTGCAGATCGCGGGGTTCGTGAAGCAGGCCTTAGAGAACTTCGACTTCGATTCCGCGCGGTTCGGCCTCCTGCAAGGGATACTTACCGGTTTCAAGGTCTCGGAGATCATGTGGGAATATTCGGAGGGCGACGTCTGGATAAAGGATATGATCGCCAAGCCCTGCAGACGATGGTCCTTCGGGCTCAAAAGAGAGTTGAGGATGCTCACGCGCTCCAATACCTTCGAGGGCGATCCGGTCCCGGACCGGAAGTTCCAGGTGTTCCGGATGCCATCCGATGAGGGCAGCCCTTACGGCGACGGGCTGGGCAGCACGCTTTACTGGCCGGTATGGTTCAAGAAAAACGCCATAAAATTCTGGCTGGTGTTCGCGGAGAAATTCGGGATGCCCACGGCGGTGGGCACATACCCTGCCGGCACCACTAAGGAGCAGCAGGATGCGCTTCTGGGCGCCCTGGCCGCTATTCAGCAGGAGAGCGCGATAAAGATACCGGAGACCATGAAGATATCTCTGCTGGAGGCGCAGAGGAGCGGGTCGGTCGACACCTACGAAAAACTGAACCTTTTTTTCAACGCGGAAATAACGAAATGCATAATGGGGCAGACACTCACGACCGAGATGGGCGCAAGCGGAGGCTCCTTCGCCGCGGCCAAAACGCATGACGAGGTGAGGGACGATTACATCAAGGCGGATGCGGATTTACTCTGTAATCAATTAAACGGACAGTTCATACGCTGGCTGGTGGATTATAACTTCCCGGGGGTAAAGCAGTACCCGAAACTCTGGATACGGGCCGAAGCCGAGCCCGACCTGCTGGTGCTCTCCCAGCGGGACCAGATACTGCAAACGATGGGCATGCCGATCACCCGGAAATACACCAGAGAGACGTACGGCATCCCTGAGCCCGAGGATGACGATATAGTCCTCAAGCCGGTCGCGGGCGAGAAGGACGCGATATCCGGCGGGAAAAACACGGCCTCCATCGCGCTTTCGGAGGGGGAATGCAAATGCGGACATGAATTCGCCGGGAAAAATCTGCCGCAGGCTAAAGACGTGGCCGACGATATGACGGCGGCGATCCCGGAAGAAAAAATGGCAAAAGGTACGCTGGAGATGCTCCGGCCGGCGCTGAAAATCCTTAAGCGCGAAAAAGACCTCTCCAGGGCAATTCCCGCGCTGGCTGCCGCCTACCCGGAGATGGATGACAAGGCTCTTCAGGATCTCCTTGCCCGGGCGTTCTTTGTGAGCGCGCTCTTGGGGCGCATCGAGGCGAATGATGGCGGACATTGACCTCTCTTATGTAATAGGGCTTCCGCCAAAAAAGGCCATCGAATATTTTGATCAGAAGGGCTACCGGTTTAGCTGGGACTGGCAGGACACCTGGCAGGAGGCCCACGCGAGGGCGTTCACCGCGGCCAAGGTCATGAGGATGGATATTTTGCAGGACCTGCGTGATGGCTGCCGCCAGGTGCTGGCCGAGGGGAAGCCGTACAAAGACGTGATTGAGGAACTAACACCCAAGCTCCAGGCGAAGGGCTGGTGGGGGAAAAAATGGGTGGCCGATGAGACAGGAGGCGCAAAGCTCGTGCAGCTTGGCTCTCCGCGGCGTCTGAAGCTTATCCTGGAGCAAAACACGCGCACGGCCTATAACGTGGCGCGCTGGCAGAGCTTTGAGGAGAACAAGGCTGACCGCCCTTATATCATGTGGGTGGGCATCGAGGACAGTAAAACGTGCCCCATATGCGCGCCGTTGATAGACACCGTCCACAGGATCGACGATGAGCTGTTTGATTCCTTTTTCCCGGGGAACGTCCACTGGAGGGACCGCTGCAGGGCGCGGGCGCTGAGCGACCATGACATAGAGCGCAAAAAACTGACGGTGCAATCGTCCGAGGGGCGCGTGACTCACCGCGAGATCGCGGACCCGGACGGCACGGTGCGCAGCCAGGCTGTCTACCATGACGGCCTTACGGGCCGGGACACATCTCCCGCCCCGGGCTTTTCGTACAACCCGGCCCGCGCAGCGTGGCAACCGGACCTGGACAAATACGACAACGACATCGCCAAGCAGTACGTGGAAGGGGCGGTTACCGGGCCGGACTTTACGAGGTTTTTCGAGGGAAAGACGGGCGGCAATTTCCCGGTCGCGGTGCTGGAGCCCGATTTTCAGGAGGCCATCGGCGCAAAGAGCCAGGCGGTGTATATGAGCGGAGAAGTCGGGGACTGGGGCGCAGGCCCCCCTCCCTCCACGATGCAGAAACAACTGCGGGAACACCCGGAGCTGACGCTGAAGGAATACCAGATGCTGCCAGAGATAATCTCGTCCGAGGCCCAGGTGATATTGCAACAAGGGGAACAGAAACTGATATTCGACAGAAAAAAAGGGCGTTATTACAATGCGGTCATCAAGGCCGTAAACGAAGGGTCTGAACTTTACCTTATCAGCTTCAGGCGCGTTCATTATGTCCGGCGCGATGTGGAAAGGTTAATGAGGCAGCATGATGTCAAGGTCATTAAAAATGAGCTTTAAAGGCTCCGGGCGGGGCCTCCCATTAGAACCCCGCATAGCGAACCATCCGTTTCCGGATGTCCTACGGCAGGGAGAATATCACCGTGTCGCCGGAGCCTTTGATCTTATTGTTAGCCGGGGAAGGCGGAAAGTCAAGTGCTGATACTGATCACCGTTGACGATTCCGGAGCGAAGGCAATGTTGGATACGCTCCAGGGGCGCGTGGCCGACATGAGCCCCGTAATGAAAAGCATTGCCGCCGCCATGCATGATGCCGTGGAGGAGAACTTTGAGCAGGAGGGACGCCCGAAGTGGATGCCGCTTGCCCCCGCTACGGTGAAGCAGAGGGAAAAACTGGGCTACGGCGGCGCGCACCCGATATTGCAAAGGAGCGGCGATCTGGCGAAGAGCATAGTGCCGGGGCATACGGCCACTACTGCGTTTGTAAGCACCAACTGGCCGTATGCCGCGATACATCAGTTCGGCGGATGGGCAGGCCGAGGGCGCAAGGTGTATATCCCCGCCAGGCCATTTCTCAAACTGGCGGATGACGACATAGCGGACATTGAGGGCCTGATCGGCACGTACCTGACAAAAGGACTGTAAAAAGGAGGGCTTTTTAAAAAATGCGTATAGCGGTTTTCAGGACTGGAAGACATACGGATTCGAAGGGCAACGAGAGGCAGTGGACGGAGGCTGATCTCGACCGCATAGCGGCCGGGTACGATCCTAAATCCCACGAGGCCCCGGTAGTGATAGGCCATCCGAAGGAAAACGCCCCGGCCTACGGCTGGGTGAAGGGCCTCGAGCGCGAGGGCGATATGCTCTATGCGCACGTGGAGCCCACCGTGCCGGAGTTCCAGGGCTGGCTGAAGGCGGGTCTTTTCAAAAAGCGCAGCATCTCCCTTTACCCGGACATGACGCTCAGGCATGTCGGTTTTCTGGGCGCCATGCCTCCGGCGGTGAAGGGGCTGCCGGATTTCGCGTTCGCGGAAAACGGCGATAGGTCCTATTCGACCTATGAGACCCATGATTACGCCGACGGCGAGGAAGAGCACGCGGCCCGGGCCGCAAAGCACGGCATAGGCATGAAGGTGGGCGGCAACCGGACGAAGCCCGGCAAATACGCGCACGTGCCGGATGACGAGTTCGGGGACCCGGTGAACTACCGCTATCCCCTGGACGAGGAGCATATCCACGCGGCCCTGGCCTACTGGGCCAAGCCGCATAACAGGGATCAATATTCCAAAGAGGAGGTGGAAAAGATAACGAGCCGCATACTCGCCGCGGCGAAGAAGCACGGCGTGGAGGTGGATAAAGACAAGTTCAAATTCATGGAAGGAGGATCAAGGATGAGTTTCTGGGAAGAGCTTAAGGCCTTCCTGAAGGGAAAGGGCGTCGACGTCGGCGAGCCCGAGAGCTTCACGGAAGAGCAGGTGAAAGCGGCGGCCGCCGCGGCGGTCGCAAAGGCGAAGGCGGAGATGGAGAGCAGCTTCGCGGAGAAGGGCCGCCTGTTATCAGATCAGGAATCTGCCCTGAAGGCAAAAGAGGCCGAGTTTGCCGCGCAGGCGGCAAACGCCAGGAAAAGAGAGATCGCGGATTTCTGCGAGGCCCTTAAAAAGCGGGGCGTCCTCACCCCGGCGATGGAGAAGGTGGGGATGGGGATCACCAGCTTCATGCAGGCGATCGCGGCCATCGAGACGACGTATGAGTTCGCGGAAAAACCGGAGGCGGGACTGTCCCGCCAGACGCCGCTTGAATTCATGAGGGCGTTTCTGGGGGCGCTGCCGCCCTCTATCGTCATGCGGGAGTTCGCGGACAATGCGGGCGATCCCGGGGGCGGAGATTACGCCGAGCGCAGGGAGCGCGCGATAACGCAGCACATGGAGAAACAGAAGACCGATTACAGGACGGCGTTCCTGGCGGTCTCGAAGGAAAGGCCCGAGCTCTTCGAGCTGGAAAGGAGATAAAAGAGCATGTCAATGCGCGCAACATCAGGAATCAGCAAGGCTGCGAAGTGCACGGCGGCGATTAATACCGCCTACACCTTCTGCACGCCTGGGGCGGACGACGACACGTTTTCCGTGGCGTCGGGAAGCACGCAGCCCATAGTGGGCGTATTCCAGACCACGACTACGGCCGCCGGCCAGACGGCTGAGGTGATGGTATCGGGCATCAGCAACGTCGTGCTGGGCGGCAACGTGACAAGGGGCCAGGAGGTGGCGAGCGACGCAAACGGCAACGCGGTGGCGGCGGCAAGCTACGCGCCGGCCTCCGGGCTGCACACGGCCGGAATCGCGCTTGAGAGCGGCGTGGCCGGCGACATCATCGCGGTGCTGCTGGAGCCGGACCACATGCAGCCGGTGGCGGCTGGCGGGATCAGCCAGGTGCTCCTGAGGACCAAGGCGATCGTGGCCCTGGCGGACGCTGCGGCCACGCTCACGGCGGCGCAACTGATAGGAGACGGCCTCTTCCAGATCACGCCGACGGTGGCCAGGAACCTGGCGACGGACACGGCCGCGAACCTGGTGGCCGCGATGCCGGGCTGCCAGGTGGGCACGACGTTCGAGTTTTCGGCCGCGTGCCTGGCCGCCTACGCGGTGACGCTGGTGGCCGGCACGGGGGTGACGCTGGTGGGCAGCGCCGTCGTGAACAACGCCTCCGGTACGTTCCGCGGCGTCGTCACCAACGCCACGGCAGGCAGCGAGGCCGTAACCATAATCAGGTGCGCGTAAGCGCGGAAAGGAGATAAAGACACATGCCACCTGTAAGATCTTTACATATTGACCAGGCCCTGACGAACCTGTCCATCAAGTACAGCAACCAGGCGATGATATGGCCGCTCGCGCTGCCGCTCATCCCGGTGAACAAGCGCTCGGACAAGTATTTCGTCTACAACAAGGAGGACGCCTACACCCTGGCGGACGACACCGTATTCCCGAAGGCCTTCCCCAACGAGATGGACTGGGGGACCTCGACCGGCAACTACTCCGTCACGGACCACGCCTTCGCGGACTGGCTGCCGGAGGAGGTGATCGAGAACGCCGATGTGCCGCTTCAGCCCGAGGTGGACACGAACGACTACCTGAACCTGCTGCTGGACATCGCGCAGGAGCAGCGCGTGGCAAACATCGTCTTCAACGCGGCCAGCTACGCGGCCGGCAACAGCGTCACGCTCTCCGGCACGAGCCAGTGGAGCAGCGCGAACGCCACGCCGATCGAGGACATCCAGAACGCGATCGAGAGCTGTTTTGGCCCAGACGGCAGGGCGAACACCCTCGTCTTCGGCGTAGACACCTGGAAGGCCCTGAGGAGCCACCCGCAGATACTGGACGCCGTGAAGGCGGCCACCAGGCTGCAGGCGGCGGGGGGCGGCCTGGCCAGCAGGGACGAGGTTGCCACGCTCTTCGAGGTGGACCAGATACTGGTTGGCCGCGGGCGCTACAACACGGCGAAGCAGGGCCAGAACCCCACGTTCGCCAGGCTCTGGGGCAAGCATGCCGCCGCCCTGTACGTGGAGAAGGCCCCCGGGATAAGGAGCATCACCTTCGGGGCGACCTTCTGCGAGACGAGGCGCCAGACGCAGAGGGACTTCGATGTGAAGAGGGGCGTGAAGGGCGCGCATTACCTGAAGGTGGTCTGGAACTCGGCCGAGGTGGTGATCGCGGGCGACTGCGGGTACTTCATCCAGAACGCGACGGCGTAGAGGGGGAGAGGGCAATGGGGATGGCCATGAACGTTTTCGTCTCATTCTCGCCGGACGTCCTGTCCGGCTGCGAGGCTGCTGCCTGTCCGGACTTCCATGTCCGGACTGCCGGCAGCAAAATCCGCTCAAACGCCCATGGCCGTTCCATTGCTGCTAAAAAAGACACTGAAAAGGCATCGGAAGGAGGTTTTTAAGGTGGCAGACAAAACCAAAAAGTACATCGTCCACGGGACGAGCATAAAGCACGGCAGGGGCAAAGAGCACAAGGTCTACGAGCACGGCCAGGAGATCGAGCTTACGGACGAGGAGGCCGCGCCGATCAAAAAGCATTTGAAAGAAGCTGAGGAGAAGAAAAAATGATCACGACGAGATTGCCGCGCCGCCCGCCATGGCTTTGCCTCGCGGCTTCGGCTCGCAATGACGGCCCTGAAGCTTTTTTTTGTTGTCATTGCGAGGGCGTAGCCCGTGGCAATCTCGTTGTTTTCAGCAAGGAGGTCTTATGTATAGCGCCTTAACAGACTTGCAAAACGTCCTCATCTCGGACGCCCTCGTCCAGCTCACGGACGACGAGGGGCTGGGGACCGTCAACCAGGCCCGGATAACCGAGGCGATCGCTGAGGGAGACAGCTTGATAGACGGTTACTGCGGCGCCCGGTACGTGGTGCCCTTCAACCCGGTGCCGGTCGTTGTGAGGAGCATCAGCGTGGCCCTGGCCATTCACAACCTCTACGCCAGGCGCGTGGAGGAGGTCCCCGCGGTGCACGAGAACCGCTACAAGGACGCGCTTGCCAGGCTCAAGGACATCGCAAGCGGCGCGATGACCCTGGGCGTACAGCCCACACCCAATATTGTGGAGGAACCGGCCACGAACTCCCAGAGCATAGACAACAGGACATTCACGACCGGCGCGACCGGCAACGATCCCAATAACCCGGGCGCGGGCCAGATCAACCTGGATAACTATTAGCCATGACCTTCCAGGACATCGAAGACGGCATCATAAGCGCGCTGCAGGCGCAGGTCCCATACCTGAAGACGGTCGAGACCTACGCCGGGCAACTGGATAAGGAGATCGCGGAGCTGCCCAGGAGCTTCCCCGCGGCGTACGTGGCATACCAGGGCTCGAAGTTCGAGTGGGTGGACGGCGAGAACTGGCAGGAGTGGCCAACCTTCAAGGTACTCATTGCGGCCAGGAGCCTCAGGATCGTCTCCGGCATTAACGAGGACGTGAGGAAGGGGACGGAGGGCGCTTACCAGGCGGTGACGGACGTGCTGGCCGCCCTTACGAACCAGACCTTCGGGCTCGCGATATACAAGCTGCGGCCGGAGAGGACGGAGCTTGTCTTCGTCAACAAGACAACGGCAATCTACGGCATCGACTTCACGACGATGTTCGATGCGGCCTACCAATAAAGGAGGAACATGGAACCCACCCACCCACCCTGTATACCTATCTGGGGGCTGCGCCCCCAGGCCCTCTATGAGGCAAAGGCGCATGACGGAGGAAACATGAAAAGGAGGATGACGGTGAAGAGGATATTTTCGATTTTCGCGCTCGCACTGGCGCTGGCCGTGGCGCAGGGGGAAAGGGCCTGGGGGGCGGGCAGCGTCCTCTGCGGGGCAAACGACAAGGGGCTGGGCTACGTGGAGATAATCTGCTCGGCCACCGGGGACGCTGCTACGGGCTCCTTCCCAGCGGTCTCCCTGGCCGGCATATGGCCGGACAACAGGCTCAATAACGGGGGCTTCTACATTTACCAGATGGAGACCGCCCCGGGCAGCCCGGCGCCCACGAACGGCTACGGCGTGACGCTCACGGACGCCTACGGATACGACTATCTTGGCGGCCAGGGGGCGAACCAGAGCGCAACGGCGGCAACGCTCCTGAAGGGGATAAACGCGTTTGCGGACTCCGCGCCTACGCTCGCCATCACGGGCAATTCCGTGGCCGCGGCGGTCGTGAACATCAAGATGGTGCTGGTGAGGTAGGAAATGGAACCCAGCTAACACCAGGAATGGCGTCTGCTGAAAAATGAAAAGGAGGTTCGACATGAGAAAACTCGCGATAGCGCTGATTCTGGTCTTCTTCACGGCGGCGGCCTATGCCGGCATGATACCGCCTTCTTCGGGTGGCTCGACCACGCTGAAGGGGCTCTCGGATGTCTCCATGGGCAGCCCGGTAAACAACGAGATATTCGTCTACAACGGGGCCTCGAACAAGTGGGAGGCCAGGGGCTCGATAAGCCTCACCTTCCAGGACCCCATAACCGGGGTCTCGCAGACCTCCACGCCGCCTAGCCCCTTGAGCGGGGATTATGAGCTTTACTTCAACTCCACGGCCGGGCACTGGTACGGCCTGTCGAACACATCCGGGGTGGTGCAGGGCCCCAGACAACTGGACGTGGGGAGCGCCGGCAGCAGCGCCTTGCAGAAGGCAAACGGCACTGGCGGCTTCACCCCGTATGCGGGGGGCGGCTGCGGGACATCCTTCGTCAACGCCGTGGCCGCGGACGGCACGCTCAGTTGCGCGGCGGTGGCCGGGACTGCGGGCGGCACCGTGACGTCGGTTGGATTATCGATGCCCTCGCATTTCAGCGTTACGGGCTCCCCCGTGACCGCAAGCGGCACCCTGGCCGTGACCGAGACAGCCCAGAGCTGCGCAGCGGGGGCGTTCGTAAACGGCACGGACGCAACCGGGGCAAACACCTGCGCCACGCCAGGCGGGGGCATCAGTTATGTTTATACTTCCGACCAGGCTAATTTGACCGCGAATATTGCATCGACCACGATGGCAACCCCTTCGACCGCGGGATTCTATTGCGCCACCACTGAAATAAAAATTACGGCGCCGGGCGGAACAACATCCACATTGCCTAATGTGGATTTACTCTGGTACGGCGCTCAGGATAATACCCAAATGTCGGGTGCACTAACAGCAAGCACCGCCCAGAATCAAAGCTATACCTATGAGGGTGGTCCGATATTTTGTTTTTATGCCGCCAGCGGATACGCAATTAAATGGAGCACCGCCAACTATGCCTCATCCGGGACGCCGCAGATGGCATATGCCGTTTCGATAAGACTTTACAGGCTAGGGAACTGACCGATGAAAAAAGCCATTTGGTTTTTTGTTTTTATAACAAGCCTGGTTTCCTTATGCGGCATTTCAAGGGCCTCCGATTACGCCTATATAAAGACGGGCGGCTTCGATTACCAGGGGGGCCTGTCGGGCTCCAAACTGCAATGGCTGGCGACGCACCACGATGTGATTATAGGCAATCCCGATGCCTCTACGGCGTCGGGCTATACTACCCTCAAACAGAGCAATCCCAACGTGCTGCTTATCTCATATCAGCCTTATACCATTACGGCTTCAGCGGCGTCCTGGATGGCCAACTGGTGTATCGCAAACGGTAAAAATCCCGAAGACCTTTTTTATCACTACTATTACGATACAACGGTAAAAATGAAAAACGGCACGTCTTATACTTTTCCCGGTTACGGGGGCGGGACCGCCGCCAGTCTTGCCCAGGCGAGAGTGCCTTCGCCATGGGACGCCGGGCTGGCCATTTGCAACAGCCCCTACAGCGCATACGGCGGCGCGTTTTGTACTTCACCGGACCCGTCTTCCCCAACCTTTGTGAGCGCTTTTAACGCCTATATATTATCCAAAATGATTACAGTTGGAACGGGAATGTATATGGACGGCGTGTTTCTGGATAGTTTCGATTCGCTGACTGACAATTATAATAATCTGCACCTGGAAAATACAATCGATATGCGGAACCTCGGTCTGCTTGGAAATGTGGCGGCGGCGAATACGCAGGCCAACAGCGACTGGGCCGCGTATGAAAGCCAGTTGGGGACCTTTCTTGCAAACGCCACCGGGAAGGCCGAGATGATAATCCCCAATATGGGGGACGCCTCATACATGTATCTGTGGCAGCCGTTCGCCCAGCTCGGCTCCGATATCAAATCGGCAACGAACCCGATTGGGATCGAGACTCTCATAACGTCCGGATTTTACAGCACGGAAAGGATACCCTGGCTCGTGGACCTCTATAACGATATGAGCAGCGGGTATAAATTCTTTATAAACAGCCAGACGAATT
>JAEHJW020004894.1_pt1 | contig 15986 bp, 20 predicted proteins | sample 9271431 | NCBI WGS metagenome assembly JAEHJW02
CGAATACGCGGGACGAGTGGATTGCATCCATGCGGGATTCCCGTGTCAAGATCTCAGCACTGCTGGGCCTAAAAGAGGGATCGGCGAAGGAACGCGAAGCGGACTTTACCGAGAAGTGCTCAGAATTGCTGGCATCGTTAGACCAAGATTTATATTCATGGAGAACGTCTCAGCCATCCTTGCTAACGAATTCCTTGGAACCGTTCTCCGGGACTTGGCCGCGCGCGGGTATGATGCGCGGTGGACATGTCTACCGGCATCGGCAACCGGTGCCCCGCACTACCGTGATCGGTGGTGGTGCCTTGCGGAACGTGCCGACTCCGACAGTGAGCGGGAACCACAACCGCAAGGGAGCCAGCAAGACCAGCGGGGACGGATTGGAGACATGGGTGAAGATGTGGCCAACTCCTTGCGCCTCAGCCAGCAAAGGGAGCAGTCCGCGAGCGCTGATCCGCAAAAATGGGAGAAGCAGAGAAAACGATCGCTTGGACCATGCGGTAATGGCATCGGATGGTGGTCCCTTGAATCCTTGGTGGGAAGAGTGGTTGATGGGGTGGCCAATAGGGCACACAGAATTGAAGCACTTGGGAACGGGCAAGTTCCGATCCAGGCGGCGCTCGCGTGGATCATGCTCGGAGGGCCGACAGGATGGGAAGAATGATACAAAACTTAAGTAGTTGTTAATATCTCCCTAAAATATAGGACAGTAATGTTTTTGTTGCTCAAAGTATCAAAAAATGATACTTTACGCTAATGAAAATTTATCAAGGTTGTGATATAATTCTAGTCTCACATAGAGGTCTTTGAAATGATCAGAGTTCTTGAAGATATCTTGGTTGTATCATATGGCATTATAATGCTGTGGTTTGTTTGGTTTGTTATTAAACAAGAGATTAGACTCTTTCGTATTTCTAGACGAGAGAAGAAGTATAATAATATGAAACACAAAAGTTAATTGGAGACAAAGATCTTTTTCTTTAGAGGTACTATATGGCTAACGGCAATCATGATTTCATTCAGCTAGAGAATGAATATGAATACATGACTCTTCTTTTCAATATTACCATTAAGGGTATTGAAAGGAGTGACCGGACTGGTGTTGGTACTCTTTCATTGTTCGGGAAGAGCATGACATTTGATCTTGAAAGAGGATTCCCTCTTCTTACTACAAAGAAGATGAACTTTAAGGCTATTGTTGTAGAATTGCTCTGGTTTCTTTCTGGCTCTAGCAATATCAAGTATCTTCATGAACACGGAGTTCATATTTGGGATGAGTGGGCTGATAAAAATGGAGACTTGGGACCTATTTATGGAGTTCAGTGGAGAAACTGGGATGGGATCGACCAAATCAAGAATGTCTTGCACAGTCTAAAAACTGATCCCTATTCTCGACGTCACGTTGTGTCTGCGTGGAATGTGGCTGATCTCAATGAAATGAGACTCATGCCATGCCATGTCATGTTCCAGTTTCACGTGGCTGCGGGGAAACTTCACTGTACGGTCTATCAGCGTAGCTGCGATATGTTCCTAGGGGTTCCCTTTAATATTGCTTCCTACGCACTTCTGACGCATCTGGTAGCAGAAGAAGTTGGTCTTAAAGCTTCTACTCTTTCGTGGATGGGCGGAGATTGCCATATTTACAAGAATCATCTAGACCAAGTAAAATCACAGCTTCGTAGAACACCATACGATCCTCCAACTCTGAAGTTCAATAAAGAAATCAATGATATTTTTTCAGTAACACCTGACGATATTGAGATCAATGGATACAGGCATCATGGAGCTATTAAGGCTCCAATTGCAGTTTGAAAAGATCTATCATTCTGGTTCCTTGTTCTTAATTCTCTTATTCCACTCTTCCCTTATTTGCCCTTCCATCACTGTATTTACTCCCATTGCTAATGAACTATAGGGCCAGTTAACAGTGTGAATTAGGAAATATAACTGCATCGTATCTTCATCATACGCAGGATTTGGGTCATTAGCCGTAGGGTCGTATCTTGAATACCATGCCATATAAGTTGTTAAAATTGATGGAGACAGGTTACACTGTTCTGCTACCTTATTAATGCTTTTTGTATAAGCTTTCTCGGCATCCCTTTTAATTAAATATAATCTTTGAAGTTCTTCCACCATATCATTGGTAGGAGTTTTCCACTTTTTGAATGGATCTGTTTGTTCTGTGTCTTGCGTCATCTTAATGATCATCATAGATGGATAGGATCCATCTATTATACAACGTATTTTAAGACTTGTCAAGTCTTATTGATCATCAATCTCCTTCAGGAACTCTTCAAAGATTGAGACATTGGTGCCTTCAAACTCATTGATTTGAAGCAGTTTTGTTTCTACTACCTCAGCCAGCTTTTCGTCAAATGTATTTGCAGCAATGATGTATTCAGAGAATACTGTAGATGTCTGACCCTTTCTATTGGCTCTTCCTTCTGCTTGTAGAAGATTGGCAGGGACCCAGTCCAAGTCATTGAATATGACTCGGTTTGCTGCTGTGAGGGTAATAGCCGATCCAGCAGCATTGATTTGCCCAACAAATACCTTTTTACTGGGATCGTTTTGGAAGGAATCTATTGAAGACTGTATATCTTTCTCAGCCATTCCTCCCATAAGCATGACCGCAGATTTATCAAAATGATCCTTTATAGTAGACACAACATCCCTATAAAATGAAAACATAAGAATCTTTCCGCCCGCTTCTACAGATTCTTCTATTCTTGAAATAGTAAACGGGACCTTTTCTATGGCAAGAATCTGCTTCGCTTTATTATAATAAGAAATCTTGTCTGTAAGAGTTTTTATAAGATGACTATTCTTTTTCTTATAGTAATCAAGCATGACAGTGCGATATTGTGAAGTATTGACTTCTACGGGGATAAGAGTTCTTACTGTTGGCTTAAGACCAGCGACATTCTTGCGCTGTAAGAAAACAGGGCTAATTATTTCCTTGAGTTCATCAATATTTTTGAGCCCAATAACTTCAAAGGAAAATACACCACCCCTATCAACTCTGTTTACTTCACAATACCTTCCAAGAAATCTAGAATAGGTATCTCCAAGCGGATGATGGATTGCCTTTAGAATACTGAATAGATCGGTAATCCTGTTGACAACAGGTGTACCAGTAAGAGCGATTACGTATTTTGCATGTTCAGATAGCCCTGTAATTCGTTTTTTCTTCGGTGGTTTATATCCTAGAACGCTTTTGCTACGGGCCGCTGATGGGTTACGTATGTAATGAACTTCATCTAGAATTAGAATATCAAATCCCATCCGAAGGAGATCATTGTGCTTCTTGTGAAGAATATCATAATTGATGATATGCCACCTAGCACTTAGATTAGGAGGCTTTTTATCGTCTGCACGCCAGATATAGGTGGATTCTTCTCCACAAAACCGCTTGATTTCCCTATCCCACCCTATTTTATAGTTGGCTGGAGATACGACAAGAATCCTTCCTTCTGGATTCATCGCTTCCAGAACGGTCTTAGCTGCGATTGCTGCTTGTGCAGTCTTCCCAAGGCCCATGTAGTCGCCTAGAATCCTACCGTTGATCCTAGAGCCGTTTAGTGTATTATTAATGGCTTCTGAAATTGGAGCAGAAAGGAACTTAACCCCCTCTACTTGGTGTTTCATGAGCGGAGTTAGGAGTTCTTCTGATGGATTTGCATCCCAAGAATCATCTACATTGGTTTGCAATGAGTCTCTGGCTGCAATAAGTTTCGAGCAATCAACGTATCTGATCTTGCTCAGAAGACTTATGAGAAGGTCTAAATCAAGAATATCTATATAAAATACCTTTTTCTTCTTATCAAATTTCCTGTATTTTAGACGCTTTAATGCCTGAACGACCTCCCTGTCGTATGGGAACGACAGAACGATCTGATTATGTTTGATCTTGCATTCAATGCTTACTTTCACTAATACCTTCCAAAACATTGAAATCAATAGCTTCCCTAAGGGCCATTTTTGTTGCCGAAATGGTCTTTTGGTCATATTTTTGGACCAATTTTGTGCTACTAATCATGCTATAAATGTCTTCTAAGACGGCATTGATTGACTCTTGGCTATATTTCTTTCTCGGATAAATAGCCTTGTCCTTCATAAATTTGATGGAAGTATTCAACGTTTCCAGTGTAAACTCGTGGAAACCTAGAATTGCATCAGAGTTCTCTGTCTTTTTCAAGACAAAATCAAGAAAATTATAGGTATTTTCACCATCCTCTGATTTAAGAGGAATTGATATAATACTATCAACCTTCTGCTCAGAATTTTTCTTGATTTTTGTGTATCGTCGCCTATGAATTACCTCCATAGTGAACAGGCCAATGATGACAGCCAAAATAAAAACAACAAAGCGTTCCACGTGAAACATATAGTTTAATCCTCCGTAGAAATGAGCCTGAAGTCGATTATATCACGAAGCGCGTTTTTGGTGGCTTCAATGACTTCTTTGGGATAATCTTCGCACAATTCCTTATCTATGATATGCAATAGATCGTCCATTACCTGATAGGGAGTATTTTTAATACTTCGTTTGGATGGATAAATATTATTTTTCCTAAGAATCTTGATTGCGGATACTAGATCGTCTTTTGCTGAAGAAAATGAGTCAATCGCTATTTCTTTGGCATTGTCTCCATATAGAACAAGTGAAGTTTCAATGGCTTCGCTGAGAGAATTTACCTCTACGTCATTGTCTCCTAGTTCATTAGGGAGCCCGTATGTCCTCTCCAACTTGATTATCTTCTCGTTTTTAATGATTCCATGAATCCAAAAGACAATTTTTGTAATGATATAAGCTACTACTGAAATAATAACTAAATAAGTGATATCTTTGAAAAGGTGCATATTCAATAGCCGCAGGAGAATTCAGTTTGGATATTATATCTCATTCTCAACTTGTTGTCAAGAGAATAATGGTGTGGTAAAATAGAGGAAACCGGAGAGATCGTAATGGTAAAACTCAATATTGATACAAACAAATTTGTTGTTCACATAGCAGCTATTTTTTTGGGAATGCTTGTTAGTGGAGCGCTATCTACTTATATAACTGTAAGTGTTCTTAGTAATAAGATTGCATTCGTTCAGATGCAACTGACACATGAACAGCATGAGATCACTAGGATTAAAAAGGATATTTTTCAGATTATTGTTTATGGTACAAAGAATAAAAATATTCCAGCCATGTATTATAAGTATTGCTTTCTAAATAATAAACAAATATGTCCTGATTTATATAAATCCATTGAAGAAAAAGACCCACCAACAGTTAATGCAGATCCTCCTGCTGTTAAAGAAGATCCTCCTTCCGGCGGAAACAAATGAAGAAGAAGATCAACACTGTCATTGGCGGCAAGAAGGTTGATATAGAAATTGGTCATTTGGCCGAGTTAGCGAGGATAAACAAGGTCAATGACTTGGGCAATTCTGATGATGTCTATGGTGTATTCTCTGAAAAGGGAAGAGGACCCCATAAGATATTGATTTCTGAACACAAAAACAAAATCCCGCAAGAAATGCTGGATACTCTCATCCACGAGATTTTCCACGCAATCATTAGATTCTATAAGGTCCCCGTATTCAAAAAGAGAGAGGAAGAGATCGTATCTTTATTGAGTAAGGCCCTTTCAGATACTCTTTTGAATAATCGCGATCTCTGGAGCCTAGTTCAAAGCCTCGTGAAGAATAATAACAATTTGAATTGAATCAGTAAAATATCATTTAGATAGCGAGGGTCTAAATGATAACTCCCGAAGAACAGATTATTGCTATTCCAGCAATCGTTAGGAAGGCAGAGTTGCCTTCTAATACTGCCACTGCTGGCATTCTTCCGCGCCGCATTGAGGTAGAAGCCTCCTGCGAGAAAGAAGATGGGGAAGGAGATATCGTTCTTCAGCGGGCGCTTCTGGATGCTTCTGAGACGTTTATCAAATCTGGTGATATTGATCTAGAACACATCTCAAAGCACGGCGCAGAAATCCTTCAACACCTTCCTCTTAATATGAGATTCGGATCTCCGAATGATTATATCATTGGAAGACCTGATGAAGTGGTAGCACTTGACGGGGGAAGGACTCTTGTTAAGGCTCATATTCTGGGTGGGGATGGGACACCTCATCCAGCCGCCGACTGGTTCTGGAAGGATTTGGAAAGAGGTGGGGTGTGGAAGGCTTCCATTTATGGAACTATCAAAGAGGCCAGTTATGGAGAGCTTGCTCGGCGTCTTACGGTCAAATCACTGAACTGGACGAGTCTTGCGATGACTCGTAATCCAGTAAATAAATCTATTGTTTATACAGCTAAAATCATCAAGTCTGAGATAGAGCGCATTATTAAGGGGTTTTATCCAGAAGAAACAATAGAAAAAGCCGTTGATATTCGGTCCTTGCCGTCCGTGAGGGAAGTCTTTGAAGATTTCACTCTTTGGAGACTTGCAAACGGGCGTCTATCAAAGTCCAATGTTGAGACGGATGCAAGCCTTTATCTCTCCGAAGTTGCCCCTTATCGCTTGATGAAGCACACCAAGATTTTTGCCTCTAGACATGATTCTGGTCTAGAAAACGCTATAGAACTATATCATTATGCGCTTGTTGGGTTCCATTCTCATAAAAAGATATGATTTTGTCTAATATCAGTAAAATAACTTTTTGAAAGCACCCTAAAAGGTTGTCGGTGTTCGACGGTAGGGTGGAACCATTTATAGAGGTCTTTGATATGAAGAAACATGGTCTGACTCCTGCTGTTGCGCAGGTCTTTATGGGACAGGTCCGCAAGGCCGCCGAAAGCGGTAGCGGGGATGAAGTCCGTAAGATTCTCGATCTCTGGGAGAGCGAATGGGAAGCTCTTACCGAAGAGGAAATCAAGACTGGACCTGTTGAAGAGTCCAGTGGCGAAGGCGCTTACAAGATGATCCGTGATTATTCGGATGTTGCGCGCCAGAAAGGAATTGAGAAGCTCTATGAGGAAGTTGCTCGTCTTCTCGACGATAGCCGCGCCATGAAGGCTGCCATCGAGGCTCTTGTGAAGAAGGGCGAGGAAGAGAAGGAAGAGAAGAAGGAGGAAAGGGAAGAGAAGATGCACAAAGCCGAGAAGGAAGACAAGGAGGACAAGAAGTCCCCCGGTGATTTCGGCGAAGAGTACAAAGACTCTGAGCGTGCTGCGAAGTCCTTTGCCCGTGCTCTTCTCAAAGAGCTTGCTGATGGCCTCAAGGACCCGGCGGGCTTTGAGAAGGAAGAGAAGAAAGACGAAGAGAACGACAATCAGGCCGCCAATCGTGCGTCTAAGGCCAATGACGATCATGATGAGCATGGTCGGTTTGCCGTGAAGCCGGGCTCCGAGAAGGAGGACAAGGTTGAAGAGAAATCCGAATCCTTGGCCGATCTTCGCTCCCGTGTCAAGGAGCTTTCTTCGCTTGTCGCCAAACTTGCTGGCGGGGAGGCCAAGAAAAGTGATTTGACCGGTGATCCTGTTCCTTCCCCCGTGTTCAATGGCCGTCAGGCGGCTCCGATCAATCTGGATGCTCTTAACGGGGTTCAGAAGTCCACTGCCGATGCAATTCTCAGCAAGGCTTACAAGGACTTTGAGGACGGTGTTCTCCCTCAGGCTGTGAAGTCTGAGATTGAGACCATTTCGGTAATCAAGCGTCATGTAGACGGAGGGGTGGCCCCCCGTCAAGTTCTTGACGGATATGTCAAGAGCGCATCTCCTATGGCTCGCGCCTATTTTGAGGGTTAATAAATGAAAGCTAGGCATTCTGAACTTTTCGATCTCCGCAGACAGGCCCTCGGGCATATTGCGGCGTCAACTGCCGAAGAGGCGTCCCGGTTCCGGGGTGCGCACAGCGTTGCGGAGCGTATTTACTCCGCTCTTGCATCGGCGGCCTCCAATCTTGGGTTTGATTCGAGATTTGTCCCCGTTGAGGGTGTTCAGGTTCTCGGAGCGTTCCAGAAGATGGGGCTTGATAATGATCTGACCCTTTCCAAGTCCTATGCGGGACGTGCTGGTGATGTCAACCTGACGGCTGACATTCTTGCCAGCCCCGAAGTTTCCAAGGGAGCCTTGGCGAAGAGCATTTCTGAAAATGCTGTTCTTAGCAAGGCTGTTCTCGATGTGGGGACGCTTGCCAACTTCGCTCAGGTGACTGGTGGACAGGCGCTTGGATACTTCTCTCTGGATACGGTTCTCCGTCGTGGTACTGCGCGGCCTCGGAGCATGACGCTCTACAATGCGCTTGCCAAGACCCCCGCCAACCAGATTGTGGACTTCTGGCCGTATGTTGATAGCACTGGTGGATCTCTCCCCGGTAGTGCGTTCAACCTCTTCCAGTCGGTTGCCACGAGTCCGCTCACCTTCAATGCTGGTGACTATGAACTCTTCACGATCACCCTGAAGCTCTTGGTTGATGGTCGTGGTATTACTACGGCTCTCGGTGCCCAGAACTCGTTCGTGAACATCGCGGATGCTGAGACGGCTAACGCTGCCATCTCCATTCTTGAGTCCATTGACTGGGCGAGCTACTGGGGTAATCCGGCGATCTATTCCAACCAGTTTGCTGGCATCTACCAGCAAATGAAGGGATATGAGAGCCAGACTGATGCGAACGTCTCCACCATCTCTCAGAGCAACTTCGTCAACTACTATCAGGAGTGGTTGAACACTGGTCCCGGAAGTGCCAACTACGGTGGCGAAGGTTCTGCGGCCTATCAGGATGCCAACTTCCTCTTCAATCTGATTTATCAGACCTTCGGGAAGTCGGTGGCCTATGGCCGGTACGGACGTCCGACCCACTGCTTCATGTCTCCTGAGCTTTATGCTGCTGAGGCGAAGCTGGTGGTCGAACGGCTCAACAACCTCGTCAACATCGAGAGTGGGTTGCAGGATCATCCTCTGGTCATCAACGCTAACTATCGTGGCATGCGAACTGGATTTGGGAACCTTGCCTTCGAGATTGATCTCTTCCTCACGGCGCGTCAGCGTCCTGCTCAGGGGATCATCCGGTCTGGTAAGGCCAGTTCTGGATCGTTTGTGTCGCCACCGGTGTCGGTGACTCTCTCGGCCATTGCGGCTCCTGCGGGAACGACCTCACTCTTTGATACGACCAACTTTGCTGGTTCCTACAGCTATGCTGTGGCCGCGACGGATGCCTCTCGTAACGAGACGAATCTTGTCTGGGCCAGTGCTCCCGTGACGGTGGCTGCCGGTCAGGTTGTGCAGGTGACGATTACCCCTCCCACGGATGGTTCTGCGGTTGGGTTCATTGTCTACCGTAGTGGAAAGGGTTATACCTACAGTTCCACGGATACGACTGCGGTCAATCAGGTGCGATTCATCGGTGAGGTTGCGGCTAACGGGACGACTGCTGTGACTTTCATTGATGCCAACCACAACATTCCGGGTTCGCAGACGATCTTCATGCTCGATCTTGACCCGGGTGATGAGGCTCTGGACTACCGGTATCTCCTGCCGCTCTCCAAGATCATGCTCTTCGAGAACAATCTCTACATGCCTTGGGCGGTGGCGCATATCGGTTCTCCGCGAGTTGCGGTTCCTAAGTTCCACTATGTCGTAGAGAACATCTTCCTGCGTGGTGGTGCTTTGGGCTTCGATCCTCTGGCGTCCAGTAATCCGTCGGCTCTGTAAAAGAGAATACCAATAATGTCCTCGGGGGGTGCTCTGCTATGCAGTGCTCCCCCCTTCTTTTTTGGTAAACTAGCAGAAAGTCAAGAGGTTCAGCCATGAAAGATGCAGTTGTTGTCTGTTCTGGGTCGGGGATTCATTTCCCTGTTTATTTTGGAGCCTTTGAGGCTCTTGTAGAGAACGGATATTTACCCAAGGTCTTGTGTGGTGCCAGCGGTGGTGCGCTGGCTGCTAGTATTTTTGCGAGCCTCTATGAGCAAAATAGTGGATATGTACAGACTGTATTCAATGAGTTGAAGAAGATTCTTTCCAAGACCAAGCTCAGCCGTTTGATTCATCTTTGCCCGTTGAATCTCATGCACGGCTATCTTTATGATAGAGAGGGGATGGAGAAGTATTTAGAGAAGATTTCGGATAATATGAAACTTGGAGACATTAAAAGTCTTTCTCTTTCCATTATTGCTACTGATATTGATCTTGCCAGAGCCCAAGTCTTCACGAGCGAGACGCATCCAGACTTGAGTCTGGCTAAGGCAGTTATGGCATCTTCTGCAATCCCTTTGGTGTTTGAACCGGTCGCTATTGGAAATAGTATTTGTGTTGATGGAGGGACGGTACAAGATGTCCCCTATGAGGAAGTAGCGAAAGCTATTGATGGGAGAAAGTTCGCGCTCTTCCCCGAGAGCGGGGCCATGAAGAAGTCTCCCAAATACAGTATGAGTTCTTGGGATATTTTGAAGCGGTCGGCGGATGTCTTTTTATCTTCGGCTGACATTTATCAGTTGAATCTTGCTTCGGATAATGGTTTTGAAGTAGTGTTATTTGATGTGAGTTATGTTTCCAGTATTGATTTCTCTGCAAAGTCTTCTGTTCTGTTGCAAGAATGGGATACTGGATATAAGAGAATGTCCTCGATTTTGAATCCGGTAAAATGAGGTATTGTCATGAAACTTTACATGAAGATCAAACCCTCGACGAAGCTCTATCTAGACCTTCGTCGGGACCAGATGTTGAGCGTAGCGCTTGCTCCGCATCTGATTTTCCGTCTCAATCGCGCTAAAGAGTATCTTTTGGAGGAACCGTCTGATGCTGCAATTCGTGCTTACGAAGATTTACCTCTTCATGTCCGGTCTTGTATCGAGCTTATTGGCTCGTCTAAAGGCCGTCCTACTGAAAGTGAAGTCTTATCTATCGTTGCTGAAATCAAAGCTGTAAATCCCATTACTGTTGAGGATTTCCCCTCTGAGGAACCTGTACAAGAAGCTGTACAGACTACAGAAGAGAAAAGGCCCGGCAGGCGTGGGAGAAAGCCATCTGTCTGAGGATTAGTCATTGGGGGTTCCGTTCACCAACTCTGGGATTGGGTCTACTAGTCCGACTAGTGGGTTCAATTCTGTTTTCCCTGCTGGGCCTCCGGTACAGCCTCAAGCGTATTGGCACTGGGATTATAGTACAACCCCAGCTACGATCTTGGGATATTCCCTGCTTCAGTACAACCAGACTGGGCAGGACCGTCTTACAAAGACGGGACTGGGACCGTCTGATTTACAGAACTTCATAGGAATTCCTCTTCAGCTTCAGGGGCAAACGAATCCTATCAGTGATGCTGCCTTAATCCAATGGATCAGGTATGCGGAAGATGAAGTTGAAACCAAGTGTTCGTGCTTTCTGACGCCAACTTGGATAGCGTCTCCTGCTGAAATACAGCCCGGTGCCGTGCAGGCTGCTGGTCTTTTGACTCCCGATGGGAGAATGCTTCTCGGGAGAGATTACGATTATTCTGATGCTCCGTATGACTTCGATATCATGAGATGGAAGGAAGAAGGATGGGGTATTGTTAGTTTTCGTCACCGACCTCTTCAGGATATAGCTTATACACCTAATCTTGTTCAGGGGCAGATGCAGGGGTTTTCTGCTGTAAAGAACTTTGTTCTCTTTTATCCTCTTTTGAATCAGTTCTATCAAATCCCCGCAACGTGGTTTGTTGAAGACCCATATGCTGCCATTCTAAGAATAGTCCCCGCTGTCAATATTACGATGCTTCCTATCTATGCCATTTATATTGGCATGATGGGATTTGCCCAGAGTCTGGCTGGTGGGCTTCACTTCCAGTATGTCGCTGGGTTCACTGATGTTGATCTTAGTGGAAGATTCAGCTTTATCAAGCAATTAGTTCTCGCCAAAGCTGCTATTCAGGCCATGCGAACTATTCAGCCCACAATCAATGCTGGGATGATTGAGGCCACTGTCAATATGGGGAACTGGGAACAGACTCTTAAATATCCTGCCGCACCATTCAGCGGATTTATTGATTCGTGGAAAGATTTAGAAGCCCGTCTAGAGAATAGACTCATTAATGATCTTGGGCCTTGTCTTGGCACATTGGGATGAGCGCTTATCCTCCACCTTCAGGGCCGTCTCCGACTTCTCCGTGGTGGTACCCATCTACGGTATTTCCGCCCGCTTTATATCAGTTCCCCAACGAAAGATTCAACATATTCCTGCAACAGTTCGGTGTACCAGTCTTTTGGATGAAAGGGCATCTCTGTGCGTGTATTGATGATGATACAGAGTTTTCTCCTAGCGGGATAGATGTCAAGCAGAAAGGAAGCCCGTCTCCTTATTGTCAAACATGCGGGGGGAGAGGAATCTATTGGGAGAATGCTCAGGGGCCGTATCTCATAGCCTTTCAGTATCCCAAGCTATTTGATGTTCAGGGAACATCTATTGATTCTGTGCTAGGTATTTTAGAGAACGGTATCGTTCCTATCATTATACCCTCCAATGCTCAACCCATGTGGCAGGAAATCAATACTTATGACGCTGTTGTAGCTCAGGGTACTGATATGAGATTCCACTCTTCACTAAGAGTGGGATATGAAGAGACTTTGCCATATTTCTGGAATGTCAACGTCAATACTTCTGGGGTAACAATCTATGATTCTGCCAACACCAAGACAGTTCCCGTCCCTCCAGAGAATGTTGTAATAAACGGAGATAAGGTTACTATTACGGGGTATCCCAAAGGAACAAGCTATGTTGTAGATTATATGGCGTGGCCCATTTATGTTGTTTTCGGTAATATGGGAGGTATGACTCAACCATTCCCACTTCTTAATAATCTGACATACCCTCGGATGACAGTTGTCAAACTTCTTGATCTCTGGACTCGTGAGGGGTTTGGTAATCTTGCTCAATCTACCCCACAGAATCCTCCTGTAAACGCGCCATGAGTGATATTCATTATTCCACTCTCATAGAAAACGTCTATCCGCAAGAGCTAGAAGCCGTTGCGAAGTTCATCTATGGAGAATGGTTAAAGTTCGCAACCGGGAATAAATCTGTCGCATCGTATAGGAAGATCGTCCCGCATACCCTTAAGTATTTCAAGGGGATCAAGATGACGAAGGTTGGTCCTCTTCATTTCAAGATCATATCGGATTCCAGTTATTCAAATATCATTGAAGAAGGGGCTGCTCACCCTATTTATGTTGGTAAGAAAATGCTTGGAGGGTTGAATAGCAGGGTTATCCCTCTACCGGGCAAGTATTCTGGAGCCAGAAAGGTTGGCCAGAAACTTATCTATACCAGTTGGGAAAATCGTTCCAGAATGAAGACGACCATTCCCCCCAATATGGCTAAATTCAAGGCCACTGGGAATAGGTTTGTCCCCGATGCGTCTGGTCTCATGGAAACTCCGCGCAGGACCGGTAGATCGGGGAGATCTGATGTTACGTTTGTAACGTTGACTAAAGAAAACGTACAGGATTCCTTTATTATTCAATCACTTCATGCTTATGCTCCGGGAAAACACTTGAAGGAGTTTGCTGATAATCTAGGCCCCAAGGGCGTTGCCGCCATTCTTTCTATTCCGGTGGCATGACGTGTTATCAGCAACAATCACTCCTGTCAACGTAGGTGGTGGCGCTATCATCAGGATAGTGGGCGCTCAAGGGCCTATTACACTGACGAGATATGATCCTCAATATAGCAATACTTATACTCTTCTTGATGGAGTGCCAGACGTACCGGTATACATTGATATGGGGGATATGGCCCCAGAGCCTCTTCAGTCTGGCGTGGGATACGTATATTCACTTTCAGATACCGTTACAACCATTCAGTTCACTCTTGTTCTTCCGTCCGCCCCTGTCATTGGAGCGACTTATGATAACCTCATACACATGCTCCAAAGAATCGCAGAAGCAACGATACAGAATATCAATTTCCCTAGATCACCTAGCGGGGCACAAGACCCCATAAAGAAAGCCCAGATTTATATTCAGCCTCCTATGAGTGAGAATATCAAATATCCCGCCATTTTTATCAATCAGGAAATGTTACGCATGGAGGAAATTCCTGTTGGTGCGACCAATCAGGGTCAACAGATAGAGTTCGGTGGCAGTACTGGTCTTTACCGAAGGGTTTTCAGCCTTAGAGTTATTGATACCAATTCTGTAACGTGCAATTTCTATCACGATGTTTTGTTTGCAATGTCTCTTTCTGCACTATCTGATATTTTTGGTGATGAATCCTTGCAGGAAAGTGTCCACTTTGGAGTCCAATCAACAGGAGGCATTATTCAGGGAGAAGCGCAACCGTTCTTCTATATGAACCAGATTCTGCTGACAATCAAGGGTCCTCTCAATCTGGTTCTGAGTCCAGTGTCTATCGGGTTGACAAAATCCATTAATGTTACCATTAATAGTAATGGGGTTTATCCCATTACAAACAATCTTGTCTTTGATGTTTCTGTAGTTACACAGAACTAAAAATAATTAAAGATTTTCCCAAATCTTTCCAGCTAATCCGGTTACATCAAAACAAATATTCGTTACATTCCCTTGAAGATCTGGGGAAATAGTGCCTTTAAACTCTGGAGAAAGAGTTCCCCAAAGGTTTGAAATATCCCCATGAAGATCTGGGGAAATAGTACCCCACAGACCAGAAATATCTCCACAAAGGTCTGGCGCAATTTCTCCCGTGAGAGCAAGAGAAACATTGCCAAAAATTCCTGTAATATCACCTCTCAGTTTTGGAGAAAGATTACCCCAGAGTTTAATGGAAATTTCGCCCTTAAGATCTGGAGAAAGAGTACCCAAAAGTTGAGAAGATATCTCTCCATATAACTCGGGGTGAATTGTCCCACTAAGGTACACAGAAACTGTACCATGCAGATTAGGAGAAACCTCACCTCTAAGGTTTAGAGCATCCCCAGTTAGATTAGAGAAATCACCTGTTAGGTTATCTGCATTAATTAACTTTTGTTTAAGCATTTAATCTCTCAGTATTATCAAAAGTGATCTTGATATTGCATACAATGCTATTGTATTCAATTCTCGCTGAACCGATATTTTTAACATCTTTAAGATAAGAAAGAAAATTCTTAAAAGTCATGATATAGAAAAAATCATTCATGTGTATCTTGTCGTCATTTTCCACCCCGTAGGTGTCTTTTTGTACGCCTATAACAAAAGGTTGTTTCCGATTTTCCTTGATAACAAGGAACCCAATATGGGCGTTATCAATATGATTAAGTGTTTCCTTGAGAGTATCAACCCATTTACAGATCTCCCCACCACCGTCCAGCATCCATCTGATAATATCAACGCTTTTATAGTGTTTGCATTCAATAACTATATTTGTTAGATATTCTTCTGCTCTAGAATCTACGGGGGCAATATCCCCAGCATAGTGTTTGTTCGGAGTACCTGTCTTTGATTTCTGAGTAAATCTTCCGCCCGAAGATGCGGTTCTCCACACCCAGTCATCGTGTTTACCATCAGAGAGAACCAGAGAGATTTTCTTGGCAACCTCTCTTTCAAAGCTTGAACCCTTGGCCTTAGGATTTTTCATAAATTACTCGAACATACTGCTGCCAAGATCTTGCTTCGCCATAAGCGAAAACATGAGGCAGAACAGCCAAGCCACAATGCTCCACCCAAAAAACACGTTGATGATGATAACCATCCACGAGAGTTTAAGATGCCTCAAAACAGCAATGATGGACGGGAGAACATAAATCCCGATACCACCAATGATGATAAGGACGATGAATCCAATAAAAACAGCGTGACCAATTTCGTTCACAACACTTTCCTCCGTTTGACACAAACAAGACGCTTTTGTCGGTTATTGAATGAATGGATACTCCAGAAAATAACTCCAAACCACCCGATAACAGTCCATCCTAACAGAAGATTGACAATAAACAAAATGGGAGTCTCCTTCAACCTGAGCTTGTAAGCAAAGACGGATGGAGAAAGATAAAACATCCCTAAACCGCCAATGCCGATCATGTAGAGAATCACAACGCCAACTCCAATGCTGTTCAT
>JAEHJW020004109.1_pt1 | contig 15969 bp, 19 predicted proteins | sample 9271431 | NCBI WGS metagenome assembly JAEHJW02
TTGTACGGCAAAATAGGCGGGATTGAACTGGCCTAATGCGTAACCCGATATCTCGTTTTTTTGCTGTGAAAAAGACACCGTAGATAATATAACAAGAAATAATGCTGTAATAAATTTCAAAATATATTAACTCCTTTAATCTTGAACTATGTATTTAGCTCTCTTGATCTAAATTAACTTGCTATTGCCTCTGTGAAATCCACGTAGACATATTTCCCAGCTAACTTCTCAAAAAATTCGTTAGCAGCGGGGTTGGTGATATATAATTCAATAGTTCCAGAGGGTGTTGAATTAGAGAAACTTTCGTTTTCTGGACTGGATTCATCACCCTTGTAGACCGCATATAAATTTACCACAGCACTCCCATATGGGTCTTTTAAAATATTACTAACTGTAAATTTCGCTCTCACTCTTTCCATTGTTTCTCCTTTTCTCGTTTCCATTGGAACTAAGTACTTAATTAACTTTAATTTGGCTGCGAGTCAGGGACTCGAACCCCAATACGAAGCTCCAAAGGCTTCAGTCCTACCATTGAACGAACTCGCATTATTACTTGTTGAAAGATTTTATTTCTAAATTCTTTAGATAACGATTATAAACAGTAGAAGGATCGTCGTCACTTGGATACGACCACACTGTAGTCCCGTTCCAAACAGATTCTACTATAACGTCTAAAGTTTTGGAAAGCCTTAACATATCTGCTCCGACTGCATACAGGTTATCTCCGGCCATGGGTTTTACTTTTAATGTAAGCATATTGCTCTTTCTTATATCTTTCTCTGCACGTCAAGTTTAAATGCACAAAGCTACAATAATTGCTCCAATGATGATAGCAACTATAACAATAATAGCCCCTTTAGTGTCTATATTTTCGTAATCTTCTGGCTCGTATTCGTTCATATTCACACTCTCTTTTTGACAATTTGGTAGTCAGTGGGAATTTTGAAATCCCGACCCTCCGCATGTAACGCGGACGCTCTGCCTCTGAGCTAACCGACTATATCGCAGTACCTCTATACGTTAGTCGAGAAGAACCAGTACACAGACCCCTGTGCCCGGTGTCATTATACGGCGTATGGCAGTAAACTTGGTGGACATGACAGGCATCGAACCTGCAACCTTTTCCGTGCAAGGGAATTGCTCTCCCGGTTGAGCTACACGCCCATTACCAAAACTTTCCACCAACAAATCCAGTAACCAATCCTGCAAAAAACCACTTCATTTTGCTTTTTCTAGCCTCTGCTTTTACTAGTCCAATTTGTGCATCACACGCCTTGGTCTGATCTTGCAGTTGTAGTTGTAAACCATTTACCGTAATCTTTCCTTGGCTAATTAAATCGTTCGCTTTGCTTATAGAATTTTGTAAATTCTTCTCTTTGTCCTGTTCGTCGGAGACATTCTGTTCCAAAACTGGAACCTGTTCTAGCCTTTGTACTGTCGTTATTGCGGCTATACTAGAAACTGAAAAGCCGTCTGATGTAGCTATTATATCACCATTATCGCTTCCTGTCAACATCTCCCATCTGTTTGCCAATTTCGATGGTGGTAATATCTTGTCATTGTTTTGCTGCGTTGTCAAGTTCAAATTTCGGTTCGCAATCGTGTCTGTAAGTTTAGAATTTTCAGTAGCCGACTGTGCAAGAGCCGCTTGGTAGGTTGACAGAAGTTGCTTTGCGGTGTCTAAATCGTTATTAGTTTTAGATGTCTGCGCTTGTAAAACAGCGGTTGCCTCTTGCGCTTTGTGACTTTCAATAGCCGCTGATAAATCAAAGTATTTCTGAACTACAAATAATGACAGACCTATAACCAATACAACTATAATTAGACGTTCATGTTTCTGTAGCCATGTTTGCGTGTTATTTATTGCAGTCTGGGCAGTTGCAGGTAATTGGATGTTGTCCATTCCTCTCCTTTGGCGGTGTTGCCGGTTTAGACGCAGAAAACCAATCAATTCCGGCCCAATTATCAAACTGGCTCCAACCATCTGGTTTAGTGTTCGGTTCTTGTTTTTGGTATACTTCTTCCATTACTTGTCTCCGCAGCTAGCTATCTAATATTTTACTTTTTCTTCGCTTTCTTAACTTTCTTGGGAAGTTTCTTTCCCTTGCTCGCCTTGTTCCATTCATCAACATTTACGCCTTGTTTCTCTAACTTGGCGCGGTTTGCATTAAAAAACTTCTCCTGTGCTTCACTTTTGAACGGCATTTTTGTTCTCCTCTTCTAATAATCTCTCTAAATATGCGAGCGACCTCCAAGCCATCTTCGCAGCATGGTACGTGCCATCTGAATCTTTTTTATCGCGTTCTAAAAAATGACGAATCAAAGCGTCAGACTCATCTTGACTCTTAGAACGGTCCCAATGGAGCGGCTCTCCGGGATTATGTTGGTCATTTCCAATTTTGCTAACCCTAGCAATCTCGGCCAATGCTAGTGGAAAGTAATCTAGCACTCCAGTCCCAATGGGTAAATTCTTTCGCTCTTGTGCGTCGGTAGGTAAACTAGCCACGGATAGCTCCTCCCCACCACAACTTCGTCCACCAATTAACCTTAACTACTTTAACACGGATCGCGTTTCTTTCTATAAGTCTATATAAACCATCACGTTCCTGAAAATAATCTCCTACCTTTAAATCACAAAAAGGTGCAGAAGTGAATACAGTAAATGGGGCAACACGGTCTAATAACCAATTTAGCATTAACTCTCCTCTCGTTGTCTAGTCAATTTCAGTATGAATAAACTCTGCTATCTGTCCTTGTTCAAGATTCCAAACAAGACCTTCCGCCGAACGTAAATTTCCCACAAAATGCTCCGCTGAATGCCAAGCGTCCGGAGGACACAGGGCTGCGAAGGTTCTAACTCGCACACCAAACTTTTCATCTACCTTAATACCGTGCGTATGTCCGATATGTATCTCTCTAAACTTAGATTCTCCAAAAGCAACCGGATTCTCCGTTGCCATCCACAATCCATAATCGGTCTTTTTTCCTTTATCTCCATGAGTAAATCCTAGTAATGTAGTTCCCCAACGGTAAAACTTATGGGGCGAAGGATTATTGTCTATCCATACGTCGTCATAGTTGTGGAACCAACATTCCAGAGAATCTCCTAACGTAAATGTAGATTGCGTATCGTGATTTCCGGGTATTACTTTAACTACAACTGGAGCTATAATTCTAAGTCTTTCAATGACATGAACTAACATTTGACGAACTGCTTTGTATGTCTTCTGATATCGTGTGTCACTGTTTACCAGCGTTCCCTTTGTAGTTTGACTGTTATAGTCGTCAGAATTTAATAAGTCATTACCAACACCTAGTAAAATCTGGTCAAACTCGTATCCTTTCGCTCGATCTAAAATAGTCTCAACGGCTCGTAAGTATGTCTCGATAGCTGTTTTGGTATCATAATCGGCGTGTCCTGTCTCTTGATGCCACGAGAATTTTCCAGCATGAAGGTCCGGGATTAACAACTCTAGCATGTTCCCAGAACATGTATCACTATGCACAACCGGAGTTGGAATTCTTGCAAACTCTTTGGCTTCGTTTTTTAAATCTTCAATCTCTTGTCGTGCCGCAGCCATTTCCTTGCGCCTAACAAAGCTGGCTTCGATACGATATAAAGGAACAACCATCGGCTCTTTATCGAATCTCACCCACATTGGAACTTTTCGTCCGTCTTGTGTCTGCACATACTCGGTTGTTGCTGGAGGTTTCATCCCTAGTTCGTAGTTGCCGATTTTAAAACGTTCTACACTCCAAACTGATAAATCAACTTTATATTTCTCCAGAACTTCGTCTAATGTGTGAAGACGAGTTTTGGGAAGATTGATGTTCCAACTATCGGACGTAAAGACTTGACTCTCTTGTTCATCCCCTACACTTTCGTCTCGATCTAAAGCTTTTAACAAATCTCCGTAGGAACCAAACACACGTCTCCAAGCACGTTCTGGAACGTCAGAAAGATAACGGTATTCATCCCTAGTCGGAATATGTCCTAGCTTTACTCCAATACTACGCAAGTCATTTAAAATTGTCTCTTGTGTATACTGTACATTCGTGTCTGCCAAATACCCTCCGCTAATTTTATTAAACCTATTATATCACAGCTTGTCGTTCCTGTCAAGGCTACTTTGCTTTTTTCTTTACAACTTTTCTTGGAGGACGCTTGGCTTTCAACGGGGCTGCAAGTGGAGAATTTAATTGTAGATGTAAAAGTGTTGGACCGTAAAAAGTCCTGAAATCACTACGCTGTTCTTTTAATTCTGAAACAATATTGACCGTTTGCGCTTTGATGTCATCACGCAGCCCTGTAATATGTGAGTCCATACTGTTCCGTAGTTCTACTACATTTGTGTCGATATTGCTGAGTTTAACTTTAATCCAGTTAATTATTTTAAACATTCCAAACAGAACTCCTATAGCACTTAGGATTCCGGATGATATTTTAATTATACTAAATATTCCTGCGATTGTCAATGGTTCCGGCATTCTTTCCTTTTAACGTAGTATTAATAATGAATTCATGTCACAAACTTTAGGGTGTGTGTCTAAGTTGCTTAAAATTTTGTCTTGAAACCAAGGATTTGTCACTGGTGTTGAAGAATCAAACCAATACAAACCTCCTTTTGCATAATCTTTAGAACCATCAAAAATAGCCTCTACTTCATGTAGAAGTCGGTTAAAATTTGGTTCCCAAACAGAGGGTATTTTTAGTGGTTGTTCAATTGTAGCTGCGTATCTAGGAACAGTGTCTATCAAATCTAGCCACTGTCCCCATCCTAACTTTTGACGATTGGCTAGACACGACATCACCATGCACGACGCCAAATGCCCTCCAAATGTCTCACCATGTCTCCAACCTGTCAATACAAGTTGACTCTTACAGAAATCATCCGGTCTTAAAATTTTGATACCCTCCTTTACCGTCCAAGTTCCGTATTCGTCATTCCTAGGGCCTGTTTAAGAAAGTTTCCTACAGGTTTACCGGCTGCGGCTTTAACCACCCTACTTCCAAGATTGCTCACTGGTGATTCAGAAACTCTTCCTAGAGCGCGTAAAGTTGCCCATGTCTGAGGACTGTTAGCCATCCTGTCAAGTAAAACTCTAGCAGTCTTAAAATAACCTGCCCCTTCTGCGGCCATAGCACCCATTATAGCAGATATTGCTGAATGATGCAATACGCCACCCGCTGTAGCACCTATTGCTGGGGCGATAATACCGAGTTTTACCATTTCTTTTACATGGTCCACATTATGCACATCCTGTAAAAGTTTACTGTAAGCGTCTGCTGTTTCAGGTGTTGGCTTGAACAACGCGTTTATAGTCTCTGGAGAATCTTTAAATTGATTGATAAAATTTAAAAACTTATCAGTATCTACGGCACCAATTTTAGGATTGCCTGATTTATCAAGGACAGTTGATGCTTCCCTCAATTGATTTTGAAGAATTGTTTTTCCAATTTCTCCCATTGCCTCTGGGCTAACAATTTTCTGAAGTTCGTTAATTTGTTCTGGATTAGAAACTAGCTTGCTGACATCACCTTTTTCGAGTAGGGGTTGGAGAGTGTCTACAACCTCGCGCGAGTTTACTCCTTTAATTTGATTTACCGCATTTTCTAGTGATCCGCCTTTTAGAGAATTTTCAAATACTTCTCCTCTAATATCTGCTGGAATTTTATTCCAATTCTTAAAGAAGTTATCAAATGAAAATTGTCCGGTAGTTTTATCTACAGAATCGGCAGCTATTCTTTGAGCCATGCTATCAGCCAGAGATGAAAATGCTTTCGGACCAATTGTTTTCTTAATAGTTTGAATATCACCAACGCTCTTACCCCCCTGTAGCAAACTAAGAATTCTATTTTCTGCTCCTCCTTGAAGTATTGCTTTCACGTCTGGGTGGTTAAAACGAGCTATTCCCTCCTTATAGTTATCATTCATTTGGTTTATAGCGTCTATTGCTTCCGGTTTTCCGGATTTAATTGCCAAATCAGCCAATGATTGATGAACATCATCAAGTAATTTAAAAAAGGCATCCCTATCGGCTCTACCTTCAGGAGTTAAATAACTAGTCTTTCTAATATTGGCTTTTAACTGTTTTGCAGTGTCCAACAAATCTTCTGCGGTCATAGGGGTTGGTTGAGGAACCCATTTCGGTTTCCCGTCCTCGCCTTTTTCTACTACCTCACCGTAGTGTTCTAGATTATCCTTAAGCCATGTTTGAACACCCGGAGTAAGTGGAGAAGGAACTTTAAACTTAGCTGGTAAATATTCTTTATTTTTTTCCGATTCTCCTAATAAATCTTGTACACCTTTTTTAATGTCGCTGTCATGATAATCAATAGTTGTATCGTTTAACGATTTTATGACTTTATTAGCGGCTGTCTCATATTCTGTACTTAAGGCGTCATGAGCATTTTGAGCGGCTTTTTGGGCCTGCGCGGTTATGATTTGGTTAGTTGGCGCATTTTGCGCTGCGCTTTCGGCTACACTACCGGCTCCTGCTACCTTCTCTGCCGCTTCTCCTTCTTTCTGAGCAGCTTCGCTTTTTTGTACTTTCTGACGCAGAAGTTCATTCGCTTCCGCTTCTGTAGGTGCGGATTCGGCTGCTTTTTGAAGTTCACCGGCAGTCTTTGCAGCTTCCGCACCTTTGGCTAAAACGCCTCCAACAACAGACAAAGGAGCACCTAGAGCAGCCGACCCAAGCGCCATACTTCCTCCTTCTCCGGCTCCCTTGCTCACATCCCCACCAGTTTTTACGGTAGTCTGCAAACCTTGCGTAGCTCCGGCCCTTAGTGCATCCATTCCAGTGGCTACTAGACGAGCCAGAACAGGAGACTTTTGTATAGCTGCGCGCTCTTCTGGTCCTAACTCTGCCCCAGCTTTACCGACATTAATTCCCAACGCTAATGCACGAGCAAGTTTTCCATTTCCTTCAATAATCTTTAGTGCTTTGGAAACTTGTGTCAATCGCTCTGCAACTGAAAGTCCTTTTAAGGCTTCGTCACCCATTAAGAACTCGCCAATAGTTTCCATGCCACGGCCTATATCTTGTGCCGTACCGTGGGTTTGGTCTTGGTCTCCAGCCAGTTGGTGTAACGATTGAGTAATTCCACCAGCTTTCTGTCCGGTAAGTTTGTTGACTATATCAGCACCGCCGGCCAATGTCCCGTACAAACCCTCTCCGACTCCTTCCGCAACACCTCCTACTGACTTTCCTACTTTATTAAGAAACGAGTCATCTGGATTCGTCTGTAATTCATCAGATGTTGTAGGTGTCGAAGAAATTGTATTATTAGGAATAATATTTTCGGGAGAATACCCCGGAGGCAATCCCCCGGCTGAGGGCGCGTTAGACCCTCCCGCCGTATTATTAGTAATCACATTCTCAGGAGAGTATCCCGGAGGAAGTCCTGTGTTGTTTTGAGTATTATCCATTTACTGTCCTTGTGGAATTTGAACCCATTGTCCTGTTTTCTTATCTTGTCCGTACTTGCCATCATCAGTGACCGCGCTTGCCCAACTCGGTAACTTAAAATTACTTTTTGACCACGGCGTATTATACCCATAAGATTTAAGTAAGTTTGTTAGTGATTTAGGAACCACTAAATGTTGGTCAGATGCTCCTGATATTTGGTTGTACTCGTCGTCCAACGGGGCAACTTTTCCGTGCATAGCGGCAATATACAAACCAATAAGACTCTTCATTTGATTTGTCGCATTGGCTGGATTCATAGTTTTGATGATGTTATCAACTTGCTCTTTATCAGGAGCAAAGCCTCCTGCCAATGTTTTACCTAGCTCGCTTGTAACAATGTTAGCCATTGCTTGTATATTAGTTAATTGTGTTCCTCCAGTTTGATAACCTACAGCCTGCATTAGACGGTTCATCATCGGAATCGGAGATTTATCTGCTGATTGACTATTGACAACATTAAGCATTGTATTTAAGTGGTTTGCGAGTTGAGCCGCTGAATCAATAGTTTTACGTTGTGGAGAATTAGGCATGTTCTCAGAACGAAGAGCATCAAAGTTCTTTGTATCATAAGATGGGTTAAACATTCTAACCATAGATAACAATTCACCTTGATCCATTTTTGCATCTTTGAACCAACGTTTGTTTGAAGCCACAGTCAAGGGTGCTTTATAATTGGCTATTGCCTTAGCATCAACAATAGCATCAGTTGGCAACGTAACCCCAGCGTTACGCAACGAAGAAACTGCGTCTTGGTCGTTAGTTTGTAGAATATTAGCCGGAATTTGAGCCTGTAACAAACTATTTATCATATCTTCTTTATGCTGTTGAACTTGCTCATCCTGAGTTTCTTTATTCTGAGTCGCTTGTTCCTGCTTTTTTAGAGCTAAGTCATTCTTTCTGGTAATTGTCAAGGTATCGTTATAGTCGTCATGTGCTTTAATAGCATCAGGTCCACCCAAAAAGTTTGAAATATTACCGGCTGAATCGGTTTGTCCAGACGCTATGAGATGTTGCAAAGCCAGACTATAATTACCTCCTGTCTGACTTAATGCTCCCATAAATTTCTGTACATCTGCTGGAGTAGATGGGTGAGTCTTTGTCCAATCTGCTAAAGTTGGTTGCTCTTCTTTTTGTTCTTTTCCAGATGTGGTAGCGTCTTGAAGTCCGATTTTATCTGACACTTGCTGAACATACCGACCAGTATCCGCAGCGCTGTGGGCGGAAGTTCCAACAATTTCTCCGTTTCTGATTGCGTTTGGTCCGCTATAATAAGCAGCGAACGCAAGTTTAGGGTCTTTATACTTCTCAAGTAAGTCTTTAAAATAATCAGTCCCCGCTTTTACATTTTGTTCTGGATTTGTTCTATCCGTCACTCCATACTGTTTAGCAATAGGTTGTGTTAGCTGCATCAGCCCTGTTGCGCCTGTCTTACTAACCGCATTAGTATTTCCTGTGCTTTCTTGTGCAATTAAGGCTTTTACAAAGCGTGAGTCTACGCCAGCTTCTTTTCCGTATTTATCCGCTAGGTCACTAACAGGTTGAGGAAGAGTTGGCTCTTTTGTAGGAGTAAACGCTCCGGCTCCCGGGTTGTGGGATTGGTCCAACATGTCGAAGAACTTATTAAATGTTCCATTAGCTGTAAGCCAAGACGCTGCTTGAGCCTTGCGATTTAGAACTAACGAGGCTCCTAGAGGAGTATCATCTACTGCGTCATTGTTCTGCCATGTTTGCCCCATTTGTTGAAACGCTTTTTTCTCTTCAGGAGTAAATGCATTTGTCATTTTAAAACTTGGGTCAACGATAAGATATTCGACATCGGATTGAGGAACTCCATGTGCATCAACTACTTGCTTACCCTCTTGGTCAAGGCGAGGAACGCGCATGTAAGGAATTGCGTTTTGGGATGCAACGTGATATTTAGACAAATCTGAATACTTAACTGGACCGTGTACATATCCCGGATACTCAGTTTGTAGTTTCTCAACTAACGGTGCATATTGTGCTACGTATTTGTCTGTTGCTTCCGCATCCTGTCTGCCAATATTACGCGCAGTAGAATACATATTCATGTTTGTTTCTAAAGTTTGTGCCCTCCGAGCGTAATCATCAGTCGCTTGTTTCCGCGCTTGTTGATCTTGTTGTATAACTTGTTGATTACCTTGTGCGAATCCTGCGGCAGCGGCTCTTCCTGCTGCGTTAGGGCCACTGGGAACTCCCAATCCTGTTGCTGCTCCCCCTAGCGCCTCTAATGCGATTGCAAGCGCGATGTGTGCATTACTAACCGGAACTTTCTGCGATTGCATGTTGCCGTATGCATCTACAGTGTATTTGTAACGCGGCCCTCCCGCTAAGGCTTCCGCAACTTCGTGGAAAGTGCTAGCTTTCCTGACCATAGGATTTACTGGCTTTTGAGGAACAGCGGTTGTTGGTGCTGTCTGTGCGGTAGGTTTATTTAAATTTGGCTGCTTGCCCTGCATTCCGGGAGTAGCCTGTGATGGCTGCTGTGTCTGCTGTATCTGTCCCGGAGTCTGTGCTGGTTGCGGTCCTAGATTGGCCGGAGAAGGTGGTTGTATCTGTCCAACAGGGGCAGTTGACGGAGTAGGAGTATTTGGCGGAGGCGCGTTAGGGGCTGCGCTCTGTGATATCGTTGCAGTATTAGAGTTAGGAACCGCAAGTGTAGTTACGTTTTCTCCCTCGTTATTTGGCGGATTTGAAACTCCCGTTAATTGTGTATTACTGTCCATATTTTATATCCTTCTCTTACCGTTGCTCGTTAAGCCGGGGCGGCTGGGTCTAGTGAACTGCTTGGAAGGCTTACGGGATTACCACCTGATCCGCCTGCTCCAGAATGTAACAGCGAGTTTGTAAGACCGCCTGTAGCTGCTCCGGCTACGCTACCTAATATACCGCTAACGCCGCTCATCCAACTTTGCCCTTCTTGTGCTATCTGACCGGCTGTGTTAGACGCTGCTGATCCTGCGTTGGTAGCTTCTCCTGCCATGGAACTAGCGGGGGAAAATACTCCGGGAGATGCTATTGCCCCTTGAACCGCATTTTGATAGTTTTGTCTTCCAACTGCGTAGTTCTCTTGTGTAATCTGGTTTAGTTGTTGTGATGTTGTATTAGCAGCACCTTCGGCAAGTCCCAAATCGGTAGCCGTATTTACACCACTCGGTAATGTAACGTTTCCTCCACCAACTGCTGCTTCTTCATTTCCAACCGCACTTTTAGCGTTCGAGTAGGCTTGACCGACACCTGTAATTGCCTGAGAATTCATTGCTGATAGTTCGGCTGGTGAAAATCCTTGTTGGTTCGGTCCAGCTTTAATAATAGGCATAAATGTTGATTGTAGGTTTTGGAATAGTTGTGATGAACTTCCGAAGACCTGCGATGCCTGTGTCTGGAGTTGGTTCATGAAATTTTGCTGGCTTTGTTCGATACCTGTCTGTTGACTGGTAGCTCCACAAGCATACTCTACGGGTCCGTTATATTCAAAAAAGTCCGATTTGTCAAGAGTGTATTCTGTACCGTTCCAGCTAAATTCCAACTTTGTATATATACGCATTATACCATATCCTCGTGCCGTTTGTCAACATCTAAACTATCAGGTTTCGAGTTATCTACTAAAGATTTAACCAGAAACTCATTCCCATACTCTTGAAAACCTAACCGTTTAATGCAGAAATTTCTTAGCAGCGGTACATTACTAACAACAAAAAACCCAGAAAAACCATTCTCTTTAGCCCGTCGTTCAAGTTCCGGGAATCCTGCTAGCATTGCTTTCAAATTTCTTCTAAAGTCCTTATTATCAAGATATTGAATGTCTAGCTGAATTATCGCAACTCCGTTAGATTCGACGGGCGCTCCGCGAACAAAGCAAATAGGTCCGTCTTCGTCTTGGTAAATTAGACATACCGTTCCGTCTTCAGTAAAAAAATTCACAGGAGTGTCAACATGGTATTCGTCTTTCGCTAAGGAATCAGAAAGGATTGGTAAATCTTCAGGAGTTATGTATCTACTTGTAATCATATTATTGAAATATTACGTTTGCATCCCATGTTCCGGTTGTGACTACTGTAAGGCCATTAGAAAATTGAAAATCATAAGTTAAAGTTACTGGGTTGGCTTGTGCTGGAGTATTTATTGCCGCCAACACGGTTCCGCTTCCGGTTGTAGAATCGTAAAGAGTTATTAACGTTCCAGTAGGAGTATTAAGGGTAACTTTATGTAGTATTCCCGGTCCATATTTCAAATTGTAAGTATTCGCAGTAGTAATATGTGCTTGGACTGGTTGGGTTTCAAACTCTCCAAGTCTATACACACTAAGATTAGCTGTTTGCACAGTAACGTTTGTTGTTGACCCTGCTGCGTTGGTGTTGTCTATAAATCCAAAAAACTGAAGTGTATTAGAAAAAGTAGACGTTGCGTCTAAAATATAAACAACCACACTATTGATAATAAAGTAAATATTACCAGAATTGTACTCAATTTCATATAAATTTAAGTTTGTTAGAGTAGGTGCTGTCAGCGTTACCGATGTTTCAACTCCTCCTTTTCGTGTCACAGCCGAAAAAGATGTTCCAGAAAGTTTAAAATAAATTCCATCAGTAGCCCCAGATGACATAAGTCCCCACCGTCGTGTGTTATTTAAAGTTCCCAAATCTCCTAAAACAATTCGTCCATAAAATCGATTACTAGTCCCACCCACAAAACGAGCTACTTGAGCAGTGTATATCTGCGTGGCTCCGTTAGCGGTAGTATTTGTGGATAATGTGGCTAATCCATTAGCCTGTGTAGTAGTTCCTCCGCTAGTATTGGTAATGGTAAAGAAATAAGGATCAGCAACGGTCCCGTTGAAAACAGCGCCAGCAATACGTATCGGAGTAATTGTATGTAACTCACCATACGGGCTAACATCGGCTAAATTACCAGTAGCATCTTTAAGTGTAACTTGAGGTATAAATGTCATATAATTATCCAGTTAGCACCGTTGCTCATTACCGTAATATTAAACCACTGAGATAGAATCTGAGTTAAATACCCATCTATAGTTTGGGAACTTGTAGTAGCCAAAGTAATAGTTCCACTTCCGCTATTCTTTACAGAAAAAACCCTACCTTTAAAACTAGTAGCATCAGGCAATGTAACTGAGAACGTTCCTGCGGTGCATTCTACTTGAAAGTCATTGGTGGTTATTGGATAGGCTGAAGTTACAGCAACATATGGAAAAACAAGTTGACCCGGAAGTACAGTTCCTCCGATGTCAGCAAAAGTGCTTGTATTACTTATGCTAGTAACCCCGGAACTGGTAGAAACCACAGTTGTTCCGGGCAAAGTCAAATCTAACTCATTTATTCCATTTATGTTAATTGTGTTCATTACATTCCTGTCGCACCAACTCCAGTTGCATAGAGATTTGTATCTCCTGCGTTATATGTAAACTTCTGGCAAGATACAGTATTTGCTCCCACACTGGGAGCAGTTGCCCCTAATATGTTAGCAGGGAATGTTACAGTCCAAGTTCCAGTAGCATTTTGTATCCATAATAGAGTTATTTCTTGTCCATCTGTAGGATTGGTTAAAACTATACTGGTTACATTTTGTGTAAGATTTATCAAAAAGCTGCTAGTATTAGCTAAATTTAAGGTCAAAACACCCGCCACCGACCCAACTGTTGCTTTCGGTGTTCCAAGACTAGTATACGCACTTACATTTCCGCTACCGTCTTCTTGCCATGCTACATTTTGTCCTCCATTCGGAGCACCCGGCAATGTACTGTTCAGATTGATCATCACACTCCATTAATTTTTATTGGTTTAGAAACATTCACTGAAATTAGCGGGTCATCTGAAACGGACAATCCGTTGACTTGTATTTGAGCATTTAATCTAGGTTCCCACTGGTTTGTATTTACGTTGTACTCTAAAACAGAACCAGACGACGGAACCACAGATTCTAAAGCAATTCCTTGCAATCCTGTTACCTTTACTGTAGAATTTCCGGCAGTGCTTTGAACATCCCCTTGAAGTGGATAAATCCCTGCCGCTCCCGGTATAACAAGTTCACGATTCATGTATCTCCTAAACTACAACAGGAACATACCCTAAAGAAACTGTTATAGAATCAGTTATAACGTCAAGGTTGGTGATAGTAATATACACGTTAGATGCTGTAGGATTATCTCCGTTACCTCCAACTCTGTCTTGGAATGTCCAATTAAACGGACCAGTATCTAATACAACATCACAAATGATATTCTGTGCCGTTCCGGCAGGAGTAGCTACATCTATGCCTCGATATGAATCCGCAGATTGTTCCGCCGCCGTTCCATATATCTGAACACGACATGGAGAACTAGCTGTGAGATTCATTAATTGAAATGCTTTACTTAACGACAGTGAACCTATATATTTTGCACTTGGAGAAATGCTTGGTGTTGTCAATGATGTGCTAACTATTTTTAAAGTTGTATATGTATTTCCCCCTCTACTTCCGCCAGAACTTGAAGATAGGTAAGTGTTAGAAACAGAACTTCCGTTACTTCCTGAATTAGAAGGAGGGTTAAATAGTCTTACTTGTGGAACTACCCCATTAATAAAATATTGCCGCAAACTGTCGGGCGGAGTCGTCCAAATAGGTGGCAATGGACATCTTAAATAAACATTATATCCGGGTTCTAAGTTTTTGGCCGGTTGTGGTAAAGAAGGAGGAGCCGGTCTGTCGCCTACCGGCTCATATCCACTCATATCAACTACATTAGTTCCCCGCGAAGCTATTGTTGGCATTGCAACCTCTTTTAGTTACTATAACTCCTGATTATAAGCGCCAAACACCGTTATCGTAGATACTTCATTCTGTACCGTATCGTAAGGATTGAATATTATTTGAATCTGCATGTGACGCATAACTGCTGACTCGTTTTCAAGCTCACTTAGATAGAATCTTTGGCTATATAATGAATTGCTTTGCTCAAGGTTAATCGGGTCAAACTCCCATCTCTTTAGTATATCAATAGGCCCTGTATAATAAGGAATAGCTTCATCAACCAAAACTCCAAGGGTTATAGGAGTTCCTACTTTAATAGCATCTAATGTAATGTGATCCACAAGAGCAACCTGTCCCGGCTGTGTAAGAACAATAGAGCCAATAACAACATTTGCTGGATACGGAGTTCCATTATCCGAAAACATTGTCAAGTCTCTTTGGAGAATTGGTCCTGAAGTCGTTGGTCCGACTAGCAGCCGATGTACTCCCGGTGATACTTCCACAGATTGAACACAATTAGCTCCATTTGTAATAGAAGCAAAAGGTGACCATGTGTATCCGGATTCTGGAGCAGGAGTTGCTATCAACCTATACCATCCGTTTGCACCGTCACATAGATACCATCCTTGGTCCTCTCCTTGCACATGCCACGCTACATAAACGTTAGCAGGATTCCAACTTTGACCGGGTTGGCCGTTGTTCAAACGTAGTTGGTCACCTATAGGAAATCCAGCGTAAGTTGTTCCGCTTGAGGGGTCCAATATAATAAACTGACTATCAGTTGTGAACAATCCAATTAAAGGTCCATTTAGGTCAAGAGCATTATAACTTAGAATACCTATACCCGGTAATAAAGGCAGAGGAGATTGAATTGGGCTATTAGAAGAGCCGTTTCCTTGCACAACATACACATCGGAGACGGTAAATACTAAAACCCCACTAGTTACTGGAACAATTCTTTTGATTAATGAAGGCAAAATACTTACATTTGCCGGGGCTGTACCATTTACCCCATTGCCAACTGGTGTGGTTGGTCCGGATGTCCAATAAAGAGCATTTCCTACACTATACCAAATTCTGTCGAGATGGTAAGCCAAATTAATAGCCCCATCTAACGGAGGAGTGTTTTCTCCTAAAATTGCCCCACTTATAAGATTGTCTAGTCCTGTATCCGGGGTTGTGTCTTGATAACCATTTTGTATATAATCAGCTAGAGTTAAGGTGTATGTTGTGCTCGTTCCGGGAATTAAGAACGGAATTGACTGTCCATCTGTGGTTCTAAATATAGCAACGTAATCGGTTTGAGGATCAATATTAGCTAATTGAGGAAGTCCAGCGCCGGGAGCAATATTCACATTTGACAGTCCGGTAAAATTTCCCGTAGATGCCGATATAGGACCACAATTAGAAACAGTATTATCCAGAGTATTTACTAAAGCTATGGCATACTTCCAGCCGCCTAAAAATGTACTAATTGTTCCACTAGGCAAACCAGAACCTAAACCTTCGTTGATCCAGATAAGATTTGGATTATCAATCGTTAAATTGTTGATTCCTGTACTGAAAGTAGGCTTCGTTGAAGATGTAAATCCAGACCTGAATGGAGCCTCAAAATATCCGTTCGTATCAGTAATTATGGTATTTGGTAATGTATAGGCTTTGCTGGCCGTCCATAAATAATCTGTTGACGGACCAATATTACTCCATACAATACTTCCTGCTGCCTCGGTA
>JAEHJW020004785.1_pt1 | contig 15958 bp, 15 predicted proteins | sample 9271431 | NCBI WGS metagenome assembly JAEHJW02
CACATGCCCGACGAGCCAGGGTCCACCACCTGGCTCCGTTCGTGATTAGATTGGTGGACAAAGAAGTAGAGCAGTGTGAGGTTCCAGGAGTGGTCGTAAAGATTGACCCGGGTTCCAAGCACACCGGTATTGTCTGTGCCCGCGTGAACAAGGCCGGTATAACTCACGGACTGGTGTCGATCCAGCTCGATCATCGTGGGCAATTCATTCACAAGAAGATGGGACAGCGGGCCAACTATCGCCGACGCAGGCGTTCGGCCAATCTACGTTATCGTGCTCCACGATGGAGGAATCGCCACCCACAGGCTTGTCGGGCATGTGGGAAAAATGCAAAACATGAAAAAGATTACTGTGGCTTGTGTATGCAGAAGCGCAATTTCGTGGATAACGGATATCGCCGGTATCGTCTTCCACCAAGCCTTTTTCATCGAGTCGCAACCACCACATCGTGGGTGAATCGCCTGTCCAGTTGGGCTCCGGTTACGAGCCTGGTAATGGAATTGGTGCGTTTTGATACTCAAGCGATGCAAAACCCCGAGGTTTCGGGAGTCGAGTACCAGCAAGGTACTTTGGCAGGTTATGAGATACGAGAATACCTACTTGAGAAATGGGGGAGAAAGTGTGCTTATTGTGGAGAAAGTGGTGTGCCACTCAATATTGACCACATCGTTGCTCGTTCCAAGGAAGGGACTAATCGGATATCAAACCTTACTCTCTCCTGTAGAGACTGCAACAAATCCAAAGGCTCCGAGGACGTGGAATCCTGGTGTAAACGACACTTCAAAGAACAAGAATGGAATGAAATTGTCAATAGGGTCACCGCTCAGGCCAAGGCACCACTAAATGATGCAGCAGCAGTTAATTCCACCCGTTGGGCATTATGGCAGGCACTAAAGGATACTGGCCTGGATGTGTCTGTTGGTACGGGTGGACGAACCAAATGGAATAGAAAGCGGTTCGGTATTCCCAAGTCTCACACCTTGGATGCTCTATGTGTTGGAAATGTCGATGGTATTAGATCGGTGCCCAATAGCGTATTGGTTGTTGCCTGTACAGGGCGAGGCAAGCACCAAAGAGCAAAACCGGACAAATACGGTTTTACCCGTTCGTGGTTGCCACGAACCAAGACCCATCACGGTTTGCGCACGGGAGATTTTGTACGTGCTGTGGTATCAAGGGGCAAACATAAAGGTGTTCACGTTGGTCGTGTGAGTGTGCGTTCGTCTGGGAGTGTACGTGTAGGCAAGGTTGATGGGATTTCTTATAAGAACTGCACGGTTTTACAACGAGCAGATGGTTATGGATACGAGAGAAAGGAGGAAGCGCCTCTCCTCCCCGCCCTCACGGACGGGGTATCCGAGGCGCGATAACTGGTGAGATGGGAAGTGGCGAAAAACCTGCATACACCTGACGATACACTAAGCATCCTGGCAGGTGACGATAAAAGGTACGTGCGAGACGCGGCCAGACGGACGGTTATGCGCTTGCGCTATCCGCTGCGTTGCGTCTAGCTAGATAGCAACGCTAGCGCACGGCATGGACTTTATGCATCACGTTAATCTCGCCCCGAAATATCAACGTAACCCGACATATTCGATTGTCCTGTGCTTCCTCGTTCTAATCTTCTCTGGCTCCGTACAGAAAGTACGTTCGACTGAGTAATAGTTGTTAGGACTGTCTGGACGCTCTAATTTGGCTAGCGAGCTCGTGTACGTCTTTCGACACCTGCTTTATCTCGTCGTCGAGGCGGTCAATCTTGAATTCCAGCTTGTTCTGCTTCGCCACAAGGCGGTCGTAGGCTATTGACGCGATGCACACCAGTAATACAAATAGTATTATCATGATCTCTATAATCAGACCAGTCTGGATACTATTGCTCATACTGTGTCCATCATTTCAAACATTGCACATATCGTCCATATCTTAGTATACCACTCACCGACATGAGCATCTTGCAATACTTAAACAAGATCATCCATCCACGTATGCGCTGGCATCCCAGATACCACGCCCGCCAACAGGGTAGTGAGGGCTTCTGTGGGCGTAGATTTACCTGTCATACAACGTGCTACCTGTTCGTTCATCTCGACATGCCAAGATTCTGCCAGAAAACCAAGTCCCAGAGACCGTATAGCCGAGGATGCCTCGATGCCTTTTTGAGAAAGTGTCCAGCCACCTCGTGGGTCTGGCTCCATCCAGCGTTCTGCGAGCAGTCGTTTAGCTAGACGGGATGCTGACCATGTAGACATTGCGCCACGTTGACGTAGAAGCTCGATTAGTGCGTCTTGGGATATCCCTTTGTTGGTTGGGGCGTGTCCGATTATGGCAGCCCGTAACACCTTAATTGGTGTAATTGCGCTATCAGGTAATTGTTCTGTAGCCATGAGATAGCGGTTATGTGACGTAAATGGATCGGGGATTTCCCAGAGTAGTTGCTTTGTCGTCTGTGGGGGGCTTGGTAGAGTATCGACTAGCAAGATATTGGGCGAATAGGCATCTTGGCCAGATAGAAGCGCTTTGGCACGTTCAATGATTTGGTGAATATCAGATTGTGCCATTGTGCCTATTAGTACGGTAGCAACTATCAGTTGGACAAAGACAGAGAGGTTCCTGGGAATAACCTCTGTTGCATCAGGATCGTATGCCCAAGCGTGTAGGGAGCACTGAATGGTTGCCTGATTAATGATTTCACTGTTGGTATGTAGCCATGTGGATTGTACGGAAGAAGCAATACTGGATGCCAGGTCGTCAAGCTGTTCAAGAGACGGCCAGCCATCGAAGTGGGCTTCAAGGGTAGCCTCAAGGAGTGGGTGAGCCAGGCGGTCAATTTCTTTGGTTGACGCTGCTACTTGCAAGGCATCGTAGCTACCAGCAAATGTATCCATGTTGTTGTTCTTGCTAGTGACCAGAGCAACCATGGTGTCCCATAGGTGTTGTTGGGTCTTATCCATTGGTCGCTCATATGGTATCTTGTCTGTGGGAGCCAGGTAGTTGTTTGTGTTTGGGATCTGGTTGGGTATATCAATTAGTCTGCACTTTGGCTTGTGATAGTGCCAGCGAGGAAGCCAGTGAGCGATACGGAATAGCTCATGGATGGGCAAGATGGGAGCATATGCTTTATTTGCCTCATCTATTTCAACAAGGCTTGTGATAAATACCTGTCCAGTTTCTTCCGATCTTACAGTTGCCTCGATCTGTTCCAGTGAGCCGTGTTCGTTTTGATTCAGGGCACGGCTTGCCATGAGAATGCCTGATGCCAGAGACAGTAGTGATTCGTCTCCGATTTTTGCATCAGGGAATGGGGAGCGTTGAGGCTCGGACGGAATGCGTAGGGTTTCGTTGAGAACTATACGGGCTACCTTTTGTACCATACCAGCACGCAGCCGAGGGATGTTTAGTGAGTCCTTGGCGCTGTCAAATGCCACGTGTATCTGTTCATCGGAGATGCCCGTTAGTTCAACACGTCTAATAGACAGATGGGGATAGTTCATTTCCTTTAGGATTTCCACTACGTGCCATGCAATTTCTTCCCCCGCCATGTCCGCTTCGGTAGCCAGGTACAGAGTGCTCGGTGGTGGCACGCTTGATAATGCCTGGGTGAGCTCCGTTATGAAGTGGGAGTATTCGTTGCTGTTACACTCCCAAGTGGGCGGTTCAGATAGAAACTGTTGTATAAGAGCAGTGCCGTTAGTATCACGGGGGATGACCAATTTGCGAAGAGCACCCATGGCAGGAATACAGCGGAGAGATGTCGAGCGTTGGATTAGTGAGGCTTTTTGTGGTGTCTCGCAGACAACTATCGCTCTTTGCTCGTGACTTGCCATATATCTCTAGTGAACTACACTCGCCCTCACGGACGAGGCTTCCTGGACATCTGCCGCCGAATCCCGCTTTTACGCAGAGACCCGTTCGGTGATGCAGTCCAGGTCTTTATTCCCGCTTCCACGCCCATCACTTACTGATCCAGGCTCAACACCGACCAAAGTCGGTCCCAGGTTCGTACCCTGGCGGGCTGCCACCGGCGTTCCACCGGCGAAAACGAGTTTAATCCCCCGCTCACGGATAATCATTGCAGCATTTGTATCTGCATGGGCTGTATATCCACAAGCCCTACAAATAAAGACTGATCGTGAGGCTCGATTCGCTTGATCTTCGTAACCGCATTCCACACAGGTAATTGAGGTTCCGGGCGCTGGTACACATAACACCTGATGGCCATGATTATGTGCCTTATCATCTGTACGGGTAAGTATTTTCCCGAGGGCTTTGTCAAGCATGACTCGGTTAAGTCCAGCTTTTTGTTTGACGTTCTTACCTGGATTCTCAATTGTTCCTTTAGCAGAGCGTGTCATCGCAGGCAAATGTAGATCTTCAAAAACGACCACAGCGTGGTTCTTACTTAGGTCGTGGCTTACCTTTTCTACGAAGTCATTCCTGCGCCGACGTGCTCTAGCGTGTAATGCAGCTATTGCCAACTCTGTCTTTACCTGTTTCTTCGATTTTTGTGCTGCTTCTCCTTTCACTTGTGCTCTTGCTCGTTTCTTGCGTTCTCGTGTACGTTCCAGTCGTACCAGTCGTTCACGCTCTTTTGGTGTCCAATTCTCTCTGTTAATGAGGTCGCCGTCACTGGTTGCAACCGCCACTGCCACACCCCTATCAACTCCAACAATGGTGTTTTCTTTATCAAGAGGTTTGGTTGGTTGACGCTTATGACGCTCACACAGAATTGAGATGAATACCTTGCCATCTGGCTCTTTGGTGTAGGTGGCAGAGCAGATTCGATTTCCAACCAGTGGTCGATGCATTCGTATCCTTACCCATCCCATCCCCTGGATTCTCACCTCAGCCCACTTGCGAGAAATGCGTTTTATTTCTACGTGTTGGGGAACACGAAAACCAATTCGAGAACTCTTTCTTGCCCATGTCGGATATCTGGTCTTACCAGAGAAGAATCGTTGGTAGCCAACATCTCTATCTCGAAGTGCCTGTTGAAGTATCTGAGACGGGGCATCGGATAACCAGGGCGCAAGGTCGGGATCATCTCGAAGTTCTTTTAGGTCCTTGGCTTGCGCTGTATAGCCTGGCGATTTCCCTGTCAACCGATATGCCAAATCACGTTGTTCCTTAGCTAAGTTCTTTATCTGTCTGCAACAACCGTCGATCTGTGCAGCTTTTTGTTCTTGTTCGTCGGTTGGATAGGCTCGATAGCGGATGGCAATATGTCCCCGCTCGTTATTTTTGTCTTTTTTCTTCCAACCTTTACTCATTGATTATATTTTACCATATGGGTGTATCGTTAATGTGGAGATATGGTCTGTATAACTGGCAATTCATCCCCGCCCTCACGGACGGGGTATTCTTGCCCCAAAATGATAATATATAGGTGGCAGACCGGCTCGGTTTTATATCTCAAGTCCATATAACCACTGCGTACTTGCAGCAGGTTAGAAGCTGCCAGTCCCCGTCCTCGCCCTGTTTAGCTGTGCCTGGGTGATAGCGAACAGGCGTTTGATAATCACCAAAAGTACAAGCACCGCATGGACACCAACGGCTATCCCTATACTAGAGGCAACAGTGCCTATCCACCCAGAACTAGTGCTGGCTACTACGAACACGGCAGATGCCAATATAAACACCAGCGCTGCGTAACCCATGCTGGCAACCAGCTCCAACAAGTAGGTAGCGTAAAATGATGTATCCTTACTTGGCACGGGCGAAGAGTTCGCCCAGTCCGTGGAGCGTCTCGCCATCTGAACCATTGCTGCAAACATAGACACACCAAAGATGCCACTAACAACGAACAGACCAACCGCCACAACACCAACCAATCCGACGTGTGTAGCTAGACAAATGCCGAGAACTGCCAGCGGGAAAACTACCGAAACAGAGTACTCTCGCCACAGGGGAACACCTGTACGAACATCCGCATATGTGCGATAATGATTCCTAATAATTGCTGTTAAATTATATCCCATACCTGTATTACCTACCGTGCGTCCACCTAACAAGGTAACGGCACAGTGGCTGGCTATGCCGACTTAACGGGTGACACGTTTTATAGTGCCAGACAACCATCTTGTGTCGCTACCTTATTATATACTACGTCATTACCAGCCCTGATTTGCTCAAGAAAGCCGACGCTGACCCATTCTCGTATTATTGTTAATCGTTAGTAGGCGAACGAATCTCTAGCCTAGGCGTCGTTATCCGTAGACCAAACAACGGCCAATACTGTGCCAGGTCTGCACGCTCGGCGTTCACCATGTCGCTCCGCTCACAAGCTCAGTCCAACTCTTATATGTTCCGGCACCGCCGGATTCTCGGATAGGGCTTGCCTGATTCGTGAAACTTTAGAGGTACTCAAGCGGATCGCTACCTCTGGTGTTATTTTCAGATTTCTTGCCACAGCTTCGCGCACATTCGTGTTACGGTCTCGTGATGCCCTTAGCAGTATGGTTTCCGTTACATTTGGATTCTCCACCACCGCCCGGCGAATTTTCCAATCCTCATCCGTTGCCAATCTTTCTAACATCTCAACCGGGAAACTCGGATTTCTAACCGCAATCCGGCGAACATCACTAAACTCATCCGTCGCCAACCTGCCCAGAACCTCGGTCGGAGTGCTCGGATTTTCAGCTACTCCCCAACGCACATGTATGGTCTCATCCGTCGCCAATTTAGTCAGCAACTCAGTCGGAGTGTTTGGGTTCCCCGCCACCGACTGGCGAACATACCAATCCTCACTTATTGCCAATTCAGCCAACAACTCAGCTGAAGCATTCGGATTAAACATCGCCGCCCAACTAACATCATCTTCTTCATCTACCGCCAACCTGTCCAGTACCTCACTAGGAGTACTCGGATTTTTCGCTACCGCCTCACGAACCCTCCAATCCTCATCATTCGCCAATTTGCTCAACGTCTCAGCAGCAGAATTCTGGTTCCTTGCTACCGCACAACGAACCTCCAAGTATGCATCCATCGCCAGTTTTGCCAACACTTCACCCGGAGTATTTGAATTAGCTGCTATCTCTCTGCGCTTACGCCAATCCCTGTTGTATATATCTCCAATTTTATCTTGTTCAGTCATACAGTTATCATTCTGGTTCCGCATCCTGAAAAGCTCCAAAATGCCGCGCGCAGCGAAGCTAGAGGTAAGCATCTATATCTCACGTTTCCGCTCACAAACTCAGCCCTACTCTTATATGTTCCGGCACCGCCGGATTCTCGGATAGGGTTTTCCTAATATCTGATTCTTCTGAAAACACTAAATTAGTTATAGCTTCCGGTGGGATTTTGGGGTTCCTCGCCACAGTTTCGCGAATATTACTATCATTATCCGTCGCCAATAGCATCAATGCCTTAGCCGGAGCATTAGGATTTCCCGCCACATTCCGGCGAATTCGCCAGCCCTTTTCCGTTGCCAATCTATTGAGAATTTCAGCTGAAGCATTCGGATTCTTCGCCACAGCCATGTGAACGCCACTGTTCGCATCTATCACCAGTTTTTCTAGCACAGCAGCCGGAGCACTCGGATTCTCTGCTACACTAAAACGAACAATTAAGTCCACGTCCGTAGCCAATTTTTCCAGCACCTCGTCCGTAGCACTTGAATTCCTCGCCACCGCCTCGCGCACTCGCCAATCTTTATCCGTCGCCAATAGCATCAATGCCTTCGCCGGAGTACTCGGATTTTTCGCCACTGACTGGCGAATTTTCCAGCCCTTTTCCGTTGCCAATCTATTAAGAGTCTTAGCGGAAGCGTTTGGATTCCCCGCCACCGCCAGGCGAACATGCCATCTCTTATCCATCGCCAACCTGCCCAGCGCCTCGGTCGGAGTGCTCGTATTTCCAGCTACTCCCCAACGAACATCCATTTTCTTATCCGTTGCCAGTTTATTAAGAACCTCGGCGGAAGTATTCGTATTCCCCGCCATCGCCTCGCGAACATCTAAGCTATCAATCATTTCTTTTGGATTCTCCGCCCCTGCCTTACGTACTTTACGGTTCTTGGTTTTTGCCATTTTCTATCCTTTGTATGTTTTACTATGGCACGGCCTGTACTGTATCTAAAGTTCTATTAACCAACGACGTCGTGACAGGGGCGATTGTGGCGGTGCGCTCGGCACTGTGTTGAGTGAGCATATCCAGTAGTCAACTACTGGACTACCGGTAGAGAACCTCGCCACCCGGTTCCACCGTGATGTCCGCTCCGGTCTGTGCGGTCACCTGGCCACCGTTGCGCACTGTTGCACGTCCGCCTGTCCTAATATACGCATAGCCACCGTCCTCGACATATGCCTCACCACCAGATTCGACCGTTGCATCGCCATCAGCTTCTACGGTTACGCGTCCGCCTTTACGTACTATTGCAGTTCCGCCAGCCTTGACAACGGCCTCGCCACCGTCTTGCACGTCACCCCGTCCCCATTCTTCGATTACAGCCATTCCGTCATTGTAAACGTAAGCCTCGCCTCCGGCCTCTACCGTAGCCTCGCCGTATTCGTACACATACGCACGACCATCACGCATTACGGTAGCCTTGCCACCAGACATGATATAGACCTGTCCGAAGTTGCGGACGGTTGCTATTCCAGCGCTTTGCACGTTCGCTACGCCGCCTCGATCAACGTGTACCGTTCCGCCGTCGTATGCGCTTGCAGAGCCGTATACTCTGGCTTCTCCACAGTACCTAACAACAGCATGCTCGCTGTCTTTAACAACAGCGTGCTCACCTAGGTTCACTATTTCAATCGTATCGACCATTATTGCGTCCTTTCTAGTCAACCGCACGGTTGACTTATCTTCTTAAGATGAAATACATGCAAACCTGAGAAGCACCAGAAAGCTGTCTTGCACGACAGCGGCGCTCAGGCTTGTTTCTTGTTGTTCCGAGATTTTCTATCCAGCCTTTTAATTTTCGCCGGATCGACGCTGCGCATCATTTCGCGTCCCTTGATACCACCAAACAGGTTAATCCAGGAGCTGCCGTTTCGCTGTGCTGCACCGATGACACGGTACCGGCCGCGCTGACCGGCAAGCATTACGATCTCGTTTTGCCTTAGGTCAAAGTCGGCCAGATCAATAGGCGTAGGAGCAAGGTCTTGTTCTTGTTTTAAGGTTTCCGTATTACGCTGGGTTAGTTTGCTCATTGTCACGAACTCAACATATTGTTCAGGGCGATTTCGACGTGATGAAATATCGTATCGACGTAATGACCGATTCCGGCTATAATTAGTCCGGCAATGAGAGCGAAGACTAATAAAATGACCAATTCAACGACCATCAATCCACCTGTATTTTTATTCTTTTCCATTTAATTATCTCCTTTACTAATTTACATTTATCCATCGGATGAATGGCCGACATTTCTGATATTGTTGCTTTTCAGGGTCAAAATCGAGGCCAAATATAGAAGTACCAGTGGTTTGCCGGTTCGCTCAGCGGATAGTACTTCTATACTATCTTTTGATGTTCGTTTCCCTGTCAGGCACTTAAAAGCCGCCCATTCCCGCACTCGCATACTAGTTATGTTTTCTCTGCATTCGATATAGCTGAGCGGATAAACTATACGTAGGAGCTTTAATATGATTAAACCCAAGAATACGACCAGCAACGAATCTAAAGCTGATATTGAGCCGGAAACCATCCAGGTTACCAGTTCCGTAGATAGCAACACCACGCCACTAGTCGAAGACTGGCATACGCTTTCTCGTACTGCGTCCGAACTCGGCGTTAGTGTCGCATGGCTGGAGAGTTTTTGTGCGAAGCACCGATTAACAATTCGCAAAGCAAAGAATCCTCATTACTCATCGGCCTCTCCCATGAAACTTATCGAGATTAATGCCCTAAATAGATGCTTTGCAGCCGAGCCTGAGGCTCTTGCCAACGCACAGAAGCGCAGCAAACGAGCACGAAAGGCATCTGTCACCGTGGCAATACGCGAGAAGCAAAGAGTCCTTGAGGCGCAGCGGCGTCTGGGCGAAGTGACGCAACTCGTGGAGTCACTTGGGCCATTGGAGTCTTCGCTGTTTTGGTTCGGTCAGATAACGTATTCCGAGAATCGACGACAATTTATAGTTGGGGCATCTTGGGAGCTATTGGGGGAATTCTTGGCTTCAGGCGGAGCGCTTTTTCAGTCCAAGAAAAACGTATTCTGGCAGTTCCCCTTTGGCCTCGAAGTGAGTATGCCTCGGCAGCTACTTAAAAATTGGCCATGGATACAACTGTTACCACAGGCCGATAATTCATTAGCCAGTGAAAACAGCGAGTCTACGGTGACTATTCGCAAACCATTTGGAAAAAGGGAAGTCATTAAAACATTCGATGAGTCTATGGTTCATTATCATTTTCTTAAGTCTTTTGCTGACCTGACGAATAGGACAAGCGTTATTCCAACACAAGCATATTCGATTCGTTCTGACAAGCAAATAGATAGAGATCTCGGCCAACTGTTTGTATACTCTGGTAATGAGATTTGGGAGCGTTTTCACATAACTAACCATGATGCCAAAATCTGGAAACGTCATCAGTTCTCAGCTCAACGGGCATTGGCGTATACCGCCTGTGGTATCGGAGTTGGAGAGGCTAGGAGCTTTGCTGAGGTCGGTTTGGATATCTTAAAGGGGCCAGATTTGATTGTCAGATGGAGAGATGATCTATATAGATTAAAAGAATGGCAAGCATATGGGTTAGATATCATGTCTGCTTCGCTGTGGACAGATGCCGGATTCTCACCGGATGACGGCGCTCAATGGAGCAGACTGGATGTACCGCCGGATAGCGCAGCCATCCTTCGGGTGCCGGGTGGGTATAATATACAATCTCCACAGTACGCCGAGCTACTCGCTGGCCTAGAGCGGGTGCATGAGTTGGGGAAAAGGAGAAAGGAAGTTAGCGACCATGTTCGTGTCTTGTTGTCCAGGAGGCAGACCTTTGATGATGTGAAGTCCATCTTGCTCAATCTACATGCAAACAATTCTCTTGACTGGATACATGTAAACACGCTGGTATCTGTCCTAAGTCACAATGTGCCCATTTCTGTGGCGTTCGAGTTGCTGCCACAGTTAATAGCAACAAACACCGACGCTGAGAGGAGGCTGCGTGTTACTACGTACCTGTGGGAGCGTCATCCAGGTATTGACCCCCACTCCCTCATAGACTGGGCGGTTAGCGGTATCAACGAACAAGCGGCCTCGCGACTGATTGAACTTGGAATATCCGCTCAACAGGTTCGTCCCGTCAAGTCCTTGTTCCATGGATCATCTAAGAAACTTAATGCCGTATTCGGTCGCATTGCAAACGGTGAGGCGCTGGACGACATAGCCAAAAGCTACCAGCGGCCAAAGAAGCCGAAGGTATCAAAGAAGCCGAAAGTGTCAAAGAAGCCAAAGAAAGTCGGGGAAAGCACCAGAGCGAGCAGAAGGACGTGGGCAGACTTTTTCCGCGTCGATGCCCAGCTCATTCCACCTGGCTTCGGACCATTTGATCGCGAGGCAGTTAAATCGTTCCAGACAGGACGAACCACCGTTCCCGAATACATTCTGAACAGGTGGAACGAAACCAACCAGCTTCCAAGATGGGCGAGAAGCCTAGGCTTAGGACATTGACCAACGGCCCTTTTATAATGGCTCTGCCTCGAACCAAGTCTCGTCGCGGCTTGCGCACGGGAGATTTTGCACGGGCTGTGGTATCAATGGGCAAACATAAAGGTATTGTGGATGGGATTTCTTGCAAGAACTGCACGGTTTTACAACGAGCAGACGGTTGTGGATATGAGAGAAAGAAGGAAGTGCCTCTCATCCCCGCCCTCACGGACGGGGTATCCGAGAAGCGATAACCGATGAGCTATAGCTTGGGACCAAAGGACATTAGCGTGGCTAAGGTATTGATAATAATAATTGGATGCATCGGCGCGATGGTACTTGTCATCGGGCTTGGTATGATGATAGTGTACAGCGAAAATAGTTCGCCCCCTGCCGGTTATTTGTCAACTACGTCTAGGGAAGTGGTTTTCCTGGAGTTCACCACCTCACACGGTTCGCTTAGCGGCAGCGCTCACGTCGTCCACCTCTCGTCGAGCGGAGCGCACGTAGCGGCCGCAGTTGGCTCTATCAGTGGTATTATTTCCAACAATGCCGTAACGATAGAAGATAGGAACGCAGTGCTTACACCAAGCGGTAGCAATATCAGTGGTGCCATACACGGATCTAATCTTGTATTGGAGTTCCCTGGAAACGGCGGACGGTTGAAATCGGTCACGTTCACGCATGCCTCGGTGTCTGGTTACAATACAGCCGTGGCAAAGTTACAGAAAGAAACAAACAGAGGCTTAGTACATTGACCAACGGCCCTTTGAGAATGGCTCCGACAACCAATGCCTATTAGCGACAAACAATTTCACAAGCAGTTGGCCGGTACCGGCCAACTTAAACGTTGGGTCGAGGTTCTTGATCAGGTTACGACTGATCTTGACCGGATATATCCAAGCTGGATGCAACAGATGGACAGATTCCGAAAAGATCGGCGAGAGCTTGGTGATTGGCCGAGGTGGTGTCTTGTTCCGATGGCAGGCACCGCTGCAATCGTTGAAAGACACAAGGGCGAGGCACTCCTGGGTAACAAAGCATATTTACAGGCTCCTGCCGTCCTGTCGGCGATCTATGCCTGGCAATGGTCTCGAACCATCTGGATCTTCGATCCAGACTTGTCAGAAGCACTAGACACCACAGAGAACCTGGACAGTATCCCCTATGAAGCGCTGTACCAGATGCCGGAGTGGTGTATCGCAATGCCAATAGACAAGGACACACTCAGTCTCACCTGGCTGGAATGGGATGTGGGTCGTCATGAGGCGGAATTGCGTATCCAACTATTTGTGCATTACGACGATTCCGTCTTCTCGACCTTTGGGGCTATAGTTCATCTTGGCCAAGGATCTCTAACCGCCGGTATTGAGGCGGCAATAGAGGAATCCAAGAGACAACTTGCTCTAAGTGGCGGCGACCACAAACAACTCCCCGAACTCTACGATAGCGTTGGACGAGCATGGACTAACGTAGTGCGTACCGTCGTACCGCGCATCGTATATCTGTGCAGCGATAAGCCGGATATATCAATGAATGCGGTGGCATCGAACAAGACACCACAAAAGAAGCCAGTCCGTCGTGCCAGACGGCCCGAACGACAGGATGTCGCAAAGTGGGAGGTCGGTTTTCGGTTCGGTGCCGTTTTTCGCCAGGCGAAAAAGGCACATGCATCTGGAACGAGTACCGGACAACCCGCTCCACAGCGACACGGCATCACGCCTCACATGCGCCGAGCACACTGGCATATGTACTGGACGGGACCGAAGACCGGAACACGTGTTCCGGTCGTTCACTGGATGCATCCGATGATTATTGGTGGAACACTCGATAAGGTCGTGCCGACAGTGAGGCGTGTCGCAAAGAACGGTTAATTTTCACTACGGACTTTCCGATGTCGGACTTTCCGATGTCCGACATATTGACATACTATCCTGTTAAAATATTTTTATGAGTACAAAAGATAATTTTAACGTACCAATGATAGTATTTGACTTGGAAACAACCGGGATTAATCCGTTCACGGATTTACCGGTATCGGCTTCGCTGCTGGATTTTAATCCAGTCACAGGCGAGTTTTGGGATAATACGGAATCATATTTTCTGATAGATCCTCGCTGTGAAATACCGGATGATGCAATCGCCATTCACGGCATCACGACCGAGATGGCGCAAAGAGACGGTAAGATACTGGAAGTCGCAATAGGCCAAATATACGATACGATTGTTGGCTCCAACAAACCCATTGTGGGCATGAATATTGCTTACGATCTCACCATGGTTGATGCTGCTTCGCAATCATTGCTGGACTGTCGTCTTCCCGAATGGATAAAAGTAATAGACATATTGGTGCTAGATCGACACTTCGTCCCCTACCGCCGTGGTAGTAGAAAATTGGCTGATTTAGCCCAGGCATACGGGGTGGAACAGGAGAATGCTCACAATGCGCAAGGTGATACGACCACAACGGCAAAAGTCCTTTCGTCTATGATCAAGGTCTATCCCGAAATCACTGATTTCGATATTTCTGAGCTGGTCGAATCTCAAAAGGAATGGCATTACGATTGGGCCTCGTCGTATTCGGATTGGCGTCAAAAAAATGGAAAGTCTCCTTTGGCCGAAGAAGACTTTCAATGGCCGATCAGACGTCCACCCGAAGAACGACGCGATGACTCGATTGGTCCGCATCGTTAGGCGGTTAATCGAGCTGGAGAATACGGGTGATATCTCGTTTTGAGATTAACATTACGTGTCTCTTTTTTTCTTATTCTTCTACTAATCCGTTAGTTCCCATATGCTTTCGGTTGCCTTGGAAGCATATTCCTTTTCCTCATCCATTAGTTGCCACAGACAGGGGGGCGAATGAACCTCTCCATTCTCATCCATTAGTTGCCACAGACAGGGGGGCGAATGAACCTCTCCATTCTCATCCATTAGTTGCCACAGACAGGGGGGCGAATGAACGTTCCCATCCTCATCCATTATGTACTCGGCGGCATGCACATTCCCATCCTCGATCTCCACGATGCACCAAGGATATTTGCTTCCATCATCGAGTCGAGCATTGGCAGAGGCCACATAGTCGAATGCCTCTTGGAATGTATTGTGCCTGCTTACTGTGGGCAGATCATCCAGGCTCCACGCCGATGAACTACTCACTCTGACTTCGTAATATGGACTCACTATTTCCTCCTTTTTTCTGCGTTTCCTTATTACAACGCATCCTCACCCAATATTACAGCAGTACACCATCTGAAATGCTCTTAAAAGCAACCGAAGAATACATTATATGGATTTAATGTACTTTAGATATGAATACAAAACCGCATATTAGCTCGGTGACAATCCGTCATCAGCTATCGCGCCTCAACTCCCCGCCCTAACGGGCGGGGAGTTGACTGCTAGTGAGTCGCCAACTTTGCAAGATCATCGGGCGGGGTATTCGGGTTCTCGGCAACTGCCCTGCGTACATCCGTATTCTGCTCACTTGCCAACCTGTCCAACACCTCAGTTGGAATATTGGGATACTCAGCCACTGCCTTACGCACATTATTTTTGTTTTCCATAATTACCTCCTTTTTTTCCGCGTTTCCTTATTACAACGCATCCTCATTCAATACTACAGCAGTACATCATCTGAAATGCTCTTAAAAGCAACCGAAGAATCCGTTATATGTATTTCATACACGGACTCGGTTTGTCGATCTTGACGTATCTGCTCTACTTAGATACGAAGACAACACTCACTTGTGAAATTCAGCAATATGAGTATTGCCTGGCATATCAAGCACATGTACCTGTCCGGAATAAACGATGTTACCTTTAGGGGTCTTATGATCATCTTTTGGCAAATACTCTGAGGCTTCCTCCGATATAACGATAAAGCCCTTATGAGGTTTCCGGCAATAGTCACACTCACAGTCGAACAGCGTATTAAGGTCATTTTTTACCTTTGCCTCGCCATACGTGCTTATAGTGTCGCTGATCTCAAAAACCGAGATAACACCACTTCCAGATACCACAAGATCGTGCCCATTACTGCTTGTGGTGGGATTGCACTGTATAACCGTAGTTGCGCCGTTATCCCGTGCCCATATCAAGGCATCTATGAGACGCTCGATGTTTGCCAACTGATTTATAATCTCTACAATAGACTGTGCGTCAGATCCTACTATGGCGGGCTTGTCGTCTCCGCTAATATCTACCCTATTGCGCTTGATGTCATGTCCAAAGGACGTGACATCAAGTTCTTGACTCTGTATCTGCTTACGACACCTGTCAGCAATATAATCGTGTGCTTCTTGCAAAGCAGGTATATACTCGTCTATTTCTATTTCTGTTTCTTCGCCTAATGGCTCTACTAAGTTACTCAT
>JAEHJW020007118.1_pt1 | contig 15946 bp, 9 predicted proteins | sample 9271431 | NCBI WGS metagenome assembly JAEHJW02
TTACAAGATTGGAATCACTTGGACTAACTTTAATAAGCATATCATAGCAAGACTGGGAAGAATATCCACCAACTTCTCCTGACCTATCCGGTAAATTGTCAGTTAAGTTAGTCCATTGTTTGGTGCCAGCATTAAATTTCCAAAGACTATGGTAATCTCCACCGCCACCATCTTTGCTTCCCGGTTTTCCGCTGCTAGGAGTGTTAGCCAGAATGTAAATCAAATTTGAATTTGATGGCGCGTTTGCGATTAAGATTCTCGCGTAAATATTTGGGAAAGTCTGGGGAGTGATATCTTTCCAATCTAAACCGTCTGTTGAATGCCAGATACCTTGCGTTGTTCCGTTACTCAATGCGCCATAAACTTCTCCTTTGCTTGTTACGGCAACATTTGCATAAATGGAGTTGTTATTAGTGCTTCCGAGAACCACATTCCAAGTGTTGCCGCCGTCAGTTGAACGATATATTCCGCCGTAAACGGCAGCGAAGACAATATCTTGCTGAACGTTTGAAGTATCTACCGCGATGTTCCATACAATCTGAAACGGATTAAAGAAGGTGGGGGAGGATTTTGGAGAGGTAGATGCTAATCGTGTCCACGTTAATCCGTTGTCTGTTGATTTGTAAATTCCGGCGCCAAGAAATGTTGTGAATCCTGCACCGTTATCCGGCAATTCTAAATTGGACGAATATTCACCAGTGCCGTAGTACCAGATATTTGTTTTTCCCTTTCGGGTATCTTGGACAACACATGTGACAGTCTGAATCGTATCGTTTGCAGGAGTTACTTTCGTCCAGCTAAGTCCTTTGTCCGTAGATCTCCACATCCCGCCTGTTGTTCCGCCGGATAAAATTATATCCGGATTGTTAATATCTACAGCAACCGCTCTAGATCTTCCGCCTTGATTATAAGGTCCCCGGTACATCCATGTGGTTGTGGAAAACAACTTGCTGCCTTTTTGAAGGATCATAGTTTTGTTGTTAGGCAAAGTTTTTGCAAACTCGCGTTCCATGATGGAAATATTAGCGGGGATTGTATTGGTGTAAGGGTCTCTCAATCTCACGAATTCCCATTTTCTGCGTGCGGATAAATCTTCTTTGGTTGAAAATGAATTGTTGAAAAATGTTGGTTGAGCGTTGCTGCTCTGCTCAAAATGACTTTGAGCAAAACTGTTTCCAATACCGATTAGAAACGTGAAAACAAAGCTAAGGTAAATAATTTTTTTGTTCATGTGTGCACTCCTCCTCTAAATGACAATTCAGTACAAAAAATTTCAGTTAATTTTCTTGTATCCATAAATCAAGTAAACTTTTTCCATGGTCTTGCTTGATGGATTTAAAGGCAGTAGCTGTATGTCAGCTTCAAAAGTGGAACCTTCTGTTAAGCCGGGAAGACTTTCATTTAACGTTGGAAAGGTTTCTTTGTTAGTCTGGTTCAGAGTAAAAGCAAATTTTGTCTTAAGTGTATCACCGTTGTTTAAGACGCTACCAGCCCTGTTTGCTATTATGTTTTTTATTTTTATCGATGCAGTGCAAGGAGCTTTTGAACATGGATCATTACCATTATTTGTTGGCAATACATGATCAATCTTAATTACTTGAGCTAATATTCTGCATTGTCCCGGCGGTACGTTTTGATTATGCAATTCTTTTTCACTAGTGATCTCCTTGCTGGAAACGCAACCTGTTGTACTAAAGATAGAAACAACGGCTAATACCATAAGCAAAACTTTCATGTTGATGTCCTGAATTAATCTGAATTTAACACTTAGAATATTTGAACTTAATTACTTTTATTCAATTTAGTAATAACTTTCTTAGTATGCTATTAATGGCGCAGACTATTGTTCCATTAGCTTAATTACAACTTCACGCCAAGTTTTAGGTTAAAATCGAAAATCAAATACTAAGCCGGCATGCACTTACAAAAAAGTAACAACGAATTCTGCGGAGACAAAAAACAAAAAAAGCCCGTCCCGATTAATCGGGACGAGCTTTTCTTAGTACACCCGTAGGGATTCGAACCCCAAACCTTCTGATCCGTAGTCATACAGAATCTTTCTTTTTGATGTTGTATTAGCACTTTTTAAGTACAAGTGCATACAAAATACATACACTACATACGAGGAGAAAAACCATGTATGTAGCAAAAATCAAAAGATCAAAGTATTACCAAATCGTTTATTTTGTTGAAGGTAAGAGAACTACTTATTCAACAAAAAAGACTAATGAAAAAGAAGCTTTACAATATCTCCAAGAATTCAAAAAAACTTTGGTAAATCCTTTGGGTGCTGTTTCTTCAGTACTTCAAAAAACTTGTACTCAAAATAAGCTTACTCTCTCAAAATTCAAAGACGAATATCTGGATTATGCTCGCCCGGTTAAATCGAAAAGATATATCGATTCAATTGCCTTTGCATTCAAGCAACTTGTTTCATTTTGTGGGGATATTTCTCTAGAAGAAATTAACTTAAAAACAATCGATAAATTTATTTACTCAACATTCCATCGTACACAGAGAGGTGCTCATCAATATTATCGTACATTAAAGGCAGCTTTTAACAAAGCTGTTGAATGGAATTACATTTCATCGAATCCATTCACAAAGGTAAAGTTCCCAAAAATTCCTAAGGCTTTTCCTGCCTTCATCCAAGAAGACGAATTCTTAATTGTATTATCAAATACTTCATATCAACATCTGAAAGATATTTTCACCACTGGTTATTATACCGGCTTACGCCTTGGTGAGTTAGTAAACATGAGGTGGAACTGGATTGATTTTTTCCGTAATCAAATTACTGTGAAATGTACTGATGATTTCTTAACCAAAAATAAGAAGGAAAGAATTGTACCGTTGAGTGAAAAGGTTAGATCAATTTTGTTTAATCGTTTTAACAATTCATTGCATCGACCGGATGATGTTGTTTTCTATCGTATCGAAGGAAAGATTTTGTATCCGGAAGCGATAAGCAAGCAGTTCAAAAAAATTGTTCGCAAATCTAATCTGAGCGATAAAATACATTTTCACACTTTGCGTCATTCATTCGCTTCGCTGTTGGTCCAACGTGGTGTTTCTCTATATGTAGTGAAAGAATTGTTAGGTCATGAAGATTTAGCAACAACTCAAATTTATAGTCACCTGCAGCAGCAGAATTTGAGAGATGCGGTAAATTTGTTGTAACCAATTGAAAGCATACTCACGGCGATTCCGTGAGTATGCTTAATTCTCATTTCTCTAGAAATTTCTTCAGCTTCGACGTTCATTTTCCAGATGAATCTATGAAGCAGATACATAACCATCGACATTTTCAAAACCTGTTGTTGAAGCGGCATTTTTCGGAATAGTGCATCCTTTCCGATTTGGATTAGAACCGAGCCGGTAGGGGAATAATACACAATCGGTAATCTTACAATCTCGCACTTCTTTCTTTTCGTATCCTGAACACTCCAAACAATGTTTCTTGATTGCCTTCAATGGAGTAAGTTTCATCTTATACCTCTTTTATATTTTTGGACAACTTCATGTTCTTAACTTGTCCATTAGGACAACTTTGTAATTGAAACCTGTCCAACTTTCATAGATTCATCCACTTTTTCAAAAACTCGTGTATTGAGTTGTCCAATCAAAACTTTGAATACAATTCGTTTTCAAAGAATATTATATTTTGGACAAGTTGGACAACTTTATTTACATTTCGTCGGGCGAATCGAAAAATGACTCGTCCAAGTTGTCCAACTTTTTAGGTTCACCTAAACAAATGAATCTCTCAGTTCCGGATTTCCTTTCATTTATCTTGATTCCTTTTATCTTAGCCGTTTCTTTCAACCATCTTGAAAATCTCACCGGCTGAATTTCCGTGTACTCTTCATATCCCTTTTTGAAATTCTCAAAGAGTTCTCTCTTCAAATACTCTTTTCCGATTTCTATTTCGGAGAAGTATTCAACAAATTCTTCACACGTTGAATCAATCATCTTTTTCTTTTCCAGATTGATATGGTTGCACCGGATCAAACCTTTACTCAGATAGAGCTGAAGGCAGCCGATCATATAATTGAGAAAACTATTCCATTCTTCATTACTCCATTCATCAAAAAATCTATGACCGAATTCGTCAATGGGTCTGTGTGCTTTATTGTAATGGTCCGAAAACTCTATTACGAATTGCCGGTCTAAAGTCGAATCGTCGGATCCTTCAATTGTATAGTTTGTGGAAATGATAATCTTGGGTGATTGATGAAACGGAATAATTATTTCATTCTGGTTTTTCTTCTCAACCGTGATATCATCTGTGATGATGGAAAATAATTTATCGAAGTTGAATTTCTTTGTTACATCGTTAAACTCAATTATCGCTGTATCGAGTGTAACAGATTGAAAACTGAAACTCTTCGAGAAATTAAAATTCCTTCCGTCGAGACGAATTGTCTTTCTGAGTTTGCCAATCGCTTGAGCAACTAAACCTTTGCCGCTTCTTCCATAAGCGCCGTCACTCAATTTCTCATCAAGAAAGATCACAGCTTTAGCATTCGTAGAATCCTTATAGTTATGCAGTAAATAGCCAATCGCACTCCGCAGAGATAAAATTCTTTGCTCATCATTCTTACAAATGTTTCTAATAAATCTTTCAAACTCCGATTCTCTTTTATCAAGAGTTAATCGTTTATTAATTACCTGTCTATCCCAAATGAATCCTTCCAACTCTTCATACCTTTTCACCAAAACCTTATTCTCTATAATCTCAACAAAACAATTGGAGAAAAAGAGAAATCCTTTCTCTTTTGTATCTCGTAAGAATTCGAGCTCTTTTGTTTCTAAAAATTCAAGAAATGTCTGAACAAAATGTTGAGGAGCTCCTTTGATAACAGCATCAATTACTTTTATACGCGGTGTTTCTTTGAAATGTTCATCATCTAATCGCTTGAGATAGTCAATCACGAAATCCTTTATGTTGAATATCTCTACTTCACGAACAATGTTCTTACTCACTTTGAGGAGAATATAACCGCGTTCCAGCTGCAGCTTGCAGAAACCATTTTCTTCAAGAAATCTTTTGAAGTTCTGTTTAGAAATCTTTGTCTTATCATTTTCAATATACCAGAACTTCACAAACGGTTTCTGCCAGCCAAACTTTTCTGCAATATGATAAACTGTTCCAAGAGTTATCTTTCCGTCATAGTCTTTCTGCAGCGAGTCAAATTTTTTGTTTATTTCAAATTCCGAATCATGATAATGCTGGTTTCCCAAACTCATTTTCAAAAAATATTTTCTTCCTTCTTCACCTATTGTTGCCAAACCAAAACCGATTCGGTACCATTCCTCATAGCAATTTAATGGAAGATTATTTTCTAAAAACTCTATTGCGCTTTCCAATTTCTCTTTATCAAAACTTGCCGGTTCAAAAGTTTGCTTGCCAACCTGAAGAATTTCTTTTTCCCTTTGCGTATTACAAAATTCATCCAAACACTCAAGTAAAACATCAACATCAATTTCAGCCGGTGGCTCTTTCGGTTCATCATATAAAAACGAATATCGATTTCCGCTCTCGTGATTTGAGTAAGGTAATACTGTTTGGGAATTACTCCACCTCAATTCAATGTGGTCGCATAAGCCATCATCTTTGAGATACAATCGGTAAACACTTTTGGGACCGTTCAACCGATGATGCAATATTTCACTTTCTCTAACTTTCAGCCACACATGATATCCAACACCGCTGCCGCTTTTCACTGTCCATAAATATTTTTCGCCAAGTCCAAGTCTTTTGTAAATCAGTTCTACAATATCCGGATCAGTCACCTTATCGAAATCGATATTTCTCAAATCATTGATCCCGCATATTCCGCCAATGCCGGTTACGCTTGAATTCCAACCAAGGTTTTCAATATCATTTTCAGTCTGTTCAATTAATTGCCAATTCTCCCAAGGAATAGTCGGCCGTTTTCCTTCAATTGGTAAAACATTAAATCCGAAAACATTTCTATAAACTTTCGCGAGCTCAATGAATTGCATTATCCTTTCTCCCTAGAATTTATTCTGAAGATATTCACATCATTTTTTGCAATATCTATTTTTTCGTCCTTCGAACTTTGTACATCCAACTTGGCAATTGCCTCTCTCAGCGTCTCCATATTCAAATGTGAATAGATCTCCGTTGTCGATATCGATGAATGTCCAAGTAGTTCTTTTATTGTATAAAGTGGAACACCTCTCTGTACAAGATTTGAAGCGAATGAATGTCTTAGTGAGTGGAAATGAATTGCATTGTCTAAGTTCGCAGCTTTACAAGCCAGCTTAAATATCTTTGAAATATAATCTCCTGTAAACTTTGTTCCGTCAGTTTTACTGAATACAAAGTCCTGAGCTTTGTCGAAGGATCGAACTCCGTTGCTTTTACAGAAAACAAAATCATTACGAATCGGGACAATCTTTCTACTTTTTTTCTTTTCGAAAATAGAAAGGGTTTCACTACAAATCGGAATGAACCGTTGATTTCTTCCTTTAGTTAAAAACTTATCATCACCTACTGTAATAATTCGTTTATTAAGATCGACATTCTTCCAGCGCAGATTTACAATTTCATTCAATCTCATTCCAGTGTAAAAAGCAAACACAACAACATCTTTCACTATTTCATTTTTTATCTGATTGCTGATAGCTGAAAGCTGATCACTGTTGATAAACACCGGCGCCAGCTTTTGTCTTTTCGGAAGTTTTACCTTTGTGAAGTAATTCTCTTTAACATAACCCCAATCTTTTGCTTTATTGAACGCTGCTTTCAATGTCCTGAAATAAACTCTGTATCCCTCGCTTCGATTCGAAGAAGCGGGTTCACCTGAACTCAAAGAGCTGCGTTTGCTAACATTGTGTTGTAGTTGAGTAAGAAAATTTTCTACATCTTTTAATCCAATCGTCTGAATAGATTTCCCATAACCAAAAAACTCAATTAGATGTTTGAAGGAACTACACACTGATACATAATATGATTTTGATCTATTCAGTTTTATCATTTTGTTGTATTCTTCCATAAAGAACCGCAGCGTTACAACTTCTTTTGATTCATTACCTGGAATAATTGAAAAAAGCACTTTCAACTTTTCCAAATCCTTTGAAGAAATATTTTTGAGCAACTCTTCCATTTATTTTCTCGCATCAAGATTTTTCATACAACTAACCGCTAAATGCTAATAGCTTTTTGTTATTTCTTTCTTCTACTCTTTAACGGGAATTCAATTAACAATTCTTGTGCTGAGCCCTGTCCTGAGCGAAGCGAAGGATCAGCCGAAGCATCTTCAGTTAAGTCCATTTCAATCTGATTTGGATCCCTTGCAACGAGCGAAGCCGAGGTATCATTTTCATTCTGCCAACTATCTTCCATCTTCTCACCTTGTCCGCCTTCTGTCTGGCGGATTCTGCTCTTGAAAATCCATTCATCCAATTCATTCTTAGAAAAGAAAATAATTTTGCCTGTTGGTTTGTAATGAGGTACTACATTTTTGTAGGTAAGTTTGTAAAGATAACTTGGGGCATAGCCTAGATATGTACACGCCTCCTTAAATGTCAGTGGCTTATCATCTTTCCTTTTCAGCAAGTCTTCAATCGTAGAAAGTTTTTTAAGGATGGTTTTGCCAAGCGAAAATTGTTCTGATCGGAGGGAAGAATCTTGTTGCTTCATAATTACCTCATGTTGTTAAATTACATGAGTAATTTGAAACTATGAATCCAAAAAAGGAATTTATCCAACTTTATGCGACTTTATCGAAATCGATCTAGTATGATAAAAATATCATGTCCGATTTAGAAAACTTTATCGACTTTTATCGTTTCAGATAAAGTATGATAAAGTATCGAGGGTATACTCAGCCAAGAAATTTTCCCAATACTAATATGCGCAAAGCAAAATTGTGATGGATAATTTTATTGAATCAAGAATAGTAACGATTAGATTCCCGGATTGCGTAAAGTTTCTTGTGTAGTTCTTTTTCTGAGGTAGGTTCTTGAATGATTTGCCGTCGCTGTTCTTAAAATGTTTCTCGAAGACCTGATATTTCTTTTTATCGTTAATCGCGCCTCTTCTAGCTAATTCATCAACAAATATTGAGAAGCTGCTGTCACTGTCCCGCCAATTAAATTGCTTGAAATAGTTAAACCCACGACAGAATGGAAATTGTTTCTCATCGCAGAAATGGACTAGTATTTCTTCCTTCGCATATTTTGGAAGTATTTCATTTTTATGAAGGTACTCAAACATTTCTAACAACTTGTCTTTTCCTAAATGCCATACAATTCTTCCATTCTTATTAACCATTACTTTCGATTCATTATTTATTGGATCAATGCCCATGCTTTTATTCTGTAGATCGAATTTTGTTTGTAAATTTTTCTTAAGTGATTCTGCTCGTTCTAAGAAGTGTATATTTCTTTCGCATAATTTGTCTTTGCATGTCTTAAAAATTTTCTTGGTAACAGCATTTCTTATTTCGCTGTCAATGTTTATCAGCTCAAGTAAAGAATGATGACAACCATTTTTCTCAATAGCAAACTTAATTTCTTTTGGATCCAACGATTCTACATTAGATTGCAAATCCTGTATTACTTTTTCGCACTTAAGTATTTCGTCCGAGACGAACTCAATCTTGGCTTCTAATAACTCTATGCCTTCTAATTGTTTTTCTAACTCTGTAATGAAAAATTCCTTATAGCACATAGTTCCCCCTGAATAAGAGGTTGATCAATAAATAAGTACACACATATTTTAAGACTTTGGCATCCTTAAGAAAGGAAGTCCCGACTTACTTGCCCTGGACTTTAAGTAGTAAAAATTTTTCGATATGATTGATATTGTTAGTGCAACAAATTTACGATAGAACCAGTACTTTAAGAGATTCTCAAATCTCTACATTTATATTAATAATATTTTCCAAAAGTTTCACTACCAAAACATTTTTTTGTAGAGATATCATTGCATTATTTTCGTGAATTTAATTCAAAAGGACTATCGTCAATTACTTTTTATTCTTACAGCGATATTTATTTTTAGACAGATTTGTTTTATTATGAATGGCACAATTCTTAATTAAAGTTCAAATTTGCTGTTGAGGGTTATGAATTCTCGCTTCTTTACAAATGAAAATGAGAATACTCTTCTTAATAAAATTGAGGGGATCTTCAGTCACCGCGATATTTACTTTTTAGATGCTCTTGTCGGTTATTTCAGAGCTTCTGGTTATTTCAGAATCAGAAAGTTTATAGAAAAAACTTCACTTGTAAGAATCCTTGTCGGTATTAATGTTGACCATCTCATCTATAAAGCCCAGAAGGAAGGACTTTTATTTGATGAAGACCGCGAAAAATCTCAAGACCAATTCTTTAACGAGACAAAGAAAAACATTCAGCAATCTTTTTATGATAAAGAAATTGAAAACGGCATACTCCATCTAATGGATGATATATCTAAAAAACGAATTCAAATTCGTGTCCATCCATCAAAAAATATTCATGCTAAAATTTATATCTTCCGGGAAAAAGAGAAACATGAACACGGTTACGGTGTTGTAATAACCGGTTCGAGCAATCTTACAGAAGCCGGATTGGAAAGGAATTTTGAATTCAATGTCGAACTAAGGGATAATGCAGATATAGATTATGCTTCCGAAACTTTTGAGAAACTCTGGAACGAAGGGGTAGAACTGAGTTTCGATTATGTCGAACGTCTCAAAAAAGAAACCTATCTCAACGATGAATTCACTCCGTACGAAGTTTATCTGAAATTCTTAACGGAATATTTCGGCAAAAGTATTGAGTTTGATCCTAACTCAATTAGCGATCTTCCAAAAGGATTCATGAAGCTGTCATATCAAATCGATGCTGTCAACGATGGCTTTAACAAAATGATGAAGCATTACGGTTTCTTTCTTGCGGATGTAGTTGGCCTTGGCAAAACAATCGTTGCTATACTGATCGCCAAGAAGTTTTTTTATCATAATGGGTTTCCAACACACCGCTCAAATACATTAATAGTTGTTCCGCCGTCCATACAAGAAAACTGGGAAGAGACGATAAATAAGTTTGGCCTCGATAATTATAAGATCATTACAAACGGCAGCTTGCACAAGTTACAGAATCCGGGAAAGTATGACCTGGTTATTGTAGACGAAGCTCATAAGTTCAGAACAGACACCGCAGAAATGTATAATCTTCTTCAGAAGATTTGTAAAACACCAACTAGAAAAATCTTACCAAACGGAGAATTCGAAAAGAAAAGGGTAATCTTGGTTTCAGCAACACCTCTGAATAACAGACCGGAAGATATTGCTAATCAGATTTACCTTTTTCAAGACTCCAAAGATTCAACGCTCGAAATCTCTAATCTCCAGAATTTCTTCCGCCGTTTAATAGATCGATATAGAAAAGCAAAAAAGGACCCGGATATAAAATCATCTCTCGAAGAAGCTAAAAATATTTATGAAGAAATACGTGTCAAGGTTTTAGAGCAAATAATTGTAAGAAGAACTAGGAGTGATTTGAAAGAACATCCTCAGTATTGGGATGATATCCAAAGTCAAAATCTTTTATTCCCGGAAGTTGAAAAACCCATCAAGATTCTTTACAAGCTGGATAAGCAGCTCGAAAATCTTTACGACAAAACAATGTTCTTTATTGGTGATCCCGATAAGGGATTAACTTACAATCGCTACAAAGCAATCGGCTATCTTAAACCCGATAAGAAAAAACGTTACCTGACAGCTGATTTAGTATCTGCTCAACTTGCAATGATAATGAAGGTTCTTCTTGTTAAACGTATCGATAGCAGCTTTTTTGCTTTTAAGCAATCGTTAAAAAGATTTTATGACGCTACTAAAGCAATGGTAACAATGTTTGAAAGAGGCAAGATTTTCATTGCGCCTAATCTTCCTGTGACTGAATATATTCTAGCAGATAACGAAGAAGCTCTTATTGATCTTGTGATTCAAGAATCTCCAACCGATCCGACAATCGAGATTTGTACACCAGAAGATTTTGAAGAAGGACTGAGCGAAGGATTAATCCACGATCTCAAAATTTTAGAGGATCTTTATTCTGAATGGAGTGCAGTCAATCAAGATCCAAAGTTCGATGAATTTGTAGATAAGCTAAATACGGAATTCTTTGATACCGGGAAAAATTTTCAGCATAAACTGGTTGTATTTTCCGAATCAATGGAAACAACAATTTATCTAAAAGAAAAACTCGAAGCTGCCGGCTTTTCAAAAATCCTTTGCGTTGATAGCAGCAATCGAAAAGAAAAGATGCACGCTATCCGTTCTAACTTCGATGCTAATGTAAAATCGGAAGAACAGAAAAACGATTATGATATTATTATATCAACTGAAGTTCTTGCTGAGGGTATCAATCTCCACAGATCGAATATCATTGTAAACTATGATACTCCCTGGAATTCAACCCGGTTAATGCAGAGAATCGGTAGGGTAAACCGTATTGGAACGCAAGCTCCGAGAATATACATTTACAATTTTTTCCCGACTGCAAAAGTTGACGATGATATTGAACTGAAGAAAAAAGCATTCATGAAGCTGCAAGCATTCCATTCTGCACTTGGCGAAGACAGCCAAATTTATACTCCAGAGGAAGAAACTGATTCATTCGGCTTATTTGATAAAAATATTGAAGAAGAAAAAGACGAGCGTCTCATTTATCTAATGAAGCTTCGTAAAATAAAGGAAGAGAATCCAGAACTGTTTAAGAAAATTAAAAACATGCCGTTGCGTGCCCGCTCCGGTAGAAAACATAAAATTCTTAACGGTTCTACAATCTGTTTCATTCGTAATCAAAAGCGCGATGCTTTCTATTACTGTAAGCCGGATGGTCTTCCCGATGAATTAACTTTTGTTGAATCCGCAAAACAATTCGAAGCGCGTGTTGAAGAAAAACAAATTCCGCTCCATGAATTTCATCATATGCAAGTTAATACGGCAATAAAATCTTTTAGCGAACAGATACAAAAAGAATCTGCAAAAGATAAAAAAGTTGATATAACCCAAGGTCCTAATGAGAAAAAAGCAATCGCTTATCTCGATGCTTTTCTCAATATTAAATTAGCAAGTCAAGAAGAAGTTGAATTAATTCTTCTTGCAAAGAAAGCTATTCGCTTCGGCCGTTTTCAAAACCTTCAGCGCGATATTAATAAGCTTCACAATGCAGTAAAGATAAAACATGTAAAACCGGTCATACTTTTGGAAAAGCTGATGCAGATTCTTAATTCGTATCCGTTAAAATCTATTTCGGAAAATGATCTTCAGCCGTCGGAACAGATTGAATTATCTTTCTCGGAACTGAATCCCGAAATAATTATTTCCGAATCGTTTTCTATCTGAAAGATAGGAGAGTTTGATATAAATAAATTTACTATTACCCGAAGTGTTTAAAAAAAGAAACCCCGAATTTCTTCGGGGTCAAACTAACGATGCTATCGTTAGCGCTGTTAAACGTAGTACAAAGATAATGATTCCTTAATAAAAACAAAATAATATTCTATGCGTGAAAGAGTAATCGCTTATGTTGATGGTTTCAACCTTTATTTTGGACTAAAATCAAAAGGATGGAAAAGATATTATTGGCTAAATCAGAAAGCTATGATTCTGAATCTGCTGAATCCAAATCAGACCCTATCGTTTATTAAGTATTTTACTTCCCGCGTATCATTCCCTCCGAATAAGGTTAAACGGCAAGGTGATTATCTTGAAGCATTGATGACTCTTTCTGACTTTAAGATTTACTATGGTAAGTATCAGATGAACAAGCAAGAATGCCGTCGTTGTGGTAATATTCAATTTGTTCCTAACGAAAAAATGACGGATGTAAACATTGCTGTTGAAATCCTGAAAGATGCTTACCGGGATAAATTCGATACCGCTCTTTTGGTTTCTGCAGATAGTGATCTTTCTGCACCTGTACAAGCAATAAAAGAACTGTTCCCATCAAAAAGAATTATTATTGGTTTTCCTCCAAATAGATCTTCATTCATCTTAACACAACTTGCTAGTGCATTTATCAACATTGGAAGAAGAACTTTCGCTAAAAGTATTTTCCCTGATGAGGTAGCGAAACATGATGGATTTGTATTGCATAAACCCCCTGAATGGAGTTAACATATTATTGAAAAAACTATGACAGAATCCGAACTCAAATCCCAGCTTCAAAAGAAGTATAATCATTTAATTTGGAAGGACATTCTAACTACCATTTTCCCGAAAACCGAATATTTATTACATCCAACCATTCTAGCAGAGAAAACCGATACAGCAAAGTATGTCCGGCAAATTGGCTATCTTCCAATCAATGATAGTAATATTGGAATTTTTGAAGTCGAAGTCTCATCAAGAAAAAACATCGCTCGCAACCGGGTTGAACTTAGAAAAATTGCCGCTTCTTATATTGATCAAGGTATAATTCACGGAGCTTTTGTTTTTTATTTCGCTTCTAATCAAAACGATTATCGTTTCACTTTCATTGCAAAAAAATCCAATCTCAATGAAGATGGTGAACTCGTTAAATATCAAACTCCGCCAAAACGTTATACTTATGTATTAGGTCCGAATGAATCATGTACAACTGCTGCTAAACGATTGCTCGAACTTCAAAGAAATGAAACTATTACACTCGATTCAGTCATTCAAGCTTTTTCGATAGAAAAGCTCACTAAAGAATTTTTCAAGCAGTATAAAGAACACTACTTACAGTTTTGTAATTATCTATCTGATTCACCATATCGTAAATCAGTATTCGACATTCCACACTATAAAGATTTAAAAGAAAATTCTAAAGTTGAAAAACCAATCCGGGATTTTATTAAACTGCTTCTAGGCAGAATAGTATTTCTTCATTTCCTGCAAAAGAAAGGTTGGCTTGGATGCCCTGCAGATACAGAAGAATGGATAAATGGCGATTCTAATTTTACGCAGAATCTCTTTCTTAATTGTAAGGACAAAAAACACTTTCACAGCGATTATCTTACGGAATTGTTCTTCAATACTCTTAATAACAATAAAAGAAAGAAAAATGTTTTTCATATCACAGAAACTCGTGTCCCATATTTGAATGGCGGGTTGTTTGATAATGTTCATTCTGAATACAACAAAATAGATTTCCCCGAAAAATTGTTTGAAAAGCTTTTTGATTTTTTTACTCAATATAACTTTACAATTGATGAAGGCAGTCCTGATGAACACGAAGTTGGTATAGCTCCAGAAATGCTCGGACACATATTTGAAAACCTGCTTGAAGATAATAAAGATAAAGGAGCTTTCTATACACCAAAAGAAATTGTTCACTTCATGTGTCACGAAAGCTTAATCCAGTATTTGAAAACAAATATCTCTCCACTTGGAGAAGACAATGCGAGACATATTGAATTTTTTATCCGCTCTCAAGAACTCTCTTCGTTTATTCGTGATTATGCAAAAGAGATTGATTCACTTCTGGATAAAGTAAAAATATGTGATCCAGCTATCGGTTCTGGCGCTTTCCCAATGGGACTTCTGAAAGAGATTTATCAAGCAAAAATTTTATTATACCCATATCTAAAAACAAGTAGAAGATTCGACCCCGCAATTATAAAACGAAACATTATTCAGAATTCCATTTACGGCGTCGATATTGATAGTGGTGCTGTCGATATCGCCCGACTTCGCTTTTGGCTTTCACTAATTGTTGACGAAGAAGAACCGATTCCGTTACCTAACCTTGATTACAAAATTATGCAAGGTGATAGCCTGCTAGAAAGTTTTGAGGGAATAGATTTAAGCACTGTTACAAAACCGGAATCATTCCAAATTAAAATTCATGACCCACAACTACGATTGGATGGTTCGTTTGAAGATGGACAAACACAAATTATTTTTACCGATAGCGAGAAAGAAAACCTCTCCGACTTGATGAAGCAATATTTCACTGTTTCGGAAAGAAAAGAAAAAGAAAAACTACATAAACAAATTGACAAAATTGTTCTTGATAGCATTCATCGTATTCTTGATAGGCATAGAATTGAACTTGAAAGTGCGTTGCAAGCAATAAATGAAAAAATTGCCACTCTTAAAAAACATGCTGGTAAAACAAAAGTCGAACAAATTGACGCCAAGCTGAAAAAAGATTATCAGAGTGTTGCACAATTAGAAAAACAAATTAAAGAAGTTGATTACAAGTTTGAGAGACTCACTGAACTTTATTCGAAAGCAGAACGTCCATTCTTTCTTTGGCATCTTTACTATCAAGGAGTTTTTGATAAACGAAGCCCAGAGCTTAATGGTTTCGACATCGTAATTGGTAATCCGCCATATGTACAATTGCAAAAGGATAGTGGTAAATTAGCAATGATGTATGAAAAACAAGACTATCAAACATTCGAGCGTACTGGTGATATTTACACGTTATTTTATGAAAAAGGTTATCAACTACTTAAACAAAATGGAATCTTATGCCTTATTACTTCAAACAAATGGATGCGTGCCGGCTATGGTGAATCTCTAAGAAAATATTTTACGGAAAAATCCAATCCTATTTTGTTAATAGATTTTGCCGGACAAAAAATTTTTGAAGCCACTGTTGATACAAATATTTTGTTATTCAAAAAAGATAATTATAGAATATCAACTCAAGTTTGCATTGTTAAAAACGATTACAAAAATAATCTTTCAACGTACATACAAGAAAATTCCTCATCAACTAAATTCTCTAGTATGAACAGTTGGGTAATTCTTACTCCGATTGAACAAAGAATTAAAGAAAAAGTAGAACGAGTAGGTACACCTTTAAAAGATTGGGATATAAACATTTATCGTGGAGTTTTGACTGGTTATAATGAGGCATTTATCATTGATGGGAAAAAGAAAAATGAATTAATTGCTCAAGACCCAAAATCTGCTGAAATTATACGACCGATTTTACGTGGCAG
>JAEHJW020009075.1_pt1 | contig 15945 bp, 22 predicted proteins | sample 9271431 | NCBI WGS metagenome assembly JAEHJW02
GGAAAAACCGACAGCAATTGGCTCAGGATTCGCTCCGCAGTGTAGATGCGGACGGACACATGCGCGTCGAGGAATCGCGCATCTCGAAGGCCAACGTCTGCCCGTACAAGGGCTCCGAGATACCGCGGTCCGAGGAATTAGGTCTTGACCCAAACAAGATCTATTACCTATATCGCGACCCCGACGAGCTGCAGAAGGCAGCACGCACATTCGAGGGCAAGCCGCTGCTCATCCGGCATTGTCCCATCGACGCCGTGGACGCTCACAAAGAGCTGTGGGTCGGCACTATCGGCAAAGTCACGTACGAGCACCCATACCTCATCGCGCGGCCTCTCGTCGTACTCACGAAAGAGGCCATCGACCTCATCGAGTCCGAGGAACAGCGCGAGCTGTCGAGCGCATACCGCTACGACGCGCTCATGGTGCCGGGCGTTTTCGACGGTCAGAAATATGACGGTCGGATGGTCAACATCCGAGGAAATCATGTCGCCATCGTTCCAGAAGGTCGTGCAGGTCCAGACGTGCACGTTGCTGACGAACTTCCCAAGGTAATCAAACAGATGCGTAACGCAACCCTTATCGAAAAACTGCGTGGCTTCATCAAGCCTGGAGCCGACGTTTTCGCCCTGGACGAGATCCTTGGCCAGGTGCCGGCGAAGTCCGTCATGACGCTCTCGAAGGACGAGAAGAAGGCCGCAGAGGATGAGGCCGTCGCGGAGAAACGCGAGCGCGAAGGCGAGGACGCCGAGCTCACCGACGAGGAGCGCGAGGAAGCCTATCAGCGCGCCCGCGACAAGAAAGCCAAGGCCAAAGACGCCGCCATGGACGCGAAGAAAGCTCGCGACAAGGCCGATGAGGACGATGACGACGAGGAAGAGCGCGACGAGGAAGAAGCCGCGCAGGACGCGAAGGAAGAGGACGACGACGAGCGCGATGAAGGCGAGGACGCAGAGCGTGATGAGAAGTCCGCCGATGCCGCCCGCCGCGCCCGGGACTCTCGGCGCCGTGCTCGAGATCGCCGTGCAGGCGCTCGGGATGCGCGCAAGGCTGCTCGGGACGCTCGCCGTGGCGCGCGCGACGAGGAGCGCAAGAAGGCCGGCGAAGATCGTCGGCCGGCGAAGGACGCGACGCACCGCATGATCGGAAAGGTCAAGGGCAAAGACGCTCGCGGCAAATTCGGCGGCCAGGACGATCACCGCAAAGATTTCGACCCCAAGGCGGTGGACGCGATGCGAGACGACATCAAGCGCGAGTTGACGAAGCAGTTTCACGAACTCGACGTTGCGCGGCAGGCCGTACGTCCGGTCGTGGGGCAGGTGTCGATGGCGCTCGACTCGGCCGAGGACGTGTACAAGTTCGCCCTCGACCATCTCGGCATCAACGTCCAGGGCGTCACGCCGTCGGCCTATGCGGCGCTGTTCGAGGTGCACCAGAACGCATCGAAGCGCTCGAGCGCGCCGGCGCACGCGATGGACGGCTCGAACGTCGTCGATTTTGACACTGAGTTTTTCGGCTCGAAGCGTCGGGCCTGAGGTAATACAACATGTCAGCAGTCACTTCGCCGGATGGATTCCAGACCACCGTCGTCCGCATGCCGGCGCCCGGCGTGCCGGGGGATTTCGCCGGCGCGAACATCAAGGCCAACGTCATCGGCGGTCCTGGGGCGTGGGTCGCACCTCCCTCTGGCACGCTGATCGGCGTCATGGCGTACGCGAACCCCGCGACGGGCTACGCGACTAACTACTTCCAGCCGTCCTCCTTCCAGGGATTCGTGCATCGGGAAGGTCAGGCCATCATCACGCCGTTCCTGGCCTTCTACGGCCAGCAGATTCCGTCCGGCGATATGGTCACCGTCATGAACTTCGGCGAGTTCTGGGGCCTGTTCGAGGGCGGCGCGAGCATCGGGAACGTTGTCTACGCGAATCCAGTCACTGGCGCGCTCTCAGGCGGTGCCAGCGGCCAGTCCGTCACGGTCACCGGGGGCGCCGGCACGGTGTCCGGTAGCGGCGTCCTCACGCTCACCACGGCCCCGAGCAGCGGCGCCTATGCGGTCGGCCAGATCGTGTCGATGGTGGGTCTGCCGCCTGGCACCTACGCGACTGCCGTCACTGGTAGCGCGGTCGGCGACACGATCACGCTCGCAAATGCGGACTCGGCGACCATCCCGGCCGTCTCGACCGCCACGAGCTTCACCGCCTACGGCCAGCAGGCCACGCCGTTCACCGTCCTGCAGAACGTCCCGAGTCCTGCGACGTTCACCGCGTCTCTGGCTCAGCCGGCGAGCGGTGCTGCGTTCGGCGAGCTCACGGTCACTGCGGTGGCGACCGGCACCATCGTCCCGGGCCAGTGGATCAGCGCGACCGGCCTGCCGGCGCACTCGAACACTGAAATCCTCGAGCAGCTGAGCGGAACCCCCGGCGGCGCTGGCACCTACCTGACGACGAACACCTACTACACGATTGCCTCGACCTCGAGCTTCCAGGCCGTCACGGGCGCTGTCGGCAAGATCTCGAGCATCGTCACTGCGGCTAACTGAGTGGGATAACCATGGCATCAGCATCACTTGCATACGACTCTCGAGCGGTCCTCTCCAAGGTCGAGAAGTCGATCCGCGCCGGGCGGTCCGCCGAGATTCTGACGTGGCTGAAGTCCAAGGGCGTCGCGTTCGACTCGTCGCTCGGACCCGTCAAGCTCGTCACCAAAGACCAGGCGATGGCCATGGACGACGTGCAGTCGCCGACCATCACCACGGCGAGCGGAGGCATTCCGTGGTTCCTCGCGAACTGGTTCGACCCGAATCTCATCCCGATCATCTTCGCGCCTATGATGGCGGCGGTGATCGCGGGCGAGTCCATGAAGGGCGACTGGCTCACCAATACGGCGATGTTCGCCACCATCGAGCCGGTCGGCGAGGTCGCAAGCTACGGCGACTACAGCCAGTCCGGTTCGACGCAGGTCAACGCGAACTTCCCGCAGCGGCAGAACTACCTGTTCCAGTCCATCCTGCAGTACGGCCAGATGGAAGTCGGACGCATGGGTCTCGCCAAGATCGACTGGGCCGCGAAGCAGCAGGAATCCAACGCCTTCACGCTGAACAAGGCGCTGAACAACGTCTACTTCTACGGCGTCGTGGGCCTGCAGAACTACGGCCTCATCAACGACCCATACCTGCCGCCGGCGCTCACGGCAACGAACACGTGGCTCGGAGCGAGCGCCACCGCGGCCAGCATCTACCAGGACATCGTGCGGATGTTCATCCAGCTGCAGGCGCAGTCCGATGGCGTGATCCGCATGGACTCGCCGATGGTGCTCGCCATGAGCCCGAAGCAGTCCGCCGCCCTGATGGCGATCACGCCGTACAACACCATGACGGTGAAGGCGCTGCTCGAGCAGTACTTCCCGAATATCCGGTTCGAGACCGCGCCGGAGTACGGCACGCCGTACAACTCCACCGGCGAACTCGTGCAGCTGATTTGCGAGGAGATCGACGGGCAGCGCAGCGTCGAGTGCGCATTCTCGACCAAGCTCATGGCCGGCAACATGATCGTAGACCTGACCAGCTGGCGCCAGAAGCGCTGGAGCGGCGGCTATGGGGCGATCTGGTACCGCCGCTTCGCATGCGTGCAGATGATCGCGTGAGGTGCTATGAATGGCGTCGGGCTGCAAGCGAGGCGATTTGGAGCCGGCTCGCCGTTTGATTGGCCCGTCGCCATTGGCTACGAGCGTCCCCCGCTCGCGTGCCTAGCAATTGGGGGCTTTGCTGCGACCGCGGGTCAGCCTGGCGTAGCGCACGGCATCTTTGGCTGGGTAGCGCCTGATGGCACCACGACGAACACGTACGTTGCGAGCGGCATCCTGGCGTTCATCCTGCCAGTGCTGAACTCATACAACTGGCAGCGCGTGTATCCGTCGTTCCCCGTCGCGAGCGGCGAGAACATCTCAGGATTTCCCACCGACCCGTACACGAACAATGCGCCGTTCCCGCTGCATGTCATCCGGCCGGGAAATCCAGTCGTGCCGGCGGTGGTCGGCACGTTCAACAGCAAGTTCCCGAACGGCGCCATGGCCGGCCAACAGGTCTGGGTCGATCCTGATACCGGGCTGCCCTACGGCTCTCAAGAATCTCCGACTTATCTACAAACGGGCTGGACCGTCATGCGTTCAGGCGGCGCGTGTTCGATCCTGAGAATAGCCAGTCTAATGCCGCCACTGACAAATTGAGGTAGTTATGCCAGAGATGCTGTTGATCGGATGCAAGCTCCCGCACGGGATCGTGATGGAACTTCCGCCCAATCCGAACAAAGACGACTTCATGAAGCCGCGCGCTCACGGTCATCGCGTGACGCTGAACGGCGCGGCCTCGCTCTACAACCAGCGGCAGAAAAAGGCCGTGAGTACATTCGAGTACGCGCTGACGCCCGTGGAGAAATCGTTCGCCGAGGAATGGTTCAAGCGCAACGGCGACCGCGACTTCATCAAGAACGGCTTCGTGTTCATTGCCGACAAGCAGGACCGCGCCGAAGGCATCGCCAAAGAGCGGCGCGACCTAGCAACCGGGCTCGAGCCGCTGAACGGCGATACCAGCTCGACAGGCGTGCCGGTCGATCCGCGATTTACGCGCCGCAATCCTGATCCGAAGCTCATTGAGCCGACGGGGATCTGATGGCACTCGGACCCGCCACTTATCCGACCGTAACTCCGGGGGACGTTGTATTCAGCGCCTCGGAGTTTCTGGCGCAGTACCCGAGCTTTTCGACTGTGCCAACGCCTGCGCTGCAAGGCAATTTCAATCTCGCGTGCTTGCAGTTGCAGAACTCTGCCGCGTCGGTGGTGCAAGATGCCCCGACGCGGCAGTATTTTCTTTACCTGCTGACCGCTCACATCACGGCGCTTCTGAATGGCGTCAACGGCCAGGCACCATCTGGCGTCGTCGGTCGCATCTCGAACGCTACTCAGGGGTCGATCAGTGTGACCGCTGAGTGGGCGGCGTCAGTGTCGAACTCTGCCGCGTATTACAACCAGACGCAGTGGGGCGCTACTTACTGGCAGTCCACGGTCAGCTATCGCACCGCCCGATATGTCCCGCCGCAGCGCAGTACCGGCTACGGCGTTGGCGCGTGGAACGACTGGCCGCAGTGAGGCAATCATGGCCGACTTGACCGAAACCAAACGCAACGACTTGTCGAAGAAAACCTTCGGCTTGCCGTCTGAGCGCAAGTATCCGATGCCGGACAAGTCGCACGCGCGGAACGCCAAGGCACGCGCAAGCGAGGAATTGCGCAAAGGAAACCTGACGGCTGCGCAGAAATCTGAGATCGACCGCAAGGCGAACAAAGTCCTGAGTGGCGATGCAATCCGCTCGAAGCAAGCGCGCGGCGAATACGTCTCTGGACGTGACCTCAAGAGGCTGCGTTGAGCGTATCGGTCACAATGTCAGGCGGTGACAAGCTCCAGGAAAAACTTCGGGAGCTTTCGGCCAAGCTGTCGTCCGCGAAAACGGTGCGTGTCGGCTTTCTCGAAGGCGCCACCTACCCGCCTGGCGATGGTGGTAAGCGGCTCACCGCGCGGTCAAAGACGGCCGCTAAAGACGGTCATCCCGAGTGGGAGGGCCTGCTGGGCAGATGGGGCGCGTGGGAGGCCACGCATCCGCGCGACCTCTCTGTTGCTCAGGTGGCATTCTGGAACGAGTACGGCACCATCCGCATGCGCGCGCGTCCGTTCATGCGCACGACGATCCGCGTGCACTCAGGCGAGTGGGGAGCCAATCTCAAGAGGTACCTCAAGAGCAGCGACTTCGACGCTCAGGCCGCGCTGACTAAAATGGGCATACGCATCAAGGACCAGATCGTCAACACGATTCAGACGTGGCCGGCCGACAACCGGCCGCTCACCGTGTACATCAAGAAGTTCGACCACGGCCTGATCGATCGCGGGACGATGAAGAACTCCGTCGGGATGGATGTGACATGAGCATATCCGTCGGATTCTCGCCGTGGTGGGTCGCGTGCGTGAGGCATGCCGTGAAGATGGAAATGCACGAGTGGTCGCGCTGGCTGCTCGAGCATCCGTCCATTGAGGTGTGCTATGTCGCTTAACCTGCACACCGTCGTCCGCCAAGCCGTTCAGTCCATCAACCAGGACATCACGGCGACTTACCTGCAATCGACGGGGTTCTCGGTGAACTCAGCCGGCCAGCAGGTGCCGAGTTATGCGACGGCTGTCGATGTCCAGATTCAAGCGCAGCCGCCTAGCGGACGCGACCTACGGCAGATCGAGTACCTGAACATGCAGGGCGTCATCCGCACGGTGTTCCTGTACTCGAACCCGCAGGGCATCAATCGCGTGAATGCCCAGGGTGGCGACCTGCTGCAATTCCCGCAGTTCCCAGGCGCGCCGGTCGATAACTGGCTCGTTACCTACGTCGCCGAGACGTGGGCAGTCGGCCAGACCGGCTGGTCCAAGCTGTACGTGACTCTGCAAACCGATAGGCCGCCGCAGTGAGCGCAACCATCACGCCGACGCCGACGGATGTCTACACCGCGCTGGTGGCGTTTATCCAGACCGTGCTCGGCTCGACTGTGCCTGTCGTGCAGGGCATCAATAACCGCACGCCGATGCCGGTGGGCGGATTTGTGCTACTCACAGCAATCTCGCAGAGCCGGCTCGCGTGGAATTATGACAGCTGGGGGTCTGTAAATCCCGCCGTGCTGTCATCCGAGATGGATACGATGATAGACGTACAGATCGACTGTTACGGGCCCTCATCGGCTGCATGGGCAGCAACTCTTGTGACGCTGCTGCGCGACTCGTACGCCTGCGAGCAGCTGCAACCTAACGTCCAGCCGCTCTATGCGGACGATGCGCGCATGCTCCCGCTGATCGACGCAGAGCAGCAGTACGAGCAGCGGTGGATGATCCACGGCATATTCCAGTACAACCCGGTCGTTACGGTTCCGCAGCAGTTTGCGGAAGCTCTCGATGCGACCCTCTACAATGTCGATGAGGAGTTTCCAGCGTGACCAGCAGCATACCCGCCTCGGAACTTGTTAATTCCATCCCGAGCGTGCTTGGCGTCGGTGGTACGCCGCAATCGACCAACTGCCTGTTCGTGACGAACAACACCACGATTCCCATCGGGACGGTGCAGAAGTTCCCGGACGCGGCGGCCGTGCAGGCATGGTTCGGCGCAACGTCCAATCAGGCTGCGCTCGCGAATGTCTACTTCGGCGGCTACATCGGCGGCACTGCCGTCCCTGGGCTGCTCTACTTCACGCAGTACAACACGACCGCAGTCGCAGGCTACATGCGCGGCGGGAGCCTTTCGACGCTGACGCTGGCGCAATTGCAGCTGCTCTCGGGCACGATCACCATTGCGCTCAACGGCACGTCCACCACATCGGCAGCAATCAATCTGTCGAGCGCGACCAGCTTCTCGGATGCCGCGACGCTGATCCAGGCTGGATTGCAGGCCGGCACGCCGACGAATACCGCGACCGTCACGTACGACGCGCTCCAGAATGCGTTCGTTATCACCTCGTCCACAACCGGCGCCGGGAGTTCCGTCGGGTACGGCACGGATACGTCGCTCTCGCCGAGCCTGTTCTTCACGCAGGCGACCGGAGCTGTGCTCTCGCCCGGCGCGGCGGCATCCACGCCTGCTGCGACGATGGCAGCGGCCGTTCAGGCCAACTCCAATTGGACGACGTTCACCACGGACTACAACGCAACGCCGACCGACATGCTGGCGTTCGCGGCGTGGGCCAATACGACCACTAACAAGGTGTACATCGGCTACGACAATAGCACTGCTCCGACCGAGGGCAGTGCGCCGTCGTCCTTCGGCGCTCAGGTCGCGACGTACAACGGAGTCATCGCGCTATACAACCCGAGCGGACTCGTGGCAGCGTTGATCGCGGGCATCACGGCGTCGTTGAACTTCAACGCCAAGAATGGACGCATCACGTATGCATTCAAGGGTCAAGCTGGACTCGTGCCCGATGTGACCACGGCCACGGCAGCGCAGAACCTGATCGCGAACGGCTACAATTTCTACGGACAATATGCCACGTCCTCGCAGCAGTTCCAGTTCCTGCAGCCCGGCAGCATCAGCGGAAACTGGAAGTGGATCGACTCGTATGTCGATCAGATTTACTTCAACTCGCTGTTCACGGCTGACCTACTCACGTTCCTGTCGCAGATTGGAGCGGTGCCGTACAACTCGGCCGGCTACGCGCTGGTGGCCGAATCGCTATCGTCGGCCATCAAGCAGATGGGCGACTTCGGCGCCTACGTGACCGGCGTCAGTCTGTCTGGCACTCAGATCGCGGCGATCAATGCGCAGGTGGGGACGAACGTCGCGCCGCAACTCACTGCGAACGGCTACTACTTGCAGGTGAGCGACCCGGGGGCGACCGCTCGGGCCAATCGCCAGAGCCCCATCGTGAACTTCTACTACACCGATGGCGGCAGCATTCAGCAGATCACCATCAACAGCGTTGACGTTCAATAAGTAACAGGTAAGACGCCATGTCAGATATCACTAGTGCCAACTCGGTCTTTACGCTTACCGTTCCGGACGTGTTCGCTGTTCCGCAGCTGCTCCAGCAGTACGCCACGGACGATGCCTTCGCGACGCCGGAAGTCGTGGTCGCGGAGACCGTCAAAGGCGTGGACGGCAAGCTCTCGGGGGCGTTCGTGCCGTTCATTACCAGCCAGACCGTGACGTTTCAAGCGGACTCGGTGTCCATCGGCAACACGATGGAGCCGTGGATTTTGGCCATGCAGTCCGCGCAGACGCCGTACTTCGCCAGCGCAACCATCATGCTGCCGAGCGTCGGTCGGCTGTACCGTCTCACCAAAGGGCTGCTGACGCGCATCACGCCGATTGCGGCGGCGAAGAAGTACTTGCAGCCGGTCAGCTATGAAATCTCCTGGGAGACCTGGGAAGGAATGCCGATCCCATGAGACGCACCAAAGAAATCAAGATAGACGACCCGGGCTCGCGCGACCACGGCAAGGTTTTCATCCTCACGGAAATGAGCGCGGACGCCGCCGAGCGGTGGGCGACGCAGGCGCTCTATCTCATGACGCAGGCCAACGGGACCGTCGCAACCGGCGATGGCATGGCGGCGCTGGCCGCCTCGGGGGTGAACTTCAGCGACGTGGCTCAGCTCAGAGCCCTTCAGGACCCGTCCCTCGATAGCCTGTGGGATTGCATCAAGTACGTACACAATCCCAAGCATCCGCCGCAACCGATATTGTCCGGAGACGCTTGTCAGATCGAGGAAATCAAGACGCGCTCGCAATTGCGCATCGAGGTGCTGAAGCTTCATCTGGGTTTTTCGCCGGCCGACGCGACCTCAACCTCGGGAGTTTCACGAGCCCCGTCGGCCTAGTCGAGTTTGTAAACGTCCCGAAGCTCATCGGGACGTTGGTGATGCACAACATGGCGACGCTGTACGAGCTGCAAACGGTCTACGGCGTGCAGGACGCTTGGGACCTCCTGGAGATTTTGGCGGTGAACAAAGAAAACGAGCGCCGACTCACGCGAAAGCAGTAGCCCATGGCCGATACCGTCGTTGATAGTTTAGTCGTCACACTTGGTCTGAAATCTGAAGGATTCACAGAAGGCCAGGAAAAAGCGCGCGCGGAAATCGCTCGCACCAAGGACGCGCTCGGCCGCGCAGCCGACTCCATGGGCGACTCGTTCGGCATGCTGGCAGGCAAGCTCAGCATGCTGTTCTTGGGATTCGCCGGGCTTGCCGGGGTAGTGGACCTGCTCGCCAGTACAGCCGAAGGACTCAAGGAGGTCGCTATTCAATCGCGCGTGCTCGGCGTATCGGCGCATGAACTACGATCGTGGCAAGAAGCCAGCCAGCTCGCAGGCGGCGGTCCGAACGACATGGCGAACTACATCGGGAATCTCAACAAGTCGCTGTTCGCATTGCGATACAACGGCCAGTGGTCGTCATTGTTCACCGGATTCGAGCGCGCTGGCATCGACTTCCAATCCTCGAACGGACTCGCCAAAGATCCCCATGCGCTGATGCTCGAGGTCGCGCAGTACCTGGCTAGGGTGTATCCGGGAAATACACCACAAGCTCGGGAAATGCGCGCGACCGCAGCCGAGGTTCAATTCGGCCTGCCGCAGAGCATGGCGTACATGGTCTCGAATCTCGCGACGTTCGACCGCGAGTGGAACAAGTCCGCCGCGACGAACCAAGGCGTGACGATGACGCGGGCGGAAGCGGCCAAGCACCTCGTTAACGAGATGATCGACCTTAAATTCAAGGTGCAGGACATCGCTTCCAAGGCGTTCCCAACGCTCGATAAGTGGACCGTAGAGCTGTTCAAGGCGTTCAAGGAACTCGCCAAGGTCTACGTGCCGATGGTGGAGGAAGCGTTCAAGACCGTGGCCGGAGATATCGACGCGGTATCCAACTGGTTCAAGAAGGAGACTGGTCACGGGCCATTGACGACGGCACGGCACATGCTCGAGAACCCGCTGAAACCCGCAGCGGCCGAATTCAAAAAGAACAAGCTCGAGGGCCTTGCGCTCGGTGCCATGGCTATCGCGCAGGGTCCGCTGAGTCCAGTGACCTACATACTCAGCAAAATATTCGATGACGGACACTCGGCAATCTCACCGACCAAAGCCGCCGGCGACGCGGTGGCTACCGTTGCGGCCGCCGGCGCCATAGGCAAGGGCTCGTCCACGGTCGTGATAGGGTCAATGACGATTAACACCAAAGCCACTGACGCAAGCGGCATCGCGCGCGACATGCACGCCGCGCTCAAGCGAAAGTTTCTGGCTGGCCAAGCTGATAATGGTGTGACGCCGTGAACTTCCCCAACGTCCCGGACCTGCCTGGCGTCCCGCCGATACCGCGCCTGCCGGGAGCGGTCTACAACACGATCACACTCGGCAGCGAGGCTATCTCTGGCGTGCTGTGGGGCGCGGCGCAGAACAACGCCGTGTGGGGAGTCTACGACAGAAACTCAAATCTAGTCATTCAGCCGGATTCCATCCTGAACCTCGCGAACGAGAACGAGTGGAGCGTGTGCGACTTCCCCGTGCAGGACGGCTCGTTCGCCTCGTACAACATCGTCATCCATCCGTTCGAGGTGTCGCTGCGCATGACCAAGGGCGGCACTACCGCAGAGCGCGCGGCATTCCTGGCGCAGATCGCGGCGATTGCTGGCACGACGAATCTCTACACCATAATCTCGCCCGAGTGGTCCTATCAGAATTGCGTGCTGCGCAGCTACTCGAACGTGCGGCGCGGTCCCGCAGGCGCCTACTTCCTGGCCGAGGTGGACGTTCACTTCCGGCAGGTAATCCAAGTCTCTGAGGTGTACACCAATACCGTAACGAATACCACGAACGCGACAGACCCGACGGCGCAGCCGATTGTCAACTTAGGCAGCGTCAATCCGCAGCCGATCTCCGCTCAGCAGATCAATCAGAGCATGCAGGCGATATCGTTCGAGTAGCGCATGCCGTCATTCTCATCTGAAAAACTGCTGCGCGCGACGATAGTGCTCGAAGGCGGCAATAACACGTTTCCAGGTACTGGCAGCAATACCCTTGTGCTGACGAATCTGCGCATGGTCGCGAACATAGACTGCAACGTCGGCTTCGCCAACGAGTTGTCAATCGACATCTACGGCATGAAGCAGGCGGACATGAACGCGCTGTCCGTGCTGCTGTTCAGAGTTCAGCCGACGGCTGTGCAAATCAACACCATCACGCTCGAGGCGTGGAGCGGTAAAGGCTGGGCACAGGTTTTCGCAGGGACAATCATCGAAGGCTCACCGCAGTATACCGAGATGCCTGAGGTATATATGCGGCTCCAAGCGCGCATAGGCTATGCGTTCGGCGTGCAGCCGACGACGCCGCTCTCGTATCCGAACGGCGGAACAGTGGCGTCGGCGATGCAGACTGTTGCCGGTGTCATGGGACTCGGGTTCGAGAACAACGGCGTGTCGGCAATGCTACCCAAAGGCGCATACTTTCCAGGTTCTCCGTACACGCAGCTTAGAGCGATTGCGCGAAACTCTAACATCGACTATTACATAGACCAAAAGAACACGCTGGCGATATGTCCGCGATTTCGGCCGCGCACCGGACTCCAACAGGTCTTGCTCGCGCCTACAACCGGACTCATCGCAGACCCATGCATCGAAGTTTTCGGAGTCTCCGCTAGTGCTCTGTTCAACCCGCAATTCACGCTTGGAGGGCCTATTCAGATAACCGATACGATCATCCCGGCTGCCAACGGCCAATGGTACATGTTCAAGGCATATCATACGCTGGAGTCCTTGAAGTTCGACGGCGCATGGTTCACGCACATGAATTGTAGCCCGATACAGACGTGATGGCACATACATGACCGAGACTCTGTATCCGCTGCGGACTTTTGCGAGCGTATCGAGCGAGTACCAGTCGCTCGCGTTCGTGTTCCAGCAGCTTTTGGCGAACGTCATGACGGCGGCTGTCGTGCAGGTGAAGTCCGTCACGAACGACGGCGGATTATCGCCTGTCGGATACGTCTCTGTTCAGCCGATGCTTAACCAGTTGAACGGTGCGCAGCAGCCGACTCCGCACGGCATCATCGGCAACATTCCGTACTTCAGGATTCAGGGTGGAACGAACGCTGTAATCATTGACCCCAACGTCGGCGATATCGGCATCCTCGTATTCTCTTACCGCGACATTTCGTCTTTGGTCGCGGCAAACCAGCAGTCGCCTGGGTCTCTGAAGGGCGCGCAGCCGCTCAATCCCGCGACGCTGGCACAGTACGACTGGGGCTCTGGGCTCTACATCGGCGGATTTCTGAACGGCATCCCGGTGCAGTATGTGCAGTTCAACTCGAACGGCATAGCCGTTGTCTCGCCTACTGAGATCACGCTGCAAGCCCCAACCGTCAAAATATCCGCCTCGACTGCCGTCGATATCACTGGACCCGTGAACGCAAACGGCGCTGAGATCAGCACGCAGGGCGAGATCACAGACGCACTCGGCGTCGTACTCGGCACGCATGTCCACTCCGGCGTGTCGAGCGGCACGTCCGATACCGGCAAGCCGGTGACGTAGCCATGCTCATCATCCCAGTCACAGCCGTGCCGGCGCAGTCGCTCTCGATACAGCTCGCCGGGCAGTCCTGCGGGATCAACCTCTACAGCCTGCAGACGCCGGGGAACATTCTGGCGACGCCATTGCCGACTACCGAAGTGCAGGGATATCCAGCGCTGTACATGGACCTCACGGTCAACGGAACGTCAATCATCAATTGCCGCATCGTGCGCAACACGGTGCCGATGCTGCTCGATGCGAAATATTACGGCGTGATCGGAGACTTCGTGGTTGTGGACATGTTCGAGGACACAGACCCGGTATACACCGCCCTCGGCACGCAGTATCAGCTCATCTACCTCGAGGCGAGCGATTTGCCATGAGTTCAGCGACGCAAAACACGCTGCTGCTCGACCAGTCGTCCTGGGATCTCGTCGTCGATTCCAATGGCAATATCGCCATGGCCACGCCGCCGTATTCTGTGGCGCAGGACGTGTCGAGCGCCATCAAGACATTCCTCGGCGACGCATACTACGACGCCACGGCCGGCATTGATTATTTCGGCCAAGTGCTTGGCCAGGAGCCGCCGCTTCCTGTCCTACAGACGCTCATGGAAAATGCGGCGCTAACGGTGCCAGGGGTAGTATCTGCGACGTGTATCATCGAAGGATTCACGGGCCGAAAAGTGAACGGGCAGGTTCAATTCACTGATTCTGACGGCAATCCAGGCAGCGTGACCCTGTGAGCGCAGTCCCGCAAATCCAGTGGACCACGGCGGGCCTTGTCGTGCCGAGTGCATCTGCCGTGCTCGCAGGCGTGCAGTCCGACATCAATACCGCGTTCGGCGGCAATCTCAATTTCACGAACCCGCAAACCCCGCAGTCCCAGCTCGCGACATCCTGGGCGGCGAACATCAACGCCGCAAATGCCGCACTCGCTTACTTCGTCAATAACATTGACCCAGACGTTGCCAGCGGATTCATGCAGGACGCCGTAGGGCAGATCTACTTCCTAGATCGCAATCCAGGGCTCGCGACGATAGTGCAGGGCTTGTGCACGGGCCTTGTCGGCACCGTAATCCCTACCGGAGCGACTGCGAAAGACACTAGCGGGAACAGGTACGTGTGCACTGCCGGAGGCACCATCCCTGCCAGCGGCTCGATCACGCTGCCCTTCGCGAACGTCGTGCTCGGGCCGATTGCCTGCCCGGCTGGTACGCTGACGCAGATATACCAGCAGATCACCGGCTGGGACAGCATCACCAATCTCGCAGACGGCGTGATCGGTGCCAACGTCGAGAGCCAAGCGGCCTTTGCGCTGCGCCGAGCGGCATCTGTAGCGTCCAATTCGCAAGGCGCATTGGCGTCGATCTATGGCGCTGTGTTCGGCGTTCCTGGCGTGATCGACGTGTATTGCTACGAAAACGACTCGAACGTAGCGATTACGGTCGGCGCTACGAATTACTCGATGCTGCCGAACTCGATCTACGTCGGCGTGGCCGGTGGCGCATCTGCGGCGATTGCTCAGGCGATCTACACGAAGAAATCGCCCGGCTGCAACATGAACGGCAACACGACCGTCGTGGTGACTGATACCAGCGGTTACAATGCGCCCGCTCCGACCTACAACATTACGTACAACGAGCTGACAGACACCCAGGTATATTTTACCGTCAACATCCAGAACACAAGCACCGTACCGGCTAATGTCGTGACGCTCGTGCAGAACGCAATCGTTGCGCAGTTCAGCGGCCAGAACGGCGCCCCTCGAGCGCGCAGCGGATCGCTCATCCTTGCGTCGCAATACTACGCTCCAATCATCGCGGCCGGCCCTAGCACGATACAGCTCATGTCGGTTTACGTTGGATTGTCCGCGCCCGCGCAGCTCGCGAGCGTGACTATGGGCATCGACCAGGAGCCGGTAATCGCAGCGGCCAATGTCACTGTGAATTTAATCTAAGGCACACACTATGGCAGGCTCACCCGCTCCTCCGCTGATCCAAGAAGCCTTCGGCACTGGCGCCGGCAGCACGTACATCACGAACCCCATACCGGTCGCATCGCAGATTGGCATCAAGGCCGGCGCTGCGTCCTACACGGACGGCTTCCCACCGCTCACGATGACGCCGGCAAGCTCTGGCGGCGTCAACCCGTATGGGCAGGATATGAACGGAATCCTGTACGCCGCGACCGCAAATATTGCCGCTCTCACCGGCGGCCAGCAGTACCAGTTCAGTTCCACGTATGCCTCAGCGAACGGCGGCTATGCGCTCGGCGCTATCCTTGCGATGGCGAGCGGAGCCGGATACTGGATTAATCAAGTCTCCGGTAACAGCAATAATCCGGATACCACGGCACCGGCGAGCTCAGGGTGGGCGCCGCTGTCGGTCTACGGCGCCACGACACTGAGCGGCCTGGCATCGTCCAATGTCACGCTCACCGGCCCGCAGGCAGCCGCGCCGCAGATATTCCTGTCCGGCACGCTGACGGCCAATATCCAGATTATATTCCCAGCTTGGGTGCGCGGCTGGACGGTGACAAACTCGACGACCGGAGCGTATACCGTCACATGCACGACCGCGAGCGGTACTGGCGTCTCGATCACGCAAGGCGCTACGGTGCAGATTTTCGGCAACGGCACGAATATCGTCGCTGGCGCAACGCTGATCCCGAACGGATACATCCAGTCGCAGATGATAGCTCCCGGGGCGGTGTCGTCGGCTACGCAGTACACCGCAGCCTCGACCTCGCTGCCTGACACTGGCATCAATCAAACGATGATCAGCGTGTCGCTGTCTGGAACCGTGACCATGCTACTTCTCGGGAGGGTTCATTTCGCATGCACGGAAGCGCAGCTAATAACGACGGCCT
>JAEHJW020002415.1_pt1 | contig 15940 bp, 6 predicted proteins | sample 9271431 | NCBI WGS metagenome assembly JAEHJW02
GGCTGGGCAACACCTACTCCGTGCCAGACCGACTCCAGCGGCGGACGGTCCAGGTGCACGGGTTTGAGGACCGCCTGGAGGTCTTCCAGGGCTAGGAACGGGTCGCGGTCCTCACCCGGCTGCAGGGCAAAGGCCGGCGTTGATGTGGAAGCCGCTGCCTATTCCCGGAATCCGTTGTCGCAGTTGGGTTTTGGTGCGAGAGGGGGGACTTGAACCCCCATGGCTTACGCCACACGCCCCTCAAACGAGTCGCAACCTGGGCGCCAGGGAGCGGTAGCGGGAAACACCAACTGCGAGAACGGGTCCAGGGCCGGCAACAGCTTCCCCGGCGCGACCACCGTACTACACGCTTCCACGTCTCGCCACACGCTTGGGAACCAGGTCAGGTGACGGGACGTGAGGTGGCGGCTCCAGTCATTGCCCATACGACAGCCAAGCCAGATGCTCCTGCCCCGCGGTCGCAGGGCTGGTGCACCAGGGCGATTCCTCATCTCGTGCCCGGCGTGACGACTGCGCCTGGTAGGCTGGGAGGCTTAAAGGCAAAGTCAAGTTTGGATTACCCGGGCCGGTCCAGGCCTGGGGCGCACGCGGGTCGTCAATTCCCGTGTAAGCCGCGGGTAGGGGTAGCATCCTGCCTTGCCGAATTCACGTACGGCGGCGAGGGGTAGCGCGATACAAGATTCCGGTCGGGGCCCGGCCATCGCTCGTGAGTCCGGGTTTGGAGGGCGGGGTGTCCTCCACCCCTGTTGGGGGCTATACTATGATTTTTCTCAGCCACACGCACGCGGACAAGCCGCTCGTCGACCCAATTGCGAACAAGCTGAGCCAGGTGTTCGGACGACAAAACGTCTTCTATGATAGTTGGTCAATTCAGCCTGGCGACGGGATTATTGATAAGATGAGCGAAGCATTGTCCGGATGCCGATTCTTCTTTTTCTTTGTTAGCAAGAACAGCTTACAATCGAACATGGTCAAGCTGGAATGGCAGAACGCCGTGTTGAAGGCCACTAAAGGCGAGACAAGGATTATACCTGTTAAACTTGATGATTGTCTCATGCCAGGCGTTCTGCTGCAGACTCTATATATCGATTTCTTTGGACAAGGCCCCGAGAATGCGCTGCGACAAATGGTGGATGTGATCTCGGGTCGCAGTATATATCGTAGCGGGGTGTATGAGGGATATCACAATCTTAGGGCCTATGTGAAGGAGGCGAGTGGTGTACATACCATCGAATTTCGCGCAGAGTCCTACATGGAACCACACTCGCGCTATCTCATTATCCTTGACAACACGGAAGAAGACGTGTCATGGACGGCGCTTGGGGAGAGCATGTTCGAGAGCAAATTCGTCACTGGCGCTAAGTTGAACGACGGCAAGGTGGTGAATTGCCTCTTGATAGCTCGGCAGGCCCCCACGACTCCTGGCTTTCCGTTCGTAGTTGAGTTAAAACCGAAGCGAATTGCGGCAGTCTCAATTCGAGGGGCCATGCACGCGGTGTCCCGCGACCAGTTTAGCAGTATACCGGTCATCGGCGCCAAATGAGCCGCGAGGTCAGCGTTCTTCAAAGGACGAGGCCCTAAACTTCAGGGTGCGGCTGTTCTCCTTCAGGACGCGCACGATTTCCGGCGGGAAGCCGTCGGGCACGCTGGCCGAGATGTCGAGGTTAATCTCGACCTCCACCCCCACGAGGCCAGTGATGTGTTGCAGCAGTTCCATGACCACCCGGTTCAGGTCGCGCTCCGTCCGTAGGGGGTCGAGAGCCACCGAACCGTAGAAGCGGCGCACGACCGGGGCCGGTGCGGGGCCTGCCGGCGCGGCGGGCCCTGTCGTGCCTTCGCCACGCGGGGAGCCAGGATCCGCTGTATACTCCGCGCTGCCCTCACGGGCCTCTGCGGCCTTCTGTGCCAGTTGTTCCATCGCCACCTCTGGGCGGACCAGAACCGTCGCGGCATCGATGCGGACATCAGCGACAGTGTCTCCGAAGCGAAGACCGAGATAGCGTCCGTCGTCGGTGACTCCGTCCGCGTAGCCGAAGTAGTCGCGGTCGCGTACCCCCGCCGCCACGGCGGACCGGAGCACGTCCGCGTTCTTGAGGCGGGGCAGGTAGCAGTAGCTAGCGAGCGCCTCCCAGACTTCTCGCAGGCTCACGTGGGGCTGGTCGTCCCACATCCAGCGATCGAGTTCGCGGCGCAGCAGCGCAGGCGACCACTGGGTGATGAGAAGCTCATCGCTCCGCAGCTTGCGCGTGGCCCTGGCGACGTAAGGATCGCTCCCGCCTACCCGGATGGGCTCCCAGCGAATGGGGTCCGTCCCGGTCTGGGTCGGCACGAGCAACCAGCAGTAGGCTTCCTGGAGACGCTGGTCCGAGGTGGTGTCGGCGCGCTTGGTCTCTTCGCGTGCCGTTTTGAGGTTGAAGAGGTCGACGTTAAGCAGTCCCTTGCTCGCATCGTCGACGATCGACTGCCACGCCAGATACTGCCGGACGGCTCCGTCGAGGCTTTCGGTGGCGTTCTGTGCCGCCGCCATGAAGAGGAGCGTGTTCTTGTACTGCCGCCGACCGCTTCCGCGTCGATCGAGAATCTCGCCAGCCAGCGTGATCGCGGCTGAGGTAGGCGTGCCGGAGCCCCCGTTCCGGTGGGCATCCCTGAAGGGAATAACGACCAGGCGGGCTTCCGGCTCATCGGGCACCTCGGTGCCCGGCTCGTAGACCTGAACAGCGGCGAAGTCGCCGCGATCACGGGTCTTGAGTCGGCGGCGCACCTCCTCCTCGACCTGCCAAGCCTCCAACCGGCCAGCCCGGTCACGAGCGGTGCGCAGGAGGTTCGGCTGCGTGTCATACCACAGGCGGCGGCCGTCGCCGTAGAGGTGCGTCAGCCGGTCCTGCAGGCGGGCCAGGGCATCGTTGAACAGCGCTACAGACTCCCCAGCCTGCACCACACCGAGCCGCACCCGGACGTCCTCGATCCCCCGGACCTGCTGCTCCCGGACCGACGGCGCGCTGCCGAGGAAGACGGCCCGCGCCACTCGGCGGGCCGCCGCCACCTGGCCCAGGCGGGGGTTCTCCCGGTCAATGAGGGTGGGCTCCGCGCCGTCGCCGTCCACGTCGGTGTCGACGACGCTGTTCCAACCCTCGGCGAGGTAGCGAGTCAACTCGTCGCGCACTCGTGGCGCGTCCAGCGGCAGCGTGCCGGGCAGGATCATCAGCGCGGCATCCTGGCGGGTCCAGAGTTCGTAGACCGCGGCCGCCATGAGGCGGAGGACACCGCGCGTGCGCTGGAAGCGTTCGAGCGTCGACCAGTCTTCGTACAGCCGGTCGAAGACCTCGGGGTGGATGGGGTAGGCGGCGCGCAACCGTTCGAGATAGGCCCCTTCGCGGGCTTCGGGCGGAAAGTCTGAAACCTGTTCGGCGTACATCCGACCGAACGCCCGGCAGGTGGTGTCGCGCGCGGCTTCGTCGCCGACCGGCAGGAAGAGCCGCCGCCGCACGATCTCGAAGCCCTCCTGGGCGGCTACGGGCCGCCAGATGGCCTCCAGCCGGCCCACGGTTGCCTCAATGCGAGCCATGGCGTCCTTGCCGGCCTGCCCGCCCAGTTCGATGTCTGAGGCGGGAATCGTGAGGACGAGCAAGGTCGTCGGGGAGCGCTTGACCGCCTCCGTCAGGTTGTGGAGGAAGGTCAGGTTGGCGTCGAACGTGCCGGCGCTGAGCCCGTCCTTGCCGTAGAGCGTCCGGGCGAAGGCCACCAACTCGTCGACCAGGATGAGCACGGGACCGTGCGACTCAAACAGCCGGACCAGTTCCCCGGCTCCGGGCGGCACCGACTCCTCGTCGGCCCGCCGGAAGCCTTCGTAGGCTTTGGCGCCGCCGACCTGCGCCGCCAGTTCGCCCCAGAGCGTCCGCACCGGTCGCCCGTTCAGTGCCCGGCAGGGCCAGGGCTGCGCCGGGCTGAGGTCCGTGCCGACCAGGACGGCCGTCCGTGCTCGGGGTAGGCTGGATACCTGCGCGGTCCGGATCAACTCCGGAATCCCTGGAAGACCCTCGATTTTGGCCTGCCCTCCCAGCAAGTGGTACAAGGCCAGCATGGCGTGAGTCTTGCCGCCACCGAAGGCCGTCTTGAGCTGGATCACCGGGTCCCCAGTCCCCCCGCCGAGGCGCTGGATCGCGGCCACGAGGAGCCGTCGCAGACCATCGGTGAGGAAGGTCCTCCCGAAAAACTCCAGTGGGTCCTGGTATTCGACGGTCGCTTTGCCGCCCAGCACCTGGGCGAGGTCGGCGGCGAACTCGGCCTGCAGGTAGCGACCGCTTGACACATCGGGGTGGGGGGTGCCCACCTCCCGCCACGGGCGCAGTCCGGGACGCCTTCCCGAGGCGTTCAGCGCCGACGGGGCGGCGGCGGGCCCGTGCACTTCGTCCGCGAGCTGGCGCACCTGTTTCGCGGCTGCCGGCTGTACGTGCTGGAGCAGCCGCGCCATGGTGTCCAGAGCCCGAAAGGCATCCTCAGCGGGGGTGTCGGCACCGCCAGCGTGGGCCCAACGATTGCGGGTGGACGCCAACTCGTTCAGGTAGGTGCGGTCGTCTCGGGACAGTTTGGCGCCGAAGATCTCCCAGTTCCGGTTCAGCACCTGGATCAGGGCTGCGACATCCAACTGGGCGGTGAGTTCCTTGGTCTGGCCGGAGGACGGCAGGTTGCTGCGCTGGATGTCCGAGAGCACAGGAAGGACACCGTCCGTCCACCACTTGCCGCCGAGACGCGCCGCCAACTCGCGATGGACCACGGGGGCGAGGGCCTCCTGGACGAGGCGCAGGCCCCGGGTGACGCGCTCGTAGTTCTCCTGTACCACTAGACCATCCCCCAGCTATAAGCCCGGAAGTTGCAAGGCGCGGGAGCGCCTCCGGGCCTGAACTTCGATGCTGTCCCAGGATGAGACGAGGGCTCCATAGGATCGTGCCTCGTCTCCCAGGGCCAGCCGCTCAGCGATCGAATACACCCGATAGGCCAGGGGACGTAGCGCCGAGGCTACCTGGACGGGCACTTGGCGCAACAGCTCTCCGGCCCCGGTTTCCCCGTCGCGCTGCAGCACGGCGATCAGGTGCTGAAGGATAAGCCACGTGCAGCCCGACCGAACAACGGAGTTGGCCCCTCCAGCCCCGTCGATACCGGTAAGCAGCCGGACCTTGCCCGCGCGGGCTTCGACCAGCCCCAGCCGGGCGAGGGGTTCGATGCCAGTGTTCTTGGCCCGAGCCAGGACGTCCGCATCCCCGTACGGCCGGGCCTCCAGACCGAACTGCTCGAACCAGGCGACGCAGAAACGGCTTTCTGCGTCGAGGTCCGCGTCCCCCTCCGCCAGCACCGCGTCAAGCTCCTGGTTGATCAGGCGCAGGGCGGCGGCGACGGACACCGGCGTGCCGTCTGCGGCGAGCACACGGCTATAGCGGGAGAAGATGGCCATACCCGGACCGATCGCGGCCTGGGCCAGGTCCACCGGTGCGATGCCGGCGGCGGTGAGCGCGGCGACAGCTCCGGGCAGTTCACGGTGCAGGCCCCGCAGCACTTCGCGCAGGCTGGCCTCCTGCGCGTCAGCGGCCCGTGGCCGGCAGACCAGCAGGATCGTCGAGGCGAGGGCGTTGCTGCCGAGGCTCCGGCGCCGGCCGGTGTGCTCGGTGCGCAGCGGCCAAGTGCCCGTGATGCGCAGCCCGGCGGCGAGCAGGCTCTCCAGCATCGTCGCCCATCCCTCGGCACCGCCCGGTTCATCGTCGTCGGCATCTCCAGGGCGGCTCTGACGCAGGGCGTAGTAGAACGTCAGGGGTAGGTCGGGCCGGACGCGCGTCCGCAAATGGACCAATGCGCTCTGCATCCCGTCCAGGAATCGCTGGCGGGCCGCCGCCCGGCCGCCATAGCGGTGGGGGTCGGCTACCAACTCCTCTTCCTTGGGCGTGAGAACCGTGCGCAGGAGGTCGGGGAAGATCTCGGCCAGGTTGTGGCGCAACCACACGTAGAAGAGGTCCGAGGTGTCCGCGTAGGGCAGGTTGGCGAAGTAGGGCGGGTCGGTGCAGACCACAAGACCGCCATCCGGCAGGTCCTGGGGCGCCGCGGCGTCCATCTGCCGGCAGGTCGGTGGGGGTCCCTCACGGGGTGCGCGTTCCAGGGCCCCCGCGACGGCGTCCACGGCGTCGAGCCAATTCCCAGTGGCAGGCGAGAACGGATTGGCTTCGGCGAAGTCCCACGTCATTTGCAACCCTGGGCTAGCGAAGGGATGTTCGATGTTCTCGCGGCTGCGCTGCCAGCGGGCCAGAGAACACCACTTGGCGGCGGCCCGATCGAGCGCGAGGGCGAGATAGGTGCAGATGGCGTCGGCGTATGCGGTGGCGCCGCGCCCGCCCTCGGTGAGTCGCACTCCGTCCGCGGCGAGTCCTAGAGTGCGGGCATCGGCTTCCACTCGCCCGCGGACAATGCGTACCGCATCGCTGAACGCCGCAAGGGCTGTGAGCTGGCGCGACGTGAAGAGGTCCCTGTGCCGGCGGAGCCCATACTGCGGCACGCTGATTCCGAGGGCCCGCTCGGCGAGTTCCGATTCGGGTGCCCAGGACGGGGCGGCACGGCTAGCGAGCGCCTCCTGCTCCGCATCGGGCGGCAGGTAGCGTCGACCCCGACGGGCCTTGGCGACAATGGCCAACAGGCGCGTGCCCAGCCCGTGATCCCGGCCCTGCTGGCGCAGGACGTCCAGCCGAACGGGCTGACGGCAGGCGATGCAGTATGCGCCGCTCCGGCTGTACGTCCCGGGCGGCGGCTCGGGCACGCCGTCGCCGGGACCAAGCAGAAAGCGGATGGCGCCCGTGGCCGCGTTCACCTCTGGGTAGACCCAGGCCTCTTTTCCCTGTCTGGTGGACAGCCAGAACGAGTGCACCAGCGGCATTGCCGCACCGCAGGCCGGGTTGGGGCAGCGTGCCGTACGGCACCAGATCCACGCGATGACGGGCTCGCCGGTGACCACCGGAGGGTAGAGCTGGCCAATCCGCCGCTCGGCTTCATCGCGGACCACCCGGCCGTAGAAGCGGACGTCCTCGGCCAGCCCAAAGGTACTCGTGGGGCCAGACGGCAGCAAGGAGAGGGCTGGCCCGGTGACGTCGGGATGGACGGCCGCGACGGCCGCGAAGCGGACGGGAAAGTCGATTAGTGCGGCGGTGCCGAGCACGGCCACTGGGTTCAGGTCCGAGGCAAACACAGGGAGCCCCAGCCGCTGGGCCTCGCACGGGATGGCCCCGCTGCCGCAAAAGGGGTCAAATACCGTCGGCAAGCCATCCGGATACGCCTCCAGCAGGCGTGTGCGCGCCTCCTGGAGGGCCGCGTTTTCCCCTCCGCTGAGCCGCGCTACCAGGTCCGACAGCTTGGCTCGCTCCGACGCCGCCTCCTCATCCGGAAGACCCCGCCCGGGGTCGTCCACAAGCGAAGCGAACAGTACCGCCCGGCAGGCGGGGGCCGGCTTGTGCGACCACCAAAGGTGAAGCGGCGAGACGGCTGATTCCCGCGCCACGTCCCGCGCGATGGCATCGAGTGGAAGGCTGGCCTCAATGAGCGCCAGTCGCTCGTTCATGTCGAAGCCGCTCACAGCAGGGGCTCCTGCGTCGCGGCCGGTGCCGCCGCACGCCTGAGCAGGTCCGGCCAGGAGGTGACCAGGCTGTTGTAGGCGAGCGCCTGATCGCTCCAGCCTCGCCGGTCCGCTGCCGTATACAGGCGGTATGCCAAGCGTCGGGCCTCCTCCGCCCGCGCTCCGCCCAGGGCGCGCACGAGCCCACCCGCGCCGGACTCGCCCGAGCGATCCAGGGCTCGGATGAGGTGGTGGACGCCGCACCAGGCGGTATACCGGCCGTCCTCGGGAAAATCGTCCGAGTACTCGTCCCAGCGGAGCAGGCGGACCTTGCCGGCGCGCGCCACCAGCACGCCGGCGTGCGCCAGGTGGTCAAGGGTGGCGTTCTTGGCCCGCACCAAAACCTCGGCTTCCCCGAAGGGTCCTTCGGCGAGCCCGTGCTGTTCGAACCAGGCCACGCAGAAGCGGCTGCCGGAGTCGAGATCCGCATCCTGCTCGCTGAGGTGCGCGTCCACCGTGGCATTGATCAACTGCAGCGCCGCGCGGACGGGCATGGGGGAGCCGTCGGCCTCCAAGACCCGGCGGAAGCGCGAGAACACCGCCATGCCAGGGCCAATGGCGGCCTGGGCCAGGTCCACCGGGGCCACCCCGCCCTGAGTGAGCGGGTGCAGGGCCTCGGGGAGCTCGGTGCGCAGGGCCGCGGTGAACTCGCGGCGCGTCGTCTCGGGGGCTCCGGCGGGGCGCGGGCGGCCGACGAGCACGATGGAGGAGGCCAACGCGTTGCTCCCAAGGTTCCGGGTCCGGTTGCCGAGCTCGGTGCGCATCGGCCAAGTGCCCGTCACCTGGAATCCGGCGTCAAGTAGCCCTTGGAGCATCAGGTCCCAGCCCGTCGACGCCGTGCGCGTTGCGGAACCAGCACCCTCTCCGTCCGCGTCGCGTTCGGTTTCCGCCTGCTTGAAGGCGTAGAAGATGGCCACCGGGTAATCGGGATGGCCTGCTTGCCGGATCTGCTCGAAGGCCTTCTGCATGCCCTGGAGGAAGTGCGCCTCTGCCGCCTCGCGACTGCCGTGCCGATACGGATCGGCGACCAGTTCTTCTGCCTTGGGAGTGAGGACCGTCCGGAACAGGGACGGGTAGACGTCGGCCAGGGAACGGCGAAGCCAGACGTAGAAGAAGTCCGAGAGGTCGGCGTAGGGGACGTTGTCGAAGTACGGTGGGTCGGTGACGATGATCAGGCCGGGCAGTTGTTCGATGGCTTCGGCGGCATCGGCCTGGCGGACTCGGGCGGGAGTAGGATCTTGTGGAAGTCGATCAACGACTTTGCAGAGTGACTCAACGCAACCGAAGAAGTCGGCTGCGGCTCCTGCAAACGGGTTTGTTTCCGAGAAGTCCCACACCATGGAAAGGGCCTGTCTGACGAAAGTATGCTGCTGGCGGTTGTTGCTCGGCTCCCACGTGCAGAAGGCGGTATTGCCGTCTACGGCTTTATCAAGGACAAGCGCGAGATAGGTCAAAACCGCCTCCGCATACGCCCTGGCCCCCGACCCGCCTGCCTCCAGCGCAACGCTATCGTCCGGGAGGCCCGCCGCCACCGCGTCCCGCTGCACCAACTCCCGCACCTCAGCAATCAGGTCGCCGAAGGTGCTGAGGGCCGTCAGTTGCCGCCGCGTGAACAGGTCGCGGTGGCGGGTCATGCCATACACTGACGGGCCGATGTGTCTGGGGTTCGCTGAAAGTTCGGTGTCTGGCTCCCACGCGGGCCTTACGCGCGCGGCGGCCTGCACGTGTTCTTCGCTGGGCGGCAGGTACACGCGTCCCCGCCCTCCCTGAGCAACGACGCACATCAGCTGCTGACCGAGGCGACCCGCTCGGCCAGCCTCCCGGACGGCATCCAAGGGAACGCTGGCCTCGCACACCAGGCACCGGGCGCCGCGCCGCCCGACGGTACCCTCCGGCATCTCACCCGCGCCGGACCGGGGCTCGAAGCGGACCGCTTTCGCATCGTGGTCGATCACGGGCTCCACCCAGGCGCGGGCGGACGGCCGCGTGGAGAGCGCGAACGAGCGCACGAGTGGCATCTCAGCACCGCAGGCAGGGTTCGGGCAGCGCATCGTGCGCGCCCAAAGTAAGGCGATGATCGTCTCTCCGTTGGGACCCTCGGGATACAGATCGCCGATGCGCCGCATCGCCTCGTCTCGCACCCACCGACCGTAGTGGCGGACGTCGGCGGCCAGGCCGGTGGCCCCCCTCCACCCGCCCGCCACGGAGGACCTATCGGCCCTGTTTACCGGCGACTGAGCCGAAAAGCGTGGCGGGATCTCCACGAGAGCCTTCGTAATCAGCACCGCCACCGGGTTCAGGTCAGAGGCATGGGCCGCCAAGCCCAGGCGCTGTGCCTCCAGGGGGATGCTGCCACCCCCGCAGAACGGGTCAAGGACGGGCGGCAGCGCGGCGCCCGTGGACCGGGCGATAGCCTCGCGGGCCTCCGCCAGCACGCGTTCGTTGCCTGCGTTGTCCCAGTTGACGAGCTGTTCTAGCAGGGCGAAAAGATGCTCGCGCTCGCGGCTTGCGTCGGCCTCCGGTAGGTCGTTGCCGGGGTCATCCACCAGCGAGGCGAACAGCACCGCCCGGCAGGCGGCCAACGGTCGCCGGGCCCACCAGAGGTGGAGCGTCGAGGGGTGGCCGTGCCGGATCGCCTTCTCCCGCGCCGACTCACGGTTGATAGCGTCCAGGGGTAGGGCGACTTCAATGAGCTTTTTTCGCGCGCTCACGCCGGCCCCTCCCCCCGGGCCAGGAGTTCGTTCAAGTCGTACGTCACTGCGGTCACCCCGAAATCTGGTTCGCGTGCAAACGGGCGCCGCACGTAAACTGGCTGGGCGGCAGCCTGCTCATCGACCGCCACCAGGGCCAGCACGAAGTCGTCGGGCTTGTTGAGCGCGGTCAGGATCTCGTTCTTGGTTACCGTGACCGTGTCCGCTCCGGTTGCCCGCCCCTTGACCTCGATGAACAGAAGCCGGCCATCCCCCCGGCGCGATTCGACATCGTAGCCACGCTTCTCCTGGCCCACATTGTGCGGGTCACGGCCCAGGCGACGTTCCGCCTCCAGGACGGCCGCTACAGCCGACCGCTCCACCCGCGCTCGGGCGGCAGCGTCCGCTGCATGCAGCGCCGGCTCGGTGCCGGGGTCCGCCAGGAGCCCCGCCGGCACCACCAGCGCGCCGCCGACGGCCACCGGAGGCAGGGCGGCAACATGGCGCTCCTGCTCCAGCTCGGCGAGCCGCTGAGCGAGGCGCGCCTGCAGTTCATCGGCCCGCTGCCGCGCCCGGACAGAATTCAGTCGCGGCTGCCGCCCTGCTTGCTCCTGGGCGACCAGTTCGGCGGCCCGGTGGTCCCAGTACCGAATCTCCTTCGTGAGGCGGTCCTGCACTGCCGCCGCGGTTTTCGTGACCAGTTGCTCCTTGCGCGACCGCACCTCCTCTAAGTGCTCCGGGACCAACTGCTGGGCCGTGTAGGCCACGGCCTCGGCGGCAAGATCCTGCCGCAGCCATTCCGCCTGCAGCGCTTCGGAAATCTGGTGCCGCTCCTCCTCCGTGATGGGGCGGTAATCGAGGTAGGGCGCCGGGCCGGCGCCGCGGATTGCGCCGGTCGCGGTCAATTCGACGAACTGGAGCCGGCGGGAGACGATGCTGCGTTGCCCGCTCCGGTCCGTTCGACCGTCCTGGATGCTGTGCTCCAAGTAGAAGAGCGCTCGGACCTCCGTGCCCGGATCGTCTGGGTCCACCAAGACGCCGCCACGCTGCAGGAGGTCGCGGTGCCGTTCGAGGATGAGGTCGACCGTGGCATCGAACAGGGGATGGCCCGGGCAGAGGAAGGCGGCCAGGGGCTTGCCGGGCACGCTGATCAGGTCCTTGTGGAATGTAACCCGTTCGTAGCGCGTCAGCACCGGTTCACCGCTGCCGATCTGGCGGTCGCGGTCCCGGACGGCGGCGGGCACGTGGGTGATCTCGTGCCGCCGCGGTTCGCGTTCGCGCGCCACGCCCCCGAGGCGCCCGAAGGCCTCCAGGAAGAACGAGGCGATGAAGTGGGGCTGCAGCCGTCGGGCATCTGCACGCTCCATGTCTTCCCGGATCCGCTGCACCGCCTGCACGTCGAGGGCGTCGTGGACCAGGGCCCGCTCTTCGATGAGCCGGCGCACGTGCTCCCGGTCGAGTTCGGTGTCTACCGCTTGGCGGATCCGCTCGCGGACCTCCGGTTGGTCGCCGTACCGGATGGCCTCGATAAGGAGGTCGTGCAGGCGCCGCTCGCCGAAGACGCGCCCCAGCACGTCGAAGACCTGCCCGCCCAGGGCCTCCCGCTCCTCTTCCAGCTTCTCAAAGAGACGGTGGAAGACGTCGCCTTCGCGGGTTTCCTCGGCCACGAGGTTCCACATGTGGCAGACTTCGGTCTGGCCGATACGGTGGATCCTGCCGAAGCGCTGCTCGATGCGGTTGGGGTTCCACGGCAGATCGTAGTTGACGAGCAGGTGGGCGCGCTGCAGGTTGATCCCTTCGCCGGCGGCGTCGGTGGCCACCAGGAACTCGACATCGCGGTCTTGGGTGAAGGCCTCCTGGGCCCGCCGCCGCTGTTCTCGGCCCATGGCGCCGTGGATGGTCACCACCGCCTCCGGCCGCCCGAGAAAGCGGCGGATGCGCTCGGTTAGGTACGTGAGGGTGTCGCGGTGCTCAGTGAAGATGACCAGCTTACGGCGGTGGCCGGCAGCGTCGAACATGGAGCCAGCATCGGACAGCAGCCCGCCGAGCTCGCTCCACTTGCGGTCGTTGCCGGCCTGGCGCACCTCCCGCGCCAGTGCTTCCAAACGGCGCAGGGTGCCGATCTCGGCTTCGAGTTCGGCGATGGTGCGTGCCGCCGAGGCGTCCGCGACGACCCGTTCCTCCTGTTCCTCGACCTCGTCGGCAGGGGCGTCGTCGAGTTCCTCGATCTCCTCGTCGGAGAACTCGCGCTGGCCGCTGGCCGCCAAGTGCGCCTCTGCGCCACGCCTGAGGAGCCGCTCCTCGCGTACCCGCTCCTCCAGGCGCTGCCGCCGGCGCTCAAGGGACCGGAAGATGGCCTCGGGCGAGGAGGCCAAGCGGCGCTGCAGGATGGTCAGCGCAAAGCCCACCGTGCTGCCGCGGCGCGCTTCTCCCTCACGTTTCAGCCGATCCGCCCGGTTCATCTCCTCGCGCACGTACTGCGTCACCTGTTCGTACAGTGCGGCCTCGGCATCGGACAGGGCGTAGGTGACGGTGTAGGCGCGGCGCTCGGGGAAGAGGGGTGTCCCGTCGAAGCGGAGCAATCGCTCCTTAACCATGCGGCGCATGAGGTCTGAGACGTCCACGACGTGCACGCCGTCCCGGAACCGACCCTCGAAGCGGTCGGCGTCGAGCAGGGCCAGGAAGAGCTGGAAGTCTTCCTCCTTGCCGTTGTGAGGCGTCGCCGTCATGAGCAGCAGGTGGCGGGCGATGCGGCCGAGGAGCTTACCGAGCTTGTAGCGCTTGGTCTCTCGGATCTCCCCCCCCGAGAAGGTGGCGGACATCTTGTGGGCCTCGTCGACGATCACCAGGTCCCAGTCAGTCCGCTCCAGCTTGGCCTGGATCTCGTCGTTGCGGCTCATGTGGTCGAGCCGGCTGACCACCAAGCCGTGCTCCGTATAGGGGTTGCCACTCCGCGTGTTCTCCATGAGGTCGCGGGTCACCGCGACGAAGTCGAGGTGGAAGCGGTGGTACATCTCGTCCTGCCACTGCTCGACCAGGCTGCCGGGACAGCAGATGAGACATCGGCGGACATCGCCCCGCACGAGCAGTTCCTTGAGGAGCAGGCCCGCCATGATCGTCTTGCCGGCCCCAGGGTCGTCGGCCAGCAGGAACCGCAAGGGCTGGCGAGCGAGCATCTCGCCGTAGACCGCCGTGATCTGGTGGGGAAGGGGTTCCACCAGGGACGTGTGCACCGCGAGCAGGGGATCAAAGAGGTGGGCCAGCTGGATGCGCCGCGCTTCCGATACCAGGCGGAACAAGGCGCCGTCCCCGTCGAAGCTCCACGGACGCCCGCGCGTGGCGATCTCTAGCACCGGCTCGCGGTCACGGTACAGAAGTTCGCTACCTACGTGACCGTTGGCGTCTTTGTACGTCAACTCGACGACGGAGGAGCCAAACCACCGCACGTCGACCACGGTAACCAAAGCGTCCGGCAGTACGCCCTTCACGATCGCGTCGCGGGTGAGGTCCTCCAACCGGGCCATCGAACCCCTCCCCCGCCAAAGCGCCCGGCACTCACGGAATCGAGACCGCGGAAGGTTTTGGCGCGAAGCCGCGCGAATCCTGCGGTCAGGAGTTCACGGGCGTCAACACAAGGAGCGGCGCGCCACACCGCCCGAGTTGTCTCCTCTCGGCGCGTCGCGGGAGCGCACTGGACAATGGCGGACATGGCCACCGCGGGCGCCCCGGGCGCGCCGACCTGCAGGAGGGACGCCCGTGATCCAATCTCTTTCTCTCAAGTTCGGAGCCGTGCCGGGCGGAGCACCCCTCACAATTCGCCCCACACCGATCACCATTTTCGTCGGTCCCAACAACTCCGGAAAGAGTACTGCCCTTGCAGAATTGCATCGTTGGTGCGTCTCTGGTCAACCCGCGGCCACCAACGTCGTGGGAGCGATCGTCTTTGACGAGAGCACGCGAGATGAAGCCGTGGAAAAGGTAGGACGGTTCACTCTGCACCCACGTGCAACCGATACGATTCCCCTTGGTTACATTCTGGTTGGCAGGCGCGGTCATCGCATGCAGGCGCCAGAATCGTCGTTGCTGAGCGTAATTGAACATCCAAACGCCCAGCCTCAGCAATTTGCGCAATGGTACCTTCAACACGACACCCTGATGCTGGACGGCCCGAGTCGGATAGCGTTAGTTAAAGAGCAGGACTTTGGTGATCTCCAGCAGCCTCCTCAAAACAGCTTCCAGGTCCTTTTCAGGGAAGACGACCGGCGCGAGCGTGTTCGCACAATTACCTATGAGGCATTCGGTCTGTACTTTGTCCTCGACCCTACTAAAGCCGGAAAGCTCCGCATCCGTCTGGCACGCCGTCCGCCCGCAAGCGACATCGAGGAACGAGGACTCCATCAAGCTGCTGCTGATTTTCACGGCGGTGCTCTCGGAATCGATGAGGCAAGTGATGGCATTAAGGCTTTTACTGGAATCATAACTGAGGTGATGGCTGGGGATCCTGCAGTGTTGCTTATCGACGAACCAGAAGCGTTTCTGCATCCGGCCCTTGCGTTCAAGCTCGGCCAGGAGATGAGCAAGGCAACCCGCGACTCGAACAAACGGCTCTTCGTTGCAACGCACAGTCCTGATTTCGTGATGGGCTGTATTCAGTCGGGCGCACCCGTCAATATTATTAGATTGACGTACAGGACTGGAGTGGCCAGCGCGCGCGTGCTTCCGAACGACGATATAGTGCGGCTAATGAGAAACCCCCTGCTGAGGTCGACTGGTGTTTTGAGGGCGCTGTTCTACGAGTCTATTGTGGTCACTGAAGCAGATGCGGATAGGGCCTTCTATCAAGAAATCAACGAGCGTCTCGTCCGGTTCAGCCCTGGGTGTGGCATACCGAACTGCTTATTCCTCAACGCTCAGAACAAGCAGACGACGCACACGCTTGTGCGTCCACTCCGATCGCTCGGTATAGCAACTGCGGCGGTGGTCGACATCGATATTTTCAAGGAAGGCGGCGAGGCATGGTCAAATTTTCTGTCGGGGGCGTTTGTTCCAGAAATTGATCGTCAGGCTCTTTCGACCACGCGTGCGCTTGTGATGAAGGAGTTTCAGGCGGTCCAGGAAGCGGACAAGAAAAATATGAAGCGAGATGGTGGGCTCCAGCTGTTGACAGGGGAAGCGCACGAGTCTGGCAAGAACGTGGTTTCTCAATTGATGGACTACGGCTTGTTCGTGGTTGAGGACGGTGAGTTGGAGGCATGGCTTAGGAGTCTTGGCGCGTCTGGGCACGGAGCTGTCTGGCTTGTGGATGTTTTCGAGAAGATGGGCGAGAATCCTGATGCACCTGGGTATGTCATGCCTGGCGGTTCGGACGTGTGGGCGTTCGTGGGCAAGATAAAGGCCTGGTTGGACAATCCAGAGCGGAGGGGTATCCCAGGGTGACCCAGCGTCGTCACCTATGCCCTGCGCGCCGAGTACTTGCAAGTACGTATTCGGTCAAGCCGGTATGGGCGGGGATTCGGGATGGGTGTGAGGGAGTAGGGACGCGGCATCCGAGGCGCTGGGACGGGAAGGGGGGGCTGGACAGGGCGTCCGGCCCCCTTTATGCTGG
>JAEHJW020002192.1_pt1 | contig 15931 bp, 18 predicted proteins | sample 9271431 | NCBI WGS metagenome assembly JAEHJW02
CCAGTATGGGCCTCAGCCAGTCATGAATCCTCGCGCCCGATTCCTGCGCCGCGTTCACGCGCGTTCGGCATGCCTTGCCGTCTGTGTGCTTACGTGCGTGGGCTGTCTGCGCGCGAACTTCAGCGGCAATCGGGCTTTTGGTCCCTGGATCGTCCTGGTGGCGCTGACGTTCTGTCTGTACCTCACAACGAGGGTGCGCGAAGCATGATCCGCTCACCCGACGCAATCCCGTATCGGTGGACACGCCAATACGCTGGCAACGTAGTGAAAGCTGCCATTCAGCGTGCGTCGATTCGCCACAAAGTCTCTGAGCTGTGGATGCAGGACGTAGGTCAGGCCACCAGCGGCTTGATGCGGTGTCGCTGGTTCAGGAACACGCATTGATCGCTTTCCCCGAGCACGTGGCCATATCGCCGCCGCCGAACGCTGTACGGCTAATGCCGAGTTGGAATCACGCCATACCCACGCCGTATTGCAAGCCAGGGTACACGCACGACTTCAAGCTGGCTCGAGGTATTGGGGGCTTGCTGATCTGCGCTCACTGTGAGACTGCGGGTTGGATTTGGCCGGCGATGAGCGGAAGGGCGTGAGCAAAATGAGCAAATCGAAAATGCCCAAACGAGACTCGACCCAGCAGCGCATCGACGAGCTTGAGCGGCGCATACGCGAACTTGAGGCGCGGCCCGTAATGCCGCCCATAGTGATACCGTATGCTGTGCCGTGCCCTACGGCCCTGCCGCCGTTGTATGGGCCGCTATATCAGATCACTTGCGACAACATGCGAGTAGCTCAGCAGGTAGCCTCATAACCAATTCAGGACGGGCATCTTGCCCGACTGAAGTCCCTGCATCTTTTGATGCAGCCAATGACCACCTGTAGGTGGGCATTCATACCCCGCCAATTCTCCCGACCCCGCCACAGTGCGCACTGAGAGGGAGAGGAGGCATTATCGTCGGGGCACCGACACGTAACCGCACGTCTCAGCGGGGACTTTGGGAGTCATGACCCAAGGGGAGACGGGGCGGAGATACTATTTTTCAAACCGGAGATTCCATGAGCCCCAAGGAGCCGGATGCTCCGAAAGTGGGGCGTCCATTAGGATCTAATACACGCACGCCGGAGCTCGACGAACGGATATTGAACTGGATTGCCGAAGGGAAAACGCTTCGGTCATTCTGCCGTCAGCCCGGCACTCCGGGTTGGCGTACGGTGTATCACTGGCTCGAAGATGATGCTGAGTTTTCGGCACGTTTCGCGAAAGCCAGGGACATGGGATATGACGCCATTTCCGAAGAAGCGCTTGAGATTGCCGACACTCCCCAAGAGGGGATAGAGACGGTCAAAAAGGGCGACAAGGTTGTTGAGGAACGGCGCGCGGACATGCTGGGGCACCGCAAGCTTCAGATTTGGACGCGACTGCAACTGCTCGCGAAGTGGAACCCCAAGAAGTACGGCGCTCGCCCGCGTGAAGATGAAGGCGCTCGGGAGCTCGATGACCCGAATCCCGATGTGTGATGGAACGAACCAAGCTGCCCGCGCTGCATCCTGGGCAGCTTACTGTCGCCCGGGGGTTCAAAGAGCACCCTAGAGTCGTTCTGCGCTGCGGGAGGCGTTGGGGGAAAACCACGCTCCTCGAACGCACGGCGATCAAACGCGCGTGGCATGGCGGTCGCGTGGGTTGGTTTGGGGCGCAATATCGCCTGAATACCCCGACGTACGATCGGATCAGCCGAAGGGCGCAGCCGGACATACTTCGGCGCTCCAAGATAGATCAGGTCATCGAGTTTAAGGGCCGAGGGTCTGTAGAGTTCTGGACTCTTCTGGACCCGGACGCCGGGCGATCCCGGTTCTACGACCTCGTAATCATCGACGAGGGGTCGTTGATCGCCAAGGGGCTTCAGGACACCTGGGAGCAGGCGATTGCCCCGACGCTGCTGGACCGCAAGGGTTCGGCGATCATGGCGGGGACGCCGAAGGGCATTGACTCGGACAACTACTTCTACCGCGCATGTACGGCAGCGGAGCTGAAGTGGAGCGAGAGCAATCCCACGGGCTGGCTTGAGTTTCACGCGCCGACAGCGGATAACCCGACGCTGGACCCTGAGGCGGTTGCGAAGCTCAAGGACCAATACCCCGCGCTGGTGTACCAGCAGGAGTACTTGGCCGAGTTTGTGGACTGGTCTGGCGCGGCGTTCTTTGACGTCAACCTGTTGCTGGTCGATGGGAAACCATTGGGCCAGTTGCCGAAGCCGGACCAGATCTTCCAGGTCTTTGACACGGCGATGAAGGACGGCGCTGAGCACGACGGCACGGCGTGTATCACCTTCGCGGTGTTCAAGCACGGCCAGTTTGGCAATGTGAAGCTTGCGATTGTCGATTACGACATCACGCAGGTGCAGGCCCATCTGCTGATCGAGTGGCTGCCGACGAAGATCAAAGAGGCGATTGAGTTCGCCAATTTCACTGGCGCTCGCCAGGGCTTCGTGGGCGCGCACGTCGAGGAGGCGGCATCTGGCATTGCGCTGATCGGTGCCGCGCAGGAGATGGGGATGCCCGTCATCCCGATTGACACGAAGCTGACCAGCATCGGCAAGGAAGGTCGAGCACTCGCTGTTTCGGGCCATCACGCGAGCGGGTCTGTGAAGATCACCGAGTATGCCTTCAACAAATCGGTGCTGTTCAGGCAGATGAACAAGAACCACCTGGTTGACCAGCTCGCCACGTTCCGCATTGGAATGAAGAAGCGCGAGCACAACCTGGATTTGCTCGATTGCTACTGCTACGGGTTGAGCCTGGCGCTGGGCGGGCCGATGGGATGGTAGCGCGCAATCCATACAGCGTAGAGGGCGCGCAGCAAGCCGAGGCGGATATCAAGCCCGGCAGATTTGAGATGCAGCAGCTCGAGACAATCGACATGCGTGCCGCGGTCGAGCAGTTCAAGCGGGACCTTGCGGCCTATCAGGAGCGTCGTAAGGAGGCGATCAAGGCTGTGCGCGAGCGTATCGGCAATCCGCACTGGATGCCGCGAAATTGGCAGCATCTCGGGATTGGGCCGCCGCCGGAGAACCCCACCGCAAAACTCAGGGTGGGGAGTATTGCCATTAAGGACAAAGTGACCGGCGAGACTCGCGTGTTTTCGCCGCTAGAGCTTCTCAGACCGGAATGATGGCTGCTAACAGAGGATTCACACTTGAGCTGGTTCCAAACTGGGGCTGATAACGGTGGCCACGCGGTACTTGGTACTGGCGGTGACGCCGGCTCCGGGTTCAGCTCAATGCTGTGGCAGCTTCTTGTCGCAGACGAGATCATTCCTGGAACAGCGCCGGGTTACAACACCTGTAAAACGGTCTACTCCTATCACCCCTTAGGCCGCAAAATGGTTGAACTGCCTTTAGAGAAGGCATTCAGCCAGCCGCGCACCATCACGTTCTCGGACCCTCGGGTGACGATTGCCGATGAGCTGGTGCGGCGCTACCAGAAGGAATGGGCGAAGATCGGCGGCCTGGGCGGCAATACGATCATTTTCCGTGTCGCGGTGCTGTCTCGCATTTACGGCGTGGGTTCGCTGCTCTGCGGTACTCGGGACCAAGACCCGAATACGCCGCTTGAGCTCGACACGCTGCACAAGCAGGACCTGTACTTCTCGATGCTCGACCCGCTGAACACGGCGGGCTCGCTCGTTTTGCAACAGGACCCCACTGCGCCGGACTTTTTGCAGCCGCAGCAGATATGGGCGGCGGGGAAGAATCTGCACCGCACCAGAACGGCTGTATTGATCCACGAGCAGCCGATCTGGATCGAGTGGACGGATAGTGCGTTCGGATTCATTGGCCGCTCTGTGTACCAAAGAGCGCTGTTCCCGATGCGCTCGTACATCCTGTCCATGGTGGCGGACAACGAGATTCAGCGCAAACTGATGCTGCTGATCGCGAAGATGAAGGCGCCGGGTTCGGTGCTGGATAAGGTGGCCTTGAACATGTTCGGCGTTCGCCGCCGGCAGTTGAAGGACTCTGCAACGGGAAACGTGCTCTCGATTGGCGAAAACGAGTCGATTGAGGCGATCAACCTCGAGCACACCGACAAGGGCGGCACGTACTCGCGCAATAACATCATCCGCAACATTGCCGCAGCCTCGGGCATGCCGGCGATTCTACTTCTCGATGAGCGTATAGCGGACGGATTTGGCGAAGGCAAAGAGGATGCCAAGGAGATCGGCATCTACATCGACGGGATACGCCAGAGCCTTCAGGGCGCGTTTAACTTCATGGACAACATCGTCCAGCGCCGGGCGTGGAATCCCGAATGGTACAAGACGTATGTGCAGAGCACGTATCCTGAGTACAAGTCCGTCAGTTATGACGCGGCGTTGTACCAGTGGACGGATGCCTTTGAGGCGAGCTGGCCGTCTCTGTACCAGCCGACCGAAGCGGAACAGCTCGAGTCCGAGTGCAAGAAGGTAGACGAGGCGATCAAGGTCTACGAAGCGCTTTCTCAGGACGTAGACCCTGAGAACAAAGCCGCGTTGATGGCGTGGCTGCAAGATATCGTGCACGACACCAAGCTGTTCTCGCGCACGGATATCGAGCTCGACCCCGACTCGCTGATAGAGTGGTCGCGGGAGAGACAGGCCCAGCAGGACCAGATGGCGCAGCAATTGGCGAATAATCGTCAGGATGAGCCGCCAGGCGAACGCCAAGACGAATTAAGGTTCCCGAAAGTCGTACCTGCGTGGGGCCGCAAAGTCGCGGAGCGCTAAGTGGCGCCGGCAGATGGCTCCAAACGGCTCAGACAGCTCACAAAGCAGTTTGAGCAGCAATTCACTGGCAACCCCGATATGGACCAGTTGCGCGCCATGGTGCCGCAGATACGCGGAGCCCTGGAAGGCGCATTCCCGAGTGATGAGCAGATTGTCGAGGAAGTCGCCAAGCGTCTCGGGGCGAGATTCCGCCAGGGATTGAAGTCACTGCCGAAGCGCCACAAGGGCTTCGTAGGCCGGCTGGGGCCGGAGATTATCTCCGATCAATACAGGCCGATGCTAAGACAGAGGATTCACGCGAGCGCCCAACTGATCCGGCTCAACCGGGATCAGGAGATCGAGCGGCAGTTGAAGCGCTTTGTCGGCTGGGCGACTGGGTCTGTGCCGAGCCAGGCCAAGCGCTCGGACAAAGGCGAGCTTTCCAAGGGCCTCACCAAGAGCTTGCAGCAAGAGAGCTTCGAGCGGCGCAGGGTCTGCATCGACCAGGGCCACAAACTGCTGGCTGCCGTCGATGACGTGATTGCCCTCGAGCATGGCGCGATTGCCAAGAAGTGGCGTCACGTCATACCGCATGCCGGCTACCAGTCGCGCGAGGAGCATCTGAAGCTCGACGGCAAGGTGTTCGCGGTGCGCAACAACGAAATGCTCAAGGCCCGCAGGATGACCAAGGCTGGGCGGCCGTACGCGGAGGAGGTTGACCCTCAGCCGGCGGTCGAGCCTGGGTGCCAGTGCTTCTGGGAATCGATCTATGACCTCGAAGACCTGCCGGACGAGATGCGGGCATAAGTAACCACAACCTGACCTAACTCAGCCGCCTCCGGGCGGCTTTTTTGTGCCCGGAGAAAACGTGCCGATCCACAAAGTCAACGGTGGCTACAAATGGGGGAGTCATGGGCACACCTACCCCACAAAGGCCGGTGCGCAGCGCCAGGCCGAGGCGGCCCACGCAAACGGGTTTCGCGGCGACGAGGGTCACAGCTCATACCTGCCGAGCCCTGAGCCGCGCTGCGACTCAGTGAAGGAAAAGCTGCCGACCGAAACCGAAGTCATCGAAAGGCTGAAGCGCGGTGAGCTTGACAGCCCCGTGCGCTTCGGTCCGCTGTGGCTGTTCAAGATGCGCGTGAGCGGTACAGGCATCGCCTACCGCCCGCAGCACAAGGAATACGTCTATCGGCCGCCGCGATTCTGGTTGACCAAGGAGATGTTGAGACGGGTCGATGGGCTGCCCGTGCTGGCGATGCACGCGGACGAAGGCCCGGTCAAGGGCGAGGAATACCACCTCAAGCAGATCGGCATTCTGGTTCACCCGTGGATCGATGAAGCCGAAGAGAGCATTTGGGGCGTCGCCAAGGTTTACGACGATATCGATGCGTCCCTGATCGTCAACAAGTTCCCGTCCACGAGCCCGAGCGTCACGTTCGCGCCGGGCGATCCGGGTGAATACGTCACGTTGAAAACCGGCGAGACGTTATTCATCGAATCCAACCCGTTTTACATCGATCACCTTGCCGTAGTGCCCGAGGGCGTTTGGGACAAGTACGAGGGTCCCACCGGCATTGACTTTGACTCTCTTGAGAAATCTCGGGGCGACTGCAACGCGACAGGTGCCTCACCGCCGTACTCGTGGAGGAAATAAACATGCCGTTAGAGGAGGGCACGTCGCCGGAGACAGTGTCCGCAAACATTAAAGAAATGCGCGAGTCCGGACATCCGGAGGCTCAGGCGGTCGCTGCTGCGGAGAACGAGAAGCGCGAGTCTGAACAAGACGGCTATGACGCCAACAGTTACACCACCAACAGTTCTACTGCTACTTGCAATAGTGAGGATTCCCACATGCCCCGTGATAACGAAGTGAAAGAGGAGGTCAAGAAGGTCGTCGAGAAGAAAGACGCGGCCGGACAGACCACAGGCCAGGGGGAGGAGATGCCCTCCTGGGCCGCTGCTTTTTCCCAGAAGCTCGACAGCCTGCGCTCGCGCATTGACGAGCTGGCCGAGAAGACCAAGGGCGGCGTGCCCGAGGTCGAGGACGGTCAGGAAGGCACCGAGCGCACTGCTGTTGCGAAAGACGCTCTGGGCGAGCCGGCCGAATCGGCTGCGAACGGCCCCGAGGCTGCGCAGAAGTTTGCCGAGGCCGAGCGCGCTGAGACGCGCGGCGAGGCGCAGTTTGCCGGCCAGGGCGAGTCGCCTGTTACGGCGAGTCAGGCCGAGCAGGAGCGGTTGCAGCGTTCCAAGGCTGGCCCGGAGAAGTCCGACCTGGACCCGCGTCTCGAGGACGGCGTGGACCGCTTCAACACTCAGGGGCAGCGCCGCGACGAAAGCCGCAAGGACTTCCGCGGTCACGACCCGGAGAAAGTCAATCATCACGGCCGCGAGGACCGTATGGACGCTCTGTATCGCAAGCTCGAGAACGACAACAAAGAAATGCGCGCACTGCTGACGCGCGCGATGAAGCAGCCCTCGATTGAGGACCGCAACGCGATTGCCGCCGCTCGCAAGCGTGCGGATGGCGTGTATGCGGCGCTTGGCAAACAGACCCCGGAGATTCTGCCCGGCGAGAGTCCGATGGCGTTCCGTCATCGTTTGGCGGACGGCCTGAAGGAGTTCTCGACCACGCTGAAGAAGACCGTGATGGATGCGCTGCCCGATGACGTGTTCAGCACGATTGAGGAGCGTGTATACGCCGATGCGCTCGAGGCTTCCAAGAAGCCGATTCCCGATGCCCCGCTGACTCTGCGACCGCACACCTATCAGGACACCACGGGTCACACCGTCACCGAGTACTTCGGCAACAACCTCGCGTGGATGGTTCCGTTTATGTCTGCTGGCGTCGGTTTGAAATTGAACCGTCACCCCGGCAAGGCCATTCATTGAGGTAATCTGACATGAGCACGATCAATTTCGACCCGATGCAGACTCTGACCGGGCAAAACAGCTTCCAGGTCGAGTCTCAGGGATATATCCAGGGCGCATTCATGGACGACCCGGTCGCTCGCATGTGGTTGCTCCCCGGCCTGGTGGACTCCAGCGTCACGCAGCCCATCTGGGGCGGCCTGGCGATTGAGGAGCTTGTCCCCGCCCCGGACGCGCATACGAACGGCACGATTGCCTCGCCGATCTCGATTCCGAGCACGGCGAGTTCGGTGACGGGCTTCACGGTGTTCAACCGTGCGCACAACATGCTGATCGTTCCGGGGCAGAACGTGCCTCTGGCGACCACGCAGATGGATGTGGCGTATTTCCGCCTTGGCTCGAACGTGCGTATTCCGGTCAAGGTTTCGAGTGGCCTTGCCTCGAGCCTTGAGGGTGGTTCGATCACTCAGCAGGTTTCGTGGGACTTCACCAACAACGAGCTGACCGCGTATGTGAGCGGCACTAACACGGTACTGCCGGTGAAGGTTCTGAATGTCAACTCGAACAGCAAGATCGTAAACTACAACAGCTCCACTGGCGCTGTTACCTGGGCTTACGGCTACGCCGCACTGATCCAGCTTTAAGTCACAACTTTATAGAGGACCAGTCACATGGCGAACATTTTTCCTGCCCAGGCGAAGGTGCATCCGTCCTTCAGCGAGCCTGAGCTGATCGTCCAATACTTCCAGGCGTCCGGCGCCTTTGCGACGCTGTACGAAGGCAAGCCCCGCGTGCGTATGGGTGCCGAGGACCTGTGGGTGTATGTCAACAAGCTCGACATCCGCTCTCAGTCGATCGGTTCGCAGTTCGCGAGCGAGTTCCTGCCGTCCGCGACCTTGCAGGCCGAGTACTTGCAGACCGCGACGTATCTGCTGCGTACCCGTGCGATCTACGACCGTCACGATATCGCGGCGGCTGCGCGGTATGCGGTTGGCCTGCCGTTTGCGCAGGAGCTGGCGATGCGTCAGGGCATCTTCCAGCAGATGCGCTCGATGCTGCTCTACGGCTACAACGCCAATAATGGCGAGGGTCTGCTGAATGCCTCTGGCATTACGAACGTCACGCTGCCACCGGATAGCCTGGGCAATACCACGGTGCAGACGTACCAGAATGGCGATATGGCGCTGTTCATTCTGGATCAGATCGTTGAGCTGAAGACCCGGATGTACCAGTCCGGTTCCTATGTCAACAATAAGATCGTGATTCTCTCCCCGCAGAGAGAGTTCCTGCAAATGCAGTACGGCGACATCGTGCAGGTCGTGAACTACCAGCGCCCCGGCGGTGGTACCTCGACTGTGGCAGAGGTCGTGAAGACCGTTGCGCAGGAGGCTGGCGATTCGGTCGAGTGGTACTACGACGACACGCTGATCGGCCAGGGTTCCGGCGGAAGCGACGCTGTGGTCATCATCATCCCCGAGGTCGAGCGTCCGGTGATCCCCGGCATCAACACCAACGTGTTCGGTGCTGAGATGGAGCCGGCGACGACCGCGGTGAGCGTGATGTACAACGACGTTGCGGCCCCGATCAAGATCGCGACCCCGACGCCTGACGGTGCGGTGACGGAGCTTCTGGAGCTGCGGTCCACTTCAGGGTGGGTGTGGCGTTCCGAGGGTGTGACCGTCGTTAGCATGCCGTACAGCTAATCAAGCGATAGCGCACAGGAGAGCCGCCCTCGAGGCGGCTTTTTTGTGTTTGAACGTTGGCGAGGAGCCAATTCCACAAGAGACTCAGACGGAGAACACTGTGAAGCTATTTATTGCGAACTGCACGCGGTCACGATTCATCTTTCACGCGAGCATCGAGAAGGGTTCTAAGGCTCGGCGGTTGGATATTGCGTCCGGGCATCAGGAGATTTTTCCTGGTGATCTGAATCAAGAGCAGCTTGCGTACGTCGTCACCCAGTTGGAGCGGTACGGTGGGCGCAAGAGAGCGGATATTCGCGGGAAGCTCGAGAAGTTCACCGGCATCGCGTATTCGCTCGACAAGCCATTGAGCGAGGATGAGATCATCGCTGGGAACGAGGCGCAGTTGGATGCTGCGCAGAACCGCTCGGTTGCGCAGGCGACCAATTCGGCACTTGCTGCCGAACGCGCATTTAGGGACCCCAAGACGCCGAAGAAGCGCTCAGTCAAGACCGTTGGCGTTGAGGTTCTTAAAAAGACCGATGCGCGCGGAGATGAGGTCCCGATGATGAATATCGAGATCACTGAGAACGGTTCTCGTAACGAACGCTTGCCCGTGTAATGGCCTGGACAGACCCAACAACGCCGAATCTGGCGGACTTTTTCACCTATGCGTACTCGCAAGGGATACCGTCTGCTTCGATTCCGTTGCCGGTTCTGACCGTCACGAATGGGGGCTCGGGGTACACCTCGGCCCCTAATGTGACGATCGCCGGTCCATCTGTGGGCTTGGCGATGACTGCCACGGCCACGGTGAGCGGGGGAATAGTTACAGCTCTGACGCCCGTATCCCCCGGGACTAACTATGGGTCTATCCCGACGCTGACGATTGATGCGCCGACCAGCGGGACACAGGCGACTGGGGTGGTAACGTCCCTGGCGTCCATCTACCCGGCTGCGGCGCTCAACAAGGCGATTGACATCACGATCAACTCGACCGGCGGCGCATCGCTGACTGGCGAGCTAACGAGCTACGTTCGGGCCTGTTACAACATCGGCTTTCATACGCTGCTGATCATTGCGCAGGACGTTACGGGCAGCACGTTCTTTCAGACTCAGCGAACGGCGTTCAACCTGAATCAGTTTCGTCCCGGTGTCATGCTGGCATCGGGGGATCAGGGTACGTCGCAGACATTCATTGTGCCGAAGTTCTTTCAAGAGATCACCATGGAAGGCTTGGACGCGACCAAGACGCCTTGGGGCCGTTCCTGGATCGCCTATGAACAGCAATACGGCTATACCGTGTGGGGAATGTCGTGAGCACGCTTCATTTTGGCGTTGTAGACCTCGCATATTCCGATGCGGATACGCCTGGTGCGCAGACGACCTATCAGGTCGCCAAGCGGCTCGAGGAAGAGTACGACGTGATGGGTACGTTCGTACGATTGCACGCGGACGAGATCGTTACGGCCGTTACGGACAAATATCGCAACGTGCTGAACCGAGTGATGGAGGGCAACAGCGGCCAGCTCAATCGGCGCGAGTGGATGATGCCGAAGATTGAGAGTGGGTTCAGGGACTATCTCTCGCGCGATGAGTGGCAGCAAGCGACCGGACGCACGATAGCCGCTGCGCAGCGTGGCGTCAGTCACAGGTTCAAGAATCCCGAGCGGCGCGCAAAGAACCACGGGCCGCGTCCGGCGTTCATCGACACCGGACTTTATCGGCGCTCGTTCCGTGCGTGGTTGACGCCGTGAACATCAATGAGTTCACCCCGCAAACCCAGCAGCAGGAAGCGCTCAGAGAAGGTCTAAACAACCTCAACGCGGCGGGGCAGGGGAGTTACGTCTTCACAGAATACACCCGGTACCAGCTCTCGCAGGATGGGTACGTATTCTGGGTCAAGGGATCGAACACGATCACGGTTCTCGGGGCTTTGCACATTGCAACCGAGCGTGATCAGGAGATCGACAACACCATCGGGATGAATTCGGTGGTTCTCGACGCGCAAGCCGAGATCAACGAGTTCAACACGGTCAACCCATCGAGCATGTGGATTGCGAACCTCGTGATGCCGGATGGCACCACGGTTCCGGTGGCGTTCCAGCGATATGGGCCGTTCTATCAGAACGCCAATATTTACCACTATGCTGGGTTCGCGGTATTCCCCCCGCTCGGGCCGCAGCTCATCAACTCGGCCGCCGATCTGCCTACAGAGCCGATTGTCAGCAATTCGCTGCCGATCTGGCTTGCGCAGAACTCGACTGCGCCGGTTTACCCGTCGTTTCTGGTGCCGGAGAACATCCAGCCGCCCTATGTGGTGGCGCACATTGAGCCTGAGCTGACGCGCCCGATTCAGGCGGTTCCGCTCTACGTGTGGTCCGGCGGGGCGGGTACGCAGCAGCTCACGTCGTATCAGCTCTATTACGACTACGTGCAGTTGATTCTCTACGGGTTCACGAATGCGATGGCGCAGCAGTTCTACGCTGGGCTGATCACGACGAGCCTGAACGATGACACGTTTGGATTCTCTGGCGATATCCCGAGCATTCGGGATGAGAAGCGCACGCAGCCGGAAATTTCCGCCATTGCGATGAAGAAGACGCTTTCTTTTGGCGCCAGTTACTACCAAACGACAGCGGACGCCATTGCGCGCCGGCTGATCGTGAAAGCGGCCCTCAACTTCAACGCTACCGCCGACAGTCCGTTGACAGCGGATTCCGATGTGCCGGTAGACATCTAGGAGTTTCAATGCCCACCTTTCCACAGCTCTCCGGCACCGTGCCGGGGCCTGGCGGCGCGCGCGTCGCTTTCAATATCACAGTGCCAACGCAAGTCACGGTAGGCCGTGGGACGGTCATGCGCGTGTTCGTCAATACCGCGCCCTCTGCTGCCGGCGGTGTTTATGACGTTGCCACGGGCACCACAGCGACCGCCACGGCGACCATCAACGCCACCGGCCTTGTGACCGGGGCGACGATCTTCGGCTACGGGGCCGGCTACACAGCGGCGCCTACGGTCACATTTGCCGCCCCTACCAGCGGGACCACTGCGACCGGAACCGCGACGATCAACAGCGCCGGCCAGGTGACGGGAATCACGATCACCAACGCGGGCTCCGGATACACGACTGTTCCGGCGGTCACGATCTCTGCGCCAACAGGCGGGGGAAGTGCTGGCGCTGGAAATCTCATTGCCGCAATCCCGACCACGGCGGGGCCGGTTGTCATTGAAGCCCCGATCTATTCAGGAATCTACGTAAACCCCGGCACAGGCGGCGTCGTGTCCGTCACTTACGGCCTGTAATTCACTCACAGGAATCTATCCATGGCTCAATACTCTGCTGCTTACCAAGCCGCCGCGCATGTCGGGACGGCGATCACCACGAACGCCAGCACTCAGGTCAAGACGGGTCCCGGCATTCTGTACGGCTTCACGGTCAATACCGCCGGCTCGGCGTGGACCGCGACGGTGTATGACGGTACCAGTACCTCTGGGACGCTGCTTTACACGCTCTCGCTGGATGCCACTGGGCCGATTCAGACCCCACCGACGATCTTCAACACTGGCCTGTTCATCGTCACTGCTGGCACCACGGCTGGGTCTGTGTCGCCCGTGAACCTGTAAGGGGTAGGTCATGGCGACGACCATTACACCCCAGATTGTCAACGAGCAGGTCACTGTCTCGACGGCATCTGCGCCGAGTCAGTTGCAGCGCTCGGGTGCGCTCGTTTCGGTGGGCGGCACTACGCTCTCGACCAATAGCTGGCAGTTCTGCGCCTCGCTCGCGGCCGTTCAGGCGATTCTGAGCACCGCCGGGAACTATCAAGAACTGACAAACATGGCCACGACCTATTTTGCACAGGGGTCGGGCAATGGCGTGTACGTTCTCGAGCTCGGCACGAGCACCAATACTGTCGAAGAAGTCACGACGCTCCAGACCTGGCTTACCGACAACCCCGGCGTCTTCTATGCCTTCCTGACCCCGGCCGATTGGGACTCCGCGACGGACGTTGCATCGGTCACGATCACCGATGGCGGCTCCGGGTATACCACTGCGCCTACGGTGACGTTCTCTGCCCCGACCAGCGGAACAACCGCAACGGGCACAGCGACGATCAATACTGCGGGCACCGTGACTGGGGTCACGATCACTGATGGCGGCTCCGGGTATACCACTGCGCCTACGGTGACGTTCTCTGCCCCGACCAGCGGAACCACCGCCACGGGTACGGCCGTCCTTGGAAATGCGCTCGATACCCTTGCGGGGGACTACGCATCGAACACCTCGAAGCTGTACTTCTTCGGCACGACCAGTGCATCGACGATCAGCCAGTACTCGGCCAGCAAGTCGCTGTTCATGGTGTGTCCGGCCCCTACGGCCCCGAGCACTGAGTTCACGGCTGCGGCGTTCTTCTATCAGGCACTGATCAATAACCCGAGTGCGTCGAACCAGTTGGCCCCGATGTCGTACAGGTTCCTGTACGGCGTCACTGCGTGGGCGGCGAACAGCACCAATAACACGAATATCCAGACGATCCTTACCGCGTACGGGAATATCGCCTATCCGCCTTCTGAGGGCGGTTTGAGCGGTGCTGCTGCGTACAAGGGAACGGTGATGAGCGGCACCCAGTTCTCGAACTGGTACGGCCTTGACTGGTACCAGATCAATTCCGATGTCGCCATTGCCGCTGCGATCATCAACGGCAGCAACAGCAACCCCCCGCTGCTCTACGACCAGACGGGAATCAATACGCTCGACGGCGTGGTGCAGCAGGTCGCGGACAATGCCGTGAGATTTGGCGCTGTTCTAAGTGCGTCAGTGACCGCGACTCCCTTCGCAACGTATACCACCCAGAACCCGACCGACTATGCAAACGGGATCTACAACGGGCTGTATGCGAGTGCGACGGCGCAGAACGGGTTCCTGACGATCACCTTCAACATCGACGTTTCCGAATTCGCCTCCTGAGGTAGCCATGGCCAATCCACTGATTAACCTCGGGAACCTCAATCGAGTTCGTGCGAGCGTGGTCTTCCCGAGCTTTACCACCCTGAACATCACCAGCAGCCAGATGGGCCGGCGATTCGTCTCTTTGATGTACGACGAGGACTTTGTCCAGCAGATCCAGCAGGGCGTTGGGATCATCAACAGTCCCGAGCCGTACGTCTTTGCGACGATCACCTGCGACGTTCTGCGCACTCTCCCGTTGGCGGAGGCGTTCATCACTCAGGTCGAGGCCACGAGCGTCCTGGGTGACGTTTACGTGCATTCGGACACGAGTTCGTTTTCGCGCCGCACCATCCACAATGCCTCGATCATCAAAGCTGATCCGGGTGCATTCGATGGCGTGAACGGCGTTCTGGCGCTGACCATTCGTGGCGTGTTCTATCCAAACAACAATCTCTGGAATTTCGGATAGCCCTATTGATAGTGTCGCGAGGAGCGAACTATGAAGATTGACGATAACTGGAACCTCATCGTACCTGTCACAGACACGATTCAGGTCCACCACTGCCCGATCACCAAGGCGGTATTTGAGGCGAACTTCCGGGTTCTCTCCGCCACGAAGGCCGATATTTTCGGTCACGGCAACCAGTATGCCTTTCTCTCCGGTCTCAACGTCGCGGCCCTGACGCTGAAGGATATCGGCCAGCGGCTGGCGAGTGAACGCGGCGAGGAGGGCGATTCCGGCGCAAAGGCGCTGCTGAACGAACTTCAGCGCACATCCATGGTGCTGGTCCCAGGTGAGAAGGGCTATGAAATGTTGCCGGTTCCCGCTGCGATTGCGCAAGGGATACTGGACGCCGACGACTGGGCAGACGTGGAGAACCAGCTCGTTTTTTTTACGTGCGCTGTGTGGCTGACCCCAAGGAGATCCCGGAAAGCGGCGGCGGAAGCCCTGGCGAGCATTCTGGAGTGCTCGCTGAGTTCGTCGAGCTGCGAGGAGTACATGCTTGGCTTGACGACATCTGCCAAGCCCGTCGCGCCGACACCCTCGTCGGTTCCTACCTGATCGAAGCCTCTCGGGTTCAGGCGCTGCTGAATGCGGCGATCCGTCAAGCGGCTATCGAGGATGACCCACAGCGCTGGTATAGAAGTCCAGAGGAATATCGGCAGCGGTATCTCGTCGAGGCGTTGAACAAGCAGCAGGACATAGGTTGATATTACAGCCGTGAAAAGCATTCTGGATATCGATGTCCGCGACGAAAAGTGGAAAAAGTTCGTCGAGAGCTTCAAGGAGTATCAGGACAACACCCAGAAGCTGAACGAAGTCTGGAAGCACTTCGACGTTGCGACGAACAAGCCTCGTATGGCCACCGAGGCGCTGGACAAAGCTATCGGTCGTGCCCGCAAGTCCTCTGAGGCGATGGGCAAGACTTGGGCGCAGGTCACGAAGCACATTGGCGAGAGTGACAAGAAGCTTTCGCACTTTGAGCGCACGATCCACGGTGTTGAGCGCGGTTTGTCCCGCGTCGCCCGTTTCGGGTTGAAGATCGGCAAGTTCGCCCTGGCGGCGGGCGGGATAGGCGGTCTCGGCGGCCTATTTGGTCTTGACCTGCTGGCGAATGCCGCGATGAATCGCCAGAAGTCCGCGCGTGGGCTTGGGGTGTCGATAGGCCAGTCATCGGCGTTCAGCAC
>JAEHJW020004354.1_pt1 | contig 15924 bp, 35 predicted proteins | sample 9271431 | NCBI WGS metagenome assembly JAEHJW02
CTCCCCGTCACGCCCCCAGCACGATTGCAATTTTGCATTTTTGACATTTTGCCATGTTAGGTGTTAGTTGGGGGTTAGGTGTTATAATATTATTGGTGTTATATAAAAGAAAACCCGATTAGGTACGTCTACCTAACCGGGTCTGTATGCCTACAACTCACTTCCTTATTCGCTGCCTAGCCGCACGGGTTAACTGGCCGCCGCTATCCATTTTCGGAATTGTTGGCGTTGCTAGTATACAGGCTGCCATATGTCAATTGAAGGCTTATAGTCATTATGTAAAATGTGATCAAATGCACAAAATGCAAAATTGTCTTTACTGTATTTTGTTGCTGCCTTATAATGGTCCCGGTCATTGATTACTTGGAGTTAACAGTATGATTACAGTCTATAAGAGCGGTAATTCATTTCGTGTCATGACTGGTAATATTCCAAACTTGAAGCTGTTAAAGGATCATATTCCGTTTGTTTACAACTCAGCTCACGAGGCTTACGTATCTCAGACTGACGCGAACATCCGTAGCGCAATCCTCCACCTTGACCCAACTGCACATTTGTCCGATGCAGTTTTTACGCCAACTCATAAAGCTGTTTGGGCTGTCTACTGGCTAGTGTCAGGTGTCAAGTACTATCATTCCATTGGCGGTACCGGCACACGCGTGCCCGGCGAAGTTGAATACTTCGCAACCCGTCGTGAGGCGCGTGAGACTGTTAGGCATTATCGTGCTTACAACATTAAGGCAAAGGTTGAAAAAGAGTTAATGAGTAAACCTTTAGGTTATGTTGTTGCATGGTTAGAAGATGGTGAAAGATATTTTTATGTAGAGAATAAGCCAGTGAGTGATTACAAAACTAATATAATTGGTCATGCTACTGTTTTTAATGATGAGTATGATGCTGGCATTGTACTGCAATGGTTCAGACAACATAAGGTTAGATTGGATGCAACTGTTATTCCTAGGAGTCATATCTATGAAAGTTATTGAGCATACAACCTACCGGCAACGTCGTGCTTTTTGGCGTGCATGGTTTAGAGCGGGCGGTTGCTTCGTACCGTTTCAACTGGTGAGGTAAAGTACGATGAGAGTGTTTGACAACTTCAAAGAATTTTTAGACTTCGCTAAGTTTGTAATGGGAATGCTGGCAATGGCTGTTATTCAGGTATTCATTTTATAGCGGTTGTCAGGTTAGCACTGATAACGGCAAAACTTGGATAACAACTCAGGCTTACAGGCATATTGAAAAACATGTTGAGGTAAAGTAATGAAACCCAATCAAACCCGTCGCTACAAAACGGTAAACGGTACGCCAATCGAGAGGTATCATTCTCAGCCACATCCTGCCGGCGCAATGTCAGTTACGAAAATTGAGCAAGGCAAGCGGTATCGTTTGTGTCAGATAATGCCACCTATACCGCAACGGTTTGAGTGGATCAATGAAGGCAATATACGCGTGGAGAAAACCAATGCTTAAATTCAATTCAGAAGATCCGGCAGAGCTGTTGATTGTTAAGACGTACAAGAAAGCCAAGGATACATTTCAGGCTGTGCATGATGAGCAGAAAAATTTTTTAATGCTGTTGATTGCAGAGTTAGGCTTAGAGCCAACTGAAGCAAACTATAAGGCTTTTTGCGTTGGGTGGGACATACATGCTCTAACCAGGGTAGCAAGGCTACAGTTGATTATGGAACAAATGATAGCGCATGAGAGTTATGGTGGCACCAATGCGTAAGTTTGAATTTTATCCGTTACCTTGGTATGCCAGTTATAAAGGTTATGATCCATACAACACTTGTAGCGTATTATGGAATTTGATTATGGCGGATGATGTCAGAAATTTTAGAGTCATCCTTGCAATTTCTATGGGCAGCGGTCGCTACAAGTTGACCCTCTAGCCGGCTTAGCGCAGACTAACGGGCAATGGCAACTCGTAAGAAAAAGTCAACTTCCAAACGAGTTGGCAAGTACCCAAAAACCTGGAAACAAGTGTTTGAGTTACCAGGATTAGATACAGTTGCAGACCATAGCGGTGGCACCAATGGCGAACGTCCGGACGAAAACGCAAGCCCGAAAGAATGGAAGCGGTTCCGCGAAAAACTCGCACGTCGCAAAGGGAATAACCGTAAGGGACGAACTGGAAAACCTAAGAAGAATGTTTCCCGTAAAAAACGGACTGCGGTTAAGAGCAAGCGGCGAAGCGCTAAAGCGAACGGCAAGAAGCGCAACCCTGTGGCTGCTAGTAGAGTCAAATCGAGAGTACGCTCTACACGAAACAGTGTTCGCAAAGCAAGAAAAAAGAAGCGCTGATTGGTGGCAGGACTTTATGAGCGAGAAAGTCTTGCGAGGTACCGGCAAGGGTACAGGCTCACCTGCTGAGCGTAGCGGCATAGTTGAAGGCTCAATACTTCCGGGCATGTACTTAAAGAGCCGCAAGCGCTGGAACGTGCGCGCTGTCATAGGATACAACTTGCATGATTTATACAGCGCTATATATACCCAGGTACATAAGACAAGGCATTAGGCCGAATCACAAAGGTGCCCGAATGGATAAGATTATTTATGGTGCCGATACTGAAACAGTAAACGGCGAACCGAACACCTTGCAATTTTATAGTGAGGATAACAATTGCTCGGATATCTATTTCGTTAACAAGAGCACGGCTCTAAAGACATTCCTAAAATGGTGCGAGAAGCGGCGGCGCGGGTCGCTGCATGTTGTATATATTCATAACCTTAAGTTTGACTTGATAGAGTTGCTTTATGGAAGTCATCATAAACTCATTGAGAATGGTGGCAATTTTGAGTTTGCTGTTAATGATTGGTCTGTTACTGGTGTTTACGGTACACCTACCTTTGCGGTTCTATCAAAGGGTCATAACCTTACTATACAGCTTATCGATAGCTTTTCTTTTTATCGTGGCAGTCTTGCTAGTGCTGCGGATCTTTTTTGCCCGGATCTTCCAAAGCTGAAACGTCCGCGCGATCTAGGCCAGCATCGTATCACTGCGAAAGATACGGCGCATGTAGAATATGCTATGCGTGACGCTGTTATCTCTTATCACATTGGTAAATCAATCGAGGCAATTCACAATGAGTTTGATATCCGACAAACCGTGTCGGTTGCTGATCTTTCGGCGACCATTTTCCGCCATGCGTTCCTTGATTACACGATACCGCAACCGTCGCAAGACATCGTATCGGATGCACTTGACTCTTATCACGGCGGAAAAAACAATCTCACAGTTGGACCGGGATGGTATCGAGAAGTTACGAGTATTGATCTTAAAAGCGCTTACCCTGGAGCCATGCATAAATTGCCGGCTTTCTCTGATAGCCGCTTGTACAAAAGATACAAGCCTACCAAAAGCAGAATTGGCAACGTACCCGACTATGGGGTTTATAGTGTATCTGGCAATATCCGAGTTTGTGCTTGGCCGGTCTTGTTCGCGCACGACTTTGTGCCCCTGCAAGGCGATATACAATCTGTTTGCGTGCACGGATTAGAATTAAACGAGGCTTTGCGTAGCGGTGAGTTCAAACCTACACGGATTGAAGGCTCATACTATGACGCTGAGAAAGATAACCAAGTGCCAGCCATGCGCAACTTTGTTGAGCATTTCTATAAGCTGAAAGAATCCGAGCCTGACAAAGTTAAGCGATACATGTATAAAGTGATTCTCAACTCTCTCTATGGCAAGTTCATTCAGACCCGCAAGCGTAGCCTCAAATGCTACGTTGACATTGACTCGGGCAAAATGACTGAAGCCTCGGAGTTAGTTGCTGGCGGTATGTTTCATCCGTTTATAGCATCCGCCATTACTGCCGATTGCCGTGCGCGCATTCATAAGTTAGAGCATGACAACAAAGCATTACACACTGCAACTGATGGTATTTTTACACAGCTAAAGAAGCCAAAAGGTGTCAAGGCTCACCCAAGGATTGGCGAGGCGGCGGTTGACGCTAAAGGTGATTTACTGCTGGTACGTAACAAGCTATATATTTTGTACGGTCCCAATGGTACGTTTGATTCTCGGTCATTTGAAGGCAAGAAGATTATCAAGTATGCGCTACATGGTTTCCAAGGTACGGTATGGGACTTGGAAAGATTGGTATCGACTGGCCGGCGCAAGTATAAAGCCAATCATGTTAACCAGTTGCGCGAATCAATCAAAAGAGGATTGCAGCCCAATCTATTTGTTGAACGTGATTACAATTTGAAGGTAGGACCGCTGAAGGTTAAAGGCTGAAGGCTTCAGCTTTTGTTATCACGCGCGCCCCTAGTCCCCAGGCTATTCTAACGGAACCGCCGGGAGTTATGCGGTTAGGTTCAGCACTGGGGACTAGGGGACGGCTAAGGAATTTACCTTCTATCCAACTCCATACAGCCAATTCGGAACAAAACCATGCACTTTTGTCTAGCCAGTTTCTATCTCTTAATCGTCCAAGTGCATAATCTAATATCCCTATTGTGTCATAGGGTTTGCCAAGCTGTGAGTACAGCGCGGAATAGGTTAGCTGTTCCATGATGCTTGAGCATGGTATTTTCAGCCACGTTATTCCGCTACCGTACATTTTTTCAAGGTAGCCGACTGGTCGGAGCTGTACACCAGTCGGCTTACCTCCTACCTCATCGGCGCGTGCATCGATTACAAACTTCTTGTTGGGCAAGAGGGTAGTAGTATGGGAAAAGTAACCGCCACCGAACCAGCCAATGGCTTGGGATGCAATACCTTTACCTATGCATTCGCCGATTATGAGACTCATTATTTTATTGCTCCTCAATCATCGTAATTATATTGTGGTGCATGCTGCTGCTGCTGCTGCTGCTGCTGCTGCTGCTGCTGCTGCTGCTGCTGCTGCTGCTGCTGCTGCTGCTGCTGCTGCTGCTGCTGTGGCTGTGGCTGTTTAAGTACAACAGGGAAACCGCATTTTTTACAACCATTAGGATGATGGGCGGGAGTAGCAATGACTTCAACATGCTTGCACTTTTGATTAGTGCAGGTTACCAGTCTAGTTGACATGTTAGGCACCAACTTTTGCTGTTTGAGTAGTAGCGGACTTAATAGCGTTTTGAATTTCCGTATTGACCGCAACCGCTAGCTGCCTAATGACTGTAGTCTCAAGCTGAGGTAGAGCTGCAAGTACCCGCACCTGTAGTGCAGCCCATTGTCCCACAATTTCCGGCAGTGTCGGATTAGCGGCAATGGCTGCAACAGCCTGTCCGGCAAGCGGCAATACAGCATGGAATACGTCAGCTTTGAGCTGTGCTAGAAACGTTTGAAAATTCATTTTGAGCCTCTCTCTAAGTTACCAAGTCTTTTCCTGATATCGTCAAAGTTGGCAGCGTCCTGCTGTTCATGATTCTGCATCCAATATCGGAACCAATATAAGTCACGTTTGATTGTCGCTACAATACCAACTGCACTAACTATTGTAACGAGCAATTCTAAAACGGTCCTAAAGTCAATACCGCTAGGCATTGTCATTGCTCTTACGCGCCTCAGCCGCTTTTTCCGCCATACCTTCCTTGCCGTATTTCTTGTCACCAATCGACGCGGCTATTTTGGTTGCCGATTGCTTAGAGTAACCTTCGCTTTGCAGTTTGTGTTGCAGCTTCTTAAACTTGCTCATCGTTTCAATGCTCCAAGTAACGGACTGCCGAATAGCGAGTAAGTATCATAAGACTCAGTACGGTTAGGATGCAACGTGCTGTTCCATTGTTTTACACCTACAATGCAATATTTGACTGCAAGCAAACCTAACCATCCTGACACAAATCCTATGGCAAAAACTTTTACCGTTTGCGGTTTCATTCTAACACTTGTAAAGCTGTCTTGCCACTTACATTTTTACCAGCAGTTACAATATTGGTTGTGCGCTGAGATATTAACAAGGCACCAAGTCCGAGCATGATACCGACTATGATCAAACCTGTATCGGAGTTGAATAGGTTTGATAACCCCTTAGTTACTGTTTTCTTAACAACATAGCCCGCACCTGATGCAGCGGTACCCGCCAAACTTTCAGCACCATGTACAATAGCATAATTGAGACTTCCAAACAATCCGGTACCACTCTGCAAGCCGGCATTGTATGCGTTAGTCCAAAAGCCGGGTTGTGCAGTAGTAGCGCCAACTGTATCAACTGGCGTACTAGTTGTCATTGATAGAGCTGTCCCTGAGCCATTCCGACCATACCATACAATGGTATATAACTATTGGTTAGAAAATTTGCCATTTGATTGGGTACGTTAACGGTAAGGCTGAGTGGACTAGCCGGCTGATAAGCTGATGGATTAGCACCATATACAGAATTCATTGGCTCTTGCCAGCCAACTGGCAAAGGATTACCGCTTGTGGCTGCCATATCAACAGGCTTTGCCGGCTGTGTCTTTTGAAACACTAAATACAAGATAATTAAAGCTGCACCAATGCCAATGGTATAGAGTGCATCTTTGCTTTCTTTAGTCATGGTTACCTCACGCGAAAGCAAACATGGCAGCCGTGCCTAATGTTGCAGCCGTTTGATTCTGTGATTGTGCATTCATTGCAGCCGCTTGCTGTGCATTCTGTGCTACTGATGCACTGGCTTGAGTCATGCTGGAAAGATTGCTACCTAATGAGTTGATTGCCTGTAAAGATCCTGAGTTAGCAACAGCAGCACCATAAGCATTGAGAGGCTGATAACTTGCTTGCAGTATTTGACCGGCTGCACTCATCGTTTGAGCTGATGCAGTTAAACCCGTAGCAGCAACCGCAGCAGCGCTTTGCAGAGCCGCCTGATTTTGCGCTGATGCAGCCGCAATGGCGGTTGCCGGTAGCTGATCTTGCGCAGCGACAATACTTGATACGGTAGAGCCAATGGCTTGTACTCCCGCAATTGTTGCTTGCTGATTAGTTGCTTGTATCTGCGCATTCAATGTGTTTTGCGCTTGTGTTTCCTGAGCTGATAATTGTTGAGCCTGTAGCGCTTGACTGCCGGCTGTTGCCATATACTGATTCTGAGCATTCAATGCAGCGGCATAGTTGGCTGCATTGCTACTCGTACCGCTTGAACTGCTGGAACCGCTCGAGCTGCTGCTGCTGAAGTAGTAGTAAACAACTATAAGACCGATAACACCTCCTACAATCCAAGGTGCATACTTTTTCAGCTCTGGACTATTGAGTATGTTTTCAGACATTGCCGTACTTCGCTCTTACGTGATAAACCAACTGTCTGTAAATCTTAAATGCTCTATTAAGGTTACCCTGTTCAATGGCAAGCAATGCCGGCAGTATGTAATCACTATACAACTGAGCAAAAATTTCCTTGGCGTTTTCCTTTTCCTTTATGACACTAACGGCCTTTGGTGCTGTTGCGTAATACTCTTGTATGTATGCTTTTCTAACATTGGTTGCCAGCATGTAACTATCTCTGAACTTTCGCAGAGTTTGCAGAGTATAACAATCATCCGGCAATCCTAACGTTTCGCATACTGCACTCGTTATATAACAACCGCCAAACAGACCGCCGCCTGAGTTACTAGCCATTTGTGCTGAAGCATTGCTTGCGGCAATCGACGCTTGCGCAACTTGCTGTTCAGCGGTAATTGCCTGTTGACCAAGTGATTGATTCTGAGCCTGTAGAGTTGTAAACATGTTTGGCAATACAGTAGTATTAAACTGCTGTTGTGTCTGTGCCATGTTTATAACAGGATTGGCAAAGCCGGCTAGAAAGTTTTGCGCACCGATTATAGTACCTCCAACTAAAGCTGCATCATTGTTGAACGAATTTTTTACAAAGGCATACGCTTGATTGGCAACAGTATTGACGCTTGGTCCCAAGTCAAAATTTGAATTGACACCATTCAGATTGATCGAAAGCATGTTGCCGCTGGTTGCCGGATTGTCTGATGTTCCGCCAATAGCCATATCACCCTCCGAAAGGTGGCTTGCCAAGTCCTGGCATCATTACGTTATAACCTACAGCGCCACCTGCGAGTTGATTGTTGAATACCGGCAAACTAAAGCCCAATCCAAAAACAGGCATTGCTCCGATACCGCGGAGTGCAACTCTGTAAGCTGTAGGCCATACTCGTGGAAGTCCGGCTTGGTTTTCTAAATTGGTACGCGGGCCACCGGTACCAAGGTTAATGACCTGAGTACCGGTATACCAAGGCGGATAAAGCGGTTTATATCTGGTAAACATTATGCACCAGTCATAACGGGAGCATTTCCAGCGCCACCCATTGCAACGCCAAGGATGTGACCAAAACCGTTTGAAGCGGTTTGAATAACCTGCGATGTATTGCTTCTGTTAGAAACAATAACCGCAAGGATTGCAACTCCAACAACAGCCATTAGAACAGCAGTAATATCTCTAGTGATATCGTTCATGGTACCTTACCAGTATTAGGAATTTGAACATTAGACGGCAGTATTTGATTAAGTTGACCCACAATAGTGCCGTAATTTTTGAGCACAAAAACTAGAACAATCAAACCGATAAACGGCTTAATCATTGGCCGCAGTGTTGCACTTGCATACATGGCACGCAAAACAAGGATTGCAAGAATCCAAGGTATAAACCCTTGGCCGTCCTGTTGTACGTCGGTCATTAACTGGGATGCATGCTTATTCCATCCTACTAGGATGAAATAGATTGCATACATACCTATCAGACCATAAGCCATTATCCTGCACTCCCGGTTGTTGGCGTTGTTGGCGTTGTTGGCGTTGTTGGGGTTACCGGAGTTGTAGATACCGGATTCTTTGTTGCCAATTTCATATATTCAACCAACTTACCTTTAGTCGCAAGGTAAAAAGGAAACGCCAGTAACACAAGTGCAAATGTGTTCATTAATCTGTACCTGCACCAATCATTCCGGTAATTGTAATCTTGTGGGCAAAGATCAACAGTATTAAGGCAATGATAAAGGCAAACTCCCAGAAACCTGCCTTTTGCGTCAAAGCGGAGAGCATCCCTGCTCCGCTATTTGTTGCACTGCTCATATCGTTCTACCGTTAAGCCTGAATAACACCAGGCAGCGGCGTACCAGCAAGATAAAAACTCTCATATCCGTTAACGAAATATGAGCCATTACCAGCAGTTGCAACGTCAAAACGAGTTTGGACGTTTCCATATAACTGGGTAGTAATGGGTTGCCTTCGTGCGCTGAGATAATACAAGCCACTTGCAAGATCAACACCGAGAGTGTATCTCATCATTGCGCGCAACACTTGAGGAGTTAGTTCGCGAACGTTTGTATTACCGTTAATCATCAGGACAATCAAGTTAAGATCGGCGCCGTTAAGCGTACCGCCAGCAGCCGCTTGATTGAAAAAGTGCAGCGAAGAAAGCACGGCACGGTTGTTAGGCCAATTAATATACTTGGACTGTCCGGCAACGATATTGCTGGAATCCACAAGGTCGCCAAAAATCTCGTAGATAGTACCAAGGTCAATCATTGGAAGATTGGCAGGACTGACGCCAGCTTGCGGCATGATGTAATGCATGAACGTATCGACATTAATAACACTGCCGGCAGTAAGTACAGCGGTTCCGGCACTATACGGAGCAAGTACCGGATCAGCATTAACGAGGCTGTTAGCGAACTTGATATTAATGTAATGCTCGCCTCGGTCAACCTGCGCAAGGATTGCGCCACGAAGATCCGAGGTAGGATCATACGCAAGCGGCACATACACTGCGAACACCATCTTAGCCGTTCCGACCGCAGTAGGCACGTTCAGAATATCGGTATCGATTCCGGTTTCTGACGGAATATAACCAAACATCTTATGAGCATTGTTGAACAGTTTTGCACCTCGCAGACAGTTGAGTACATGCAACTGAATGCCAGTAGTGTTGACATGCTTGACGCCAGCAAAGTCAACATACTGAACGCTCTGCAAAAGCGAATACGGTCCAAACTGATTAACAGTTGCAGCCGCAGTGATATCAACTGAAGCGGTAATAAACAGAGTAACACCAGTAACGATACCAGTCCGGTCAAGCGGTACTCTAATCGTTGAACCGAGCAATGCTTGCTGGGTGTTGTTAGCCGGCAGTCGTTTGGTGAAAGCAAGGCCGGTGCTAATCAATTCCATACGTGCGGCCATATTCTTCTGAGCAGCGGTAAGAGCAGTGCTAGTCATTTGGATACCTCAGCCATTAGTGGAATTGTAAGTTGACGAAGCATTGGAAGCTGTTGCAGCATATTGTCCAAGTCCTGCCGCTTCCAATCCGTGATTGATAAGCCAGATGCTTACCCAAGCAATAACAATAATTTTCAAATAATCAATTGGGTTATTCATTAGCAAACCCTCTAAGCGGCATACTTGCTAAGGCCCGCCATACCAAGTCCCTTATTGATAAGCCAAACACCAACAAAGGAAACCAATGCAATCGTAATCACGTTTGCAACATCGATTCGGATGTTACCCATTTGAAGCCTCATTTAGAGTTGAAGGAACAGGACCATATAAAACTGTTTCGTCCGACTGTACCATATAGCACAGCCATCGATAGTCTGTCACTCTGCTAAGGAAATGCTCATTACCAGTATAACTATAAACAATTTTCCTATCCTCTTTAGCTGTTAGATCCATTTCGATAATGTATTCAGCTTCAGAGAAACAAAAGCGACTAATCCATACAGGACGCTGAGTCAAACCTAGAAATGACTGTTTATATTCTCTACCTCTCGTTAACCATCCTACTAACCCAGGTCCGGCTTTACCGCTAGAGTTATGGAGTGTATATAACTCATCACAGCACAGCCCAATATTCCGCACAGAGTTATGCAGCCAGTTTACAACATTATCCATGTATTCCCAGTCTGCCTCAAAATTGGACAAATTGAGAATGGTAAACTTTCTCTTGCGACAGTCTGCGAATATTCCCTTAGCGTCAAACTTCTTATATACAACTGAATCAGGCAATGCACGATACATTGCCGTATGTTTCGGATTCAATATAACCCAATGTTGTGGGCTATTATTGAGAAACCATGCGGCTAATGTTGACTTTCCTGAACCGGTCCTGCCGCAGATAGTTGCACGTTTGCCGGGTTTAATTTCTGGCAGTTGAGCCATTTTCATTAACCGGAGTTGCAATGCCGTCGATTACCTGTGCTTTACGTTGCTTAAACTTTTTCTGCATATATGCAAACCGTGGTAAGTAAATGATTGCGCACGTTCCAGCAAGTTGAATAAGAGCACCAGTCTTGCCGTCAAGTGCAAGATCATACTCGCGTGATACCGCTGCATAAGATTCCGCAAGCATCACAGCTTCAGTATCCGTAAGGCGCATCTTTTCTTCCTGCAACATCATTGCAAGCATTTCATGCAAACCCTTAACCTGTTTAGCCAACTTTTCAGTATCAATTGCTGATACACGCCGCCGCCGCTTCTGTGGCTGTGCAGGTTGTGCTGTACCGTCAACAGGTGTTTCAGACAAAGGCTGAGTCTGATTCTTTGAACCCGGTGGCCTACCGCGACGCCGCTTAGGTGGCTCACCACTAAATGACTCAGGATTTGCGGAAGCTGGCTCAGGTTTAATATCAACGTTTTCGTCAGCCATGATTAAATCCAACTGCGCCGAGAGTTAGCACGTTTAGCCGGCTTTTCCTTAGACTCATTAGATTCCGCTTTATCTGACGGTACAGGCGTTTCTTCCAGCTTGCTTTCAACAGGCTTAATCTCCTCAACAGTCTTAACTTCTTCAACAGGCTTTTCAGTTGTCTCAGTCATAGATTCATCCTCTATTGTTTCAGCAACTACACTTTCAGTTGCAATCGCTGCTGCTTCTGTTGCAACTGCTGATGCCTCAACAGCGGTTGCGGCTGCATCCGTTACAACTGCCGCAACTTCTGCCATTTCATCGTTATCAATTTCGGCAAGCCAATTCAGCAAATTAGTATGAGCATCTTCGACCTTCGCAACATGCTCTTTAAGAGTTGCAAACTCCGCACGGTGCGCCGCCATTTCATCTTTGAGGCTTTGGATATCAACAGCCATTTTGCTGAGCAATTGGTTAGCGTTGTTGATAAATTCAACAACCTGCTTACCAGTCTTTTCTAGATTTTCGAATGCTTCAAACATATTATTACCTCAAGCAAACAAAGCATTAACGCTGACGGTTCCGGTAGCAAGAGCTGTTCCTAGAGTTACCTCTAAGTCACCAGCAGCAGCAGCTAAGCCAATCTTTGCCGTGTCCAATTCGATAACCTGCCGTTGTCCTGATGCGACTGCTGGAATGTAAACATGCTCGGCATATACCGTGACACCATTTAAAATGATCGAAACAATATCCTCAGCAGCAGCGGCTAGAGTTGCATCGCCGGGAATTACAACAATGCACTTGCGCATGAACTGATTAGCAACTGCTGGCGTCAAGGTAACTGAAGTTGCAGCAGGTGCGATGCTACCAAGCAATGGCGTTGCAACAACAGGTACCTCAGTATTTTGGTATGGTGTACCGCCAGCATTAACAGTTGGCTCAGTTGGTAGCGGATCAGGACCTGCAATATTGACTTGCACAGTACCGTCAACCTGCACTACGGAACCGTTAGGCATTACAGGCAAATCAGAGAATATGACTAATGCAAATCCATCGCCGGTAATGGTGCATGACTGACCATTAGGTGCAGGGAAATTTACAGACTGCACAGACCCTGCCGGCACCGTTACGTTCCAATTCAATGGCTGTATGTTGATAACAAGGTCACCAGTACCTTGTGAGTTATCAACCCAAGCGGATTGGGGTTGAAACGGAAAGTTATCGATTGAAAACTGACGCCAATCTATCGCATAAGGTTGTGCGGAAAATGTGCCATACACTGGCACGCCATGGCCGCCGCCTGATGCTGGCACCATAAAGTTGCGCAAGTTTTGAACTGCGCCGCTACCTGGATTCATGTCTTGTATGCTCCGCTGAGAGATATGGGACGTACTGAATTAATCAATGGATATGCCCGTCTACCGAACAAACTATAACCCGATACAAACCCCGGATTGGCAGCCATAAAAATTGCTGGCTTGTTTGCAGCATTGGAACCGCCAACAAAAATGGTTGAAGGTGTAACTAATGCACAAGTCAAATAACCTGTTGTTAGAACTTCCAAAATTGCAGCAAAACTGCCGCTGTAACCTTCAATAAAATAATTGGGATATACTGGCGAATACAATATTGAAACAATACCTTTAATAGTTGAATCAACAAATTTACCGTATGGATAGACTGCACCAGTTGCTATCACATTTACAGCCCTATCATAAACGTAAGTACCAGTAACACCATCAACAGTATTGCAACCTGCAAACCCGCCGACATGTATACCAATCAACTCTTGACCTAATGAAGTGTAACCGCTAGGAAGTCGATTAAATGATGCTAAGACTCCATTGCTCATATAATTAACAGTTGTTGAGTAAGAAGTCTTATCAAAAGGATCATAAGCCGGATTGCTTGAAGCAACACCAGCTATACCCTGAGAAACAATGCCTGTTATACCTTTGGAAGTCATCTTGCCAACTGTTGCATAAACAGGGCCACCATATTGACCGGCATCGGAATACATTCCTACAGCAATCAAGCCAGTGTACGCATCTACAAAAACTTTGTTGGAGCCATTGATACCACAAGGATTAGTAAAAGGAAAAACCTTATTGCTTAACACAATAGGCGAAGTGTTGTTAATCTTGCTATTGGCAACCTGTATGAAAAAGGTTTGACCATTGTATAACACAACAGCGAATGAACCTTTACCATAAGGTACAACATTTTGAATAGTTGAACCACCAGCATAAATTACATACCATGTATAATTGCCTGATATGTCAACAACAAACAAATTAACGTAATTACCAAATACAGCAACCGCACCAGGATTAAAAAATACTACGCATGAATTAACATCACATGCATACAAATAATTGGGTCGATAACCAGCCCCAAAAATATTTGACGTGAAAATTTGAGTAAGGTTTACACTTCCTAAATTAATCACAACCCTAACTCTCTTGCAGCCTTCTGCATCGCAGCTACGTAAGCATCCGAACCGTTATACTTGAGTGCAAATTCATTGAGTGCAGCGCTATCGGTTTTCAAGGTTTGCCACGTTAAATTGATACCATGCGCATTAAGGAATACACCAAAAAATTTATTCTGTGCGCTACCGTCAGAAAGGAATTGCCCGACTGTAAACTGATAGCCGAGCTGATACAGGTTGTAACCCATAATCTGATATTGACCTAAACTAACCGCATAAATCACTTTAGCGGTAGGACTACTTGGAAAACCATCAGCTAGAAAATTACGCTTATAAATGGTTTCCAATAGATTGTAGTCATAACTGGTAATGCTAGGCTCAAACCTGATAGCAAATGGATTGCGTGAGGATTCAACTGTAGCAATGATTCGCGCAAGCTGCGGATCATAGCCAAGCGGCCGAAAGGGAGTTTGCATGGCGGTACCTCCGCAGCCGAGTATACGCGCCTAAAAAAAGACCCGCACTAAGGCGGGTCATAAATTGCAACTGCCAACTGTTATTAGTTAGGTGATACGAAAGGCATTGCAAGCTGACGTGGCTGTTTTTGTACTATTAGGGTCTGCACTGTTGTGATTACAGCGGCAAACTCAGATATAGTTAGTACCAGTGATTTAACATCGCTGTTGTAATTATGCTGCTTCTTAATCAGTACAGCATCGCCGGTTCCGTTAATATCAACCGTTATAATAGTACCATCACCACTAATAAGAGTTATGGTCCTAATCATGTTACTTACCAGCAACGCCTACTTCAAAGTCTTTCATTGGCTGCGAACGTCCCTTAATCTTAACAAACCCTTTGAACACTACGCATACCTTTGATTTTTCCTTCTGCTCAAACAAAGGCCGCAGCTTGACGGATTCCCAAACAGTAACGGCTTTACCATCCTTCTGAGTCACTTCAACAACCTTTACCTCACGCTTGGTCTTACCCTTACCCTGCTCAATATTGCGCACCTTGCCAAGCGTACCCTCAAGCAATGGCTGTTTACGAAAGTCCCAACTGGGACTAAAACCACCGCTCTCAATAGCCTTATAACCTTTCGGCAATTCAACCATCGTCTTTTTAGCCTTAGCCATTTTTAGTTACCTGTAAAGCCTCAGTTAGTATCTCAGATGCTAAACGTTGAACCGTCTTACACTCGCGAGTTGCTCTTGTCTTTAGAGCAATCACAAGTTCAATATCAAGCATTACTACGACGCGACGCAACGGTCCAGCCGGTTCAACTGGCGTTTCGGCGCCCTTTGCTTTGCGCTTGGTCACAGAGTAAAGCCCTCAGACTTTGCAGCGGAAGGGTCTTTGAATGACGCTTCAACTTCCTTAGTAGCTGACGAAAGAACGTTAACAATCTTTGAAACGTCGGTTTCCGTATAGTGATATGCGCTCTTGTTTGAAAGATGCTTCAATTGGCGCATAGCCTTTAGAGCCTTATTAACCCTAACACTCGCAAGATCCTTGAAGGCTTTGGCCTTCTGTTCCGGAGTCTTAGCAGTCTTAACAACCTTATCGGTCTTAGTTGCATTTACGTTAGCCAAGGTAGTACCCCTATTCACATTGATGATTGTGCAACAGTGATAGCAGACTGCGCTGTTGCGCCAGCAGTGTCCTACAGAGTTGGCTACCTCTCTGCCTGGGTTCCGGGTGCAAGAAAACCCAGGACGGCTAAAGAATATCATAAAAACAGAATTGAAAAATGGTTATTTGTCTGTGCGATAAAGCCTTGACAAAATGCAAAAATGACTGAATGACATTTTTACATAATGTCACCATGCTCGAGCCGCCACGCCACCGCAGAATATAACACCTAACCCCCAACTAACACCTAACATGGCAAAATGTCAAAAATGCAAAATTGCAATCGTGCTGGGGGCGTGACGGGGATGTCGACATGG